>SPKZ01008163.1_pt1 | contig 11133 bp, 12 predicted proteins | sample 2456571 | NCBI WGS metagenome assembly SPKZ01 (sample SAMN11192286, study PRJNA482655) | marine metagenome | biome: ENVO:00000447; feature: ENVO:00000244|ENVO:00000211|ENVO:00000569|ENVO:00002023; material: ENVO:00002151; isolation source: ocean water from marine abyssalpelagic zone ...
AAGGACAAGTGCAAACAAGCGCCTCAAGTACAAGTTGTCCTATCTGATGGCTTGAGTCTCGATGCCGTAACCGCCAATTATGATGAAATATTACCCGCATTGTTGAATGGTTTAAAAAATGCTGGATTGGATGTCGGCACCCCATTCTTCTTACGCTACGGTCGTGTAAAGGCACAGGATGAAATAGGTATGTTGCTTGATGCCGAGGTGAACATCTTACTCGTTGGTGAACGTCCTGGCTTAGGCCAGTCTGAATCATTGAGCTGCTATGCGATTTATAAACCCACCGAGAATACTGTCGAATCAGATAGAACTGTGATTTCAAATATTCATGCAGGTGGTACTCCACCGGTTGAAGCGGCTGCGGTTATCGTTGATTTGGTAAAAGATATGCTGAAGCACAAAACCAGCGGTATTAACTTAAAACGCTAATATAGGAGATGAACAATGGCTATCTTTGATAAAATCCAACCAGCGGTACTGGCAACTAGGGTCATAGCCTCGGTTGATCCAGTTTATAAGAAAAAATTAGGTCTTAAGCCACACCACAACAGCATAGGTATCATTACTGCCGATTGTGATGATGTGACATATTGTGCTCTTGATGAGGCAACGAAAGCGGCCAACGTAGATGTTGTCTACGCCAAGTCATTCTATGCTGGTGCAGGGTATTCTTCAGGCCCTACATCGGGTGAAGTTATCGGCATTATTGCTGCAACGAATCCTGCCGATGTTATTGCTGGCCTTGAACGTGTGAAATCCTTCGTTGAATTTGAAGCCGCATTTCAATGTGCCGATGACAGTGGGGAGCTGGCCTATTTTGCTCACCTAGTTTCATCAACCGGCAGCTTCTTATCTGAAGAAGCCGGTGTCAAGCAAGGTGAAGCCTTAGCTTACCTGATAGCCCCACCTTTGGAAGCCATGTATGCCTTAGATGCGGCCCTGAAAGCCGCGGATGTCAAACTCGTTAACTTGTTTGCTCCACCATCTGAAACTAACTTTGGTGGTGGCCACTTAACGGGTTCACAGGCAGCATGTCGTGCCGCTTGTGATGCGTTTGAGGCCGCTGTAATTGAGGTTGCCCGTTGTCCTATCGCTACCTAAGTTTGGAGAGCTAAAATGGATCCGTTTTTAAAACAGGTTCAGGACGGCGGCGTAATTGGCGCAGGTGGGGCTGGATTTCCCACCTACGTTAAGCTGGACTGTCAAGTAGACCTGGTACTGGCAAACGGTGCCGAATGTGAGCCATTATTGTATAAAGATCAGGTGCTGATGCAGTGCTGGGCCGATGAACTTGCTGCTGGCATGTTGCTTGCTATGAAGCAGGTCGGCGCTAGTCGTGGTGTGATTGGTATCAAAAAGAAAAATACTGACACCATAGCGGTATTACAAGCTTCATTGCCTGATCTCATCGAATTATACCTGATGGAAGACGTGTATCCAGCAGGTGATGAAGTCGAAATGGTGTATGAAGTTACCGGAAAAAGAATTCCATCAGGGGGCTTGCCGAAAGAGATCGGAGTAATGGTCAATAACATTGAATCCTTTATCAATGTGTTCCGAGCTTCTAAAGGCATTCCTGTCACTGAAACTATGGTAACTGTGCACGGTGAAGTCGTTAGGCCATACACAGCTTGGTTACCTGTGGGGATAACTTACCAACAGGCTATCGATTTAGCGGGTGGCATCACTTGTGATGAGTTTGTCGTGGTCGAAGGTGGACCCATGATGGGGTCGGTGACACAAGATTTGACTCAGCCTGTGACTAAGATATCGAGTGGTTTATTGGTGCTACCACGGGAGTCGCGGATTGCGCGTTTTAAAATGCGCAGTGAAGACGAACTGCTTCGTATCGGTAAGGCGGCATGTGATCAATGCAGCATGTGTAGTTCCATGTGTCCTCGTGGATTATTAGGTTATCCGATCCAGCCACATCTTGCTATGCGAGGGTTGCAAGCTTCTGGTGATAATCATTTATCGTACACATTAGCCGCGCAAGCGTGCAGTGGGTGTAATTTATGCACCATGTGGTCTTGCCCTGAAGGATTAGATCCTAGTCGAGTCTGTGGCATCACTAAGCGTGATTTGCGTGATAGCAATCAACTACTCAGCCCACAAGAGTTACAGGCGCAAACAACGGATGTACATCCGTTACGGGAATACCGTGGTGTGCCAACGAAGCGCTTGACCCGCCGACTCGAATTGACTGAGTATGCGCTTAAAAAAGCGAAATTTGTCGAATTTGATTATTTACTGCAACAGAGTCGTCAACAGAATCGTATTCAGCCCGTCGTAATCTCTCAAGTTAAAATCCCGCTATCGCAACACATAGGCAAGCCTGCCACGGCAGTGGTAAAAGTGGGTGATAGCGTGAAGAAAGGCCAATTGATCGGTCAGGCAGATGCAGAAGCTTTGAGTGTTTCGGTTCATGCCAGTATCGATGGGAAAGTGACGGCAGTAAGCAATGTTGTCGTTATTGAACGAACTTTAGAAAAGAGTTAATGATGATAAATTCAATAGGTTGTATTGAACTGAATTCGATAGCTCGTGGCTTTTTAGTCGCCGATGCTATGGTGAAAGCCGCGAATGTGGAGATTCTTTTTAATCGTACGATTTGTCCTGGCAAATTTATGATTATGGTGGCTGGTGATGTGGCGTCAATCAATGCCGCTGTTGAAACCGGATTACGTGTAGGTGGCGGTGAAGTCGTCGATGATTTAATCATCCCTAATGTTCATCCTGATGTGTTCCCTGCAATATCGGGCACTCGTGTTGTTGAACATACTGGGGCACTAGGCATTGTTGAAACCTTCTCGGTTGCAGCCATCATCGAAGCGGCCGATGCGGCTGTTAAAGCCGCCAATGTTGAACTGCTCGAAGTTCATATGGCAATGGCGATTGGTGGTAAAGGGTTTGTCACTTTAACTGGAGATGTTGCAGCTGTAGAGGCCGCGGTTGAAGCTGCTGCACAACAGATTAAGGGGAAAGGTGTCTTGGTCGATAAAGTTGTTATCGCTCAGCCGAGTAAGGCAATACTGCAAGGTAAAGTTTAAACTTGTTTTTTTACTGAAATTACGATGTGAATATTTATTATATGCTTGTCAACCATGGTCCCGCTTATTTTAAATGCGCACATCGATAATATTTCGATTGAAATAATATTATATTTACACTTATGTTTGGTGGCTTTAATTAATTTTCGGTTGTTAATTGTTGTTGAAGTCAAACTTATACTTGTCCACATATATTTAAGAGTCGCTGGCAGTTTTTGCTTGGCGTTATTCTATTGCAATAATAAAATAATTATCAGGAAGTAAAATATCATGAATGACATTATCATTTATATTATGGTGGGGTTTATGGTTCTTGGTGCAGTCGATAAAGCACTGGGTAACCGTTGGGGATATGGTCAACAATTTGATGAAGGCTTTATGGCAATGGGAGCGTTAGCTCTTGCCATGGTTGGTGTGGTGAGTCTCGCTCCTGTACTCGCAACGTTATTAAGCCCAATTGTTGTTCCTATTTATACGGCATTGGGCGCGGACCCAGCAATGTTTGCTGGTACCTTATTGGCAAATGATATGGGGGGCTATCCACTCGCTATGAGCATGGCTCAAACACCTGAAGCGGGAATTTTTTCCGGCTTGATCTTAGGTTCTATGATGGGGCCTACCTTAGTGTTTACCATTCCAGTGGCACTGGGGATTATCGATAAGAGTGATACCCAATTTCTTGCACGCGGTGTCTTAATTGGTTTAACGGCTATTCCTGTCGGTTCTCTAGTGGGTGGGTTAGTCGCAGGCTTCGATTTGATGATGATCTTAGCTAACTTGGTGCCAATCGTGATCGTTGCTGGCGCTATTGCGATAGGCTTATGGTTGCAACCCGCTGCTATGATCCGTGGTTTTGAAATATTTGGTAAAGGTGTTATTGCCATTATTACTCTCGCACTTGCCGCTATTGTGGTTGAAACATTAACCGGTTTTGTGGTCATTCCGGGCATGGCGCCAATTTCAGATGGTATCGAAATTGTAGGCTCAATCGCGATCGTACTTGCTGGTGCATTCCCTATGGTGCACTTCATTACTAAGCACTTTAATAAGCCATTGTTGAAGCTTGGCAAATCTATGGGAATGGGTGAGGTCGCCGCCGCGGGTCTAGTCGCTAGCCTAGCTAATAGTATCGCGATGTTAAATATTCTAAAAGACATGGATGACCGAGGTAAGGTCATCAATGTTGCTTTTGCCGTATGTGCCGCATTTGTATTTGGTGATCATTTAGGTTTCACCGCTGCGGTTAATAGCGAAATGATTTCAGCCGTTGTTGCTGGCAAATTAGTCGGTGGTGTAACAGCATTATTTATTGCTATCTATGTTACCCGTAATATGGCGGTAACTACTGAAGTGGAATCAAGCACTGAGACACTTAAAAATGATGTGACCTCATAGCTTAATAAGTTTAATTGCATAAAATAAAATGGTGCACTTGAAGTACCTTCAATGTTCACCATTTTTATTTTTATTTTAAAAGTTAAGTAGGCTATATAAAAATAGAATAATAGTTAAAGTTAAAAATATACTGCCAGTTGTGATCATGACCACAGTCTATATATACCATAACTGCTATATTCAAGACACGTTAAGGTGTTAACATACTTAATCGGGAATGTGGTGAAAATCCACAGCTGTACCTGCAACTGTAAACAGAGCGAAACATTATCACCACTGGTAGTACCGGGAAGGAATGTTTTTAGATGCTGTAAGCCAGGAGACCGACCTTAATGTTACTTATTACTCAAGCGGGTTTCTTGAGAACAGTAGGCAATGAAGGTGTGCACGTAAATCTCTTATTGATGAATCGTTCTGACCAACTTTTTCTATTTTGCAAACCGCAATCGTAATATTTCTGGTTGTTTTCTGCACATTTACCCGCAAATTAAACTCAATTATCTTAAGGTGAAACCATGAGTTTTAAACTGCGACTATCTGTCTTATCAATGGCTATATGCCAATCTTTTTTCGCCTCTGCGGCGGTACCTGCCAATCCAGCCATTGAGGTCATCACTGTGACCGGGGACAGATTTGACAGGACTCCTGATCAACAGCTTTCAATTATCAATACCATCGAGAGGGAAGAGATCGCCAGACTCAATCCTAAGTCCGTTGTCGATATATTAGAAACCTTGCCAGGGGTGAGTGTTACCCGTACTGGTGGTGCTGGGCAATTGGCCTCTATCAGCATGCGCGGTACCAACTCTGGTCATGTGTTGGTCCTGGTCGATGGTATTCGTATCGGCTCTGCCACATCAAGTACAGTTAGTTTCAATACCCTATCGCCTGAAAATATTGAACGAATCGAAGTGGTAAAGGGCCCTAGAGCTGCTATCTGGGGAAGTGATGCTATCGGTGGCGTCATTCAAATTTTCACCCGTACATTAGAAGGCGGCGAATGGTTTGCATCGGCGGAGCATGGCAGTGATGCTTATATGCGTGCCAGTGCTGGCGCAGGTGTCAGTCATGGCGATGGGCACACCAGCATTAGTATTAACCGAGAAAAAAGTGATGGTTACGATATTAAAAATGATGCCGAAGATGACGATGATGGTTATGACCGTCTTGGTATCAGTATCAAGGGCCAGCAAAACTTCAGTCAACAATGGCTAGTATCATGGTCGGGTCAACTCGAAACCGGCAACTACGAATATGACAATAGTGAAGCCAACGAGGCCGACTATGACAACTATCTATGGAATCTCGCGGCACAATATAAAAACGATAAGCTAACGAGCAAGTTGTCGGTAGGGCAATCCCGCGATTTTAATGAAAACTTTCGCGCCGATGACCCCAGTCTGGGCATTTCCGTGTATGAAACGACTCGAGAGCAAATCAATTGGAGTAATCGCTATGGGGTAAGCGATGACTTGACCTTCATTGGTGGCGTCGACTGGTCACAAGAATCTATTGCGGGTGACTACGCCATCGATCAACGTTATCTAGTGGGGATCTATGCCTTGGCACGTTATCAATATGGCAAGCTGCTGCTCGAAGGCGTGATCCGCTATGATGATGTTGAAAATATCGATAGCGAAACCTCTTATAACGCAAGTCTGGCGTATCAGCTAAACGAACAATGGCGTGTCACTGCGAGTGCGGGATCTGGTTTTAAAGCGCCAAGCTTTAACGATCTCTATTGGCCTGGCTCAGGTAATGCGGATCTGGTATCTGAGACATCGGAAAATCTGGATTTCACCGTTAATTATACCGGCGACAAGCTTCGTGGTTACCTCAGCGTGTACCAAAACAAAATTGATAACCTGATCCAATGGGCGCCAACCGGAGAGAAAGATGATGATGGCTTCGACATTTTTCTACCCGATAATATCAAGGATGCCCGGATCACCGGAGTCGAACTCTCACTTAACTTCAGTACCTGGGGCATAGAGCATCAACTGGGCTATAGCTACATAGATGCCATTGACGGGGAAACTGACAGTCAGTTAGTGGGCCGCAGTGAACACGAATTTGATTACTCACTCAGTTATACCTGGTCTGAAATTGACGTGTTAGTCAGCTATCACTATCAGGGGGAGCGAAATGCCGGTGATTATAATTATGATGGCGTCGTCGACTATCTCGATGCTTACCATCAAGTGGACCTGAGTCTCGGCTATAAGTTCTCCGAGGCATGGCAACTTCGTCTCAAGGCAAACAACATACTCGATGAAGATATCATCTCAGACCGCAACTATTTTAGTCCTGGACGCCAGTTTTTCTTAAGCCTGAGCTACCAGGCTTTTTAAATTCTATTGTTACAAGCAAAGCGCCGACCCGCTTGGCGCATTATTGGATACAGAGCATAATGCCGATAACCATGGTTCAGCCCAGTTCCCATATGAGAGTGAATAACTTGAGTTGGGCGACCCCGGATAAACAAGTCCTCGACGGCATATCCTTCACCATAGAACGAGGTGATTTTTTGGGTATCTTGGGACCCAATGGTGTCGGAAAATCGTCATTATTAAGGTGTATGTATAAATACATGTGTCCAGATAGCGGGGAGGTTTATCTCAATGGTAAAAACATTCAACAGCTTTCTCAGCAAGAGTTTGCCTCGAAAGTCGCGGTGGTGCTACAGCACACGCCGGTAGGCTTTTCGATGACAACAAGACAACTGCTGGCAACCGGACTGATTAACCAACAAAAATGGTGGCAAGCCATTAATCATGCCCAAGAGCGAATAGAGATAGATAGGGTATTAGACCTAGTAGGCTTATCCGATAAAGGCCAGCAATTATTCGAATCTCTTTCTGGTGGAGAGCAACAACGACTCCTCATCGCCCGGGCGTTATTACAAAAGCCTGAAATACTCTTACTGGATGAGCCAACCAACCACCTCGATGTAGGTTATCAAGTCGAAATACTAAAACTCATAAAATGTTTAGGCATCACAGTCGTTGCCACTATCCACGATCTTAATCTTGCCAGCGCATTTTGCGATAAACTCTTGTTACTTAGGCAGGGTCGACTCGTCAAGAGTGGCACTCCGGCACAAGTACTCACTCCCGAGAGCATAGAGAATATTTACGGCATCAAAACTGATGTAGACAGGCATCCTAAAGGTGTTCATCCCAGGGTGACCTATCATTTTGATGGGGTTCGTCATGGGGCCATTTAACCCAAGACACTTCCTTGCGGTCTTGATCCCGGTTGCCGTCATCTCTCCCTTAATCGCTATCGCACTAGGCACTGCCAATATTAGCCTAGTCGATGTGCTAGGCGCCGTATGGCGCGGCTTAAATGCGTTCATTGAACCGACCGCTACGGCAAGTATGTCCGACCGTATTATCGTAGAACTTAGGATGCCACGCGTCCTCATGGCCATGGTGTGTGGAGCTGGGCTGGCGTTATCGGGCTCGGTACTCCAAAGCGTGACTCGAAATCCTCTTGCCGATCCCTATCTTTTTGGTATTTCTGCGGGTGCATCACTCGGCGCTATATTAGCGTTAACGGGGGGGATTTCTCTGCTCCCCTTGCCTTTCTGTGCATTTTTAGGGTCCTTGATTGCCGTTGCGGTAGTGATGGTGATGGCTCGGGATGGACAAGTTGAAACCTTAGTGTTATCCGGTGTCGCCATCTCTTTTCTATTATCGTCGGCGGCAAACCTTATTTTGTATTTCGGCGATCCTCAAGCGACTCAGATGGTGCTTTTTTGGTCTTTAGGTAGCTTCAGCCGAGCAACCTGGTCCTCTCTGATGCTGCCGGCATTCATCGTGATCACCTCCACCCTCATTATTTATCAATTTCATCGGCCGTTACAAGCTCTGGTAGCCGGTGACGAAAGTGCCCACACCCAAGGGGTTAGCGTATTGCCACTGCGCTTAGGGATGCTGATATTAACCGCTCTTATGACCTCATCTCTGGTTGCAACCTGTGGTGGAATAGGCTTCGTTGGCCTGATGGTACCCCATATTGTACGCATACTGGTCGGCTCGGCGAGCTCTAGTTCACTCATAGTGACGGCCTTACTCGGCGGGGTACTTATGGTGTGGGTTGATTTACTCGCTCGGCAGATATTGCCTTTTCAAGAGCTACCGGTAGGAGTGATGACGGCTATGTTGGGTAGCGTCTTCTTCATCGGTTTGCTGATTAAACGTAAACAAGGGCATAAATAAATGAAACAGTTAATCATAGGTGGTGCCCGTTCAGGAAAAAGCCGTCTTGCGCAACAATATGCCGTTAATTGGCAGGCGCGTACCTTAGGTGAGGTTATCGTTATCGCGACGGCAGAAGTCACAGAAGGGGAGATGGCAAAGCGTATCGCACACCATAAAATCAACCGCCCCCAAAATTGGGAACTGGTAGAAACCAGGCTAGATTTAACGGCGGCATTGAGCAAGTTTAGCCAAGCCGATAACTTGATTCTAGTTGACTGCTTGAGCCTATGGTTATCAAACATCCTATTGAGTGAACGGAGTTGGGCGCAGGCAAAACAAGGCTTAGTGGATATTGTCGGTCAACTTGCTGGTGAAGTGATCTTTATCAGCAATGAAGTCGGCCAGGGCGTGGTACCTCTGGGGCAGTTATCTCGAGAATTTGTCGATGAGTCGGGATGGTTGAATCAAAGCCTAGCGAGCGAGGTCGACCAAGTTACAACCGTTATTGCGGGGCTGCCGCTAGTGTTAAAGCAGCTTGCTGAGGGGGATAGATGAAAATAGTTTGGGGCATATTTCTCGGGCTGCTGAGTTACTGCGCAGTGGCTGCATCGCCACGTTTGGTGGTCTTGTCTCCCAATGCCGTAGAAATGCTGTTTGAAATAGGGGCTGGTGATAGCATCATAGGTACAGTTGCCTATGCTGACTATCCTGAAGCGGCAAAGCAGATCCCACGTATTGGTCGATATGACTTTATCGACTTTGAAGCCATGCTGTTGCTTAATCCTGATGCTGTGGTCATGGACTCAGGTTCAATCTCGCAAATGTTGATGAACCGCCTCGAACAGTTTGGTATTGCGCTGATTGATACCAAGGTTACTCAGATTGAAAAAATTCCAGAGCGCTTACTTCAGCTGGGGAGGGAGACGGGGCATGAGAGTCAAGCATCCCGCGCTGCCCAGGAGTTCAATCAGACACTAGAGGCGCTTAAACACCAATATCGAAACCGAGCCGTTATCGATGTGTTTTTACAGATCTGGCCCGAGCCGTTGACGACATCGGCCAGCAGTTGGATGAATGAGATCATCCAGGATTGTGGCGGCAGCAATGTATTTTCCAACAGTGTCAATGAATACCCTCAAGTGAGTGTCGAACAAGTTTTATTAGCCCTTCCTGAAGTGATTATCAAACCTGTTCATGGTGACAGAAGCCAAATGGATACTAAATGGCAAGCATGGCCGGAAATCCCCGCAGTCGCTAACCATCAAATCATCAATATAGATGGCGATTTAATATACCGTACCGGACCTCGAGTATTGCAAGGTATGATGCAAATTTGTGCAATCATCGACACTGCTCGTCAGCAGAAACTTCATCATGATTAGCTTATATATTGGCGGTGCCCGTAGCGGAAAGTCATATTTGGCTGAAAAAGAAATTGGCCAATTGCAGCAGGCGACAACCTATATAGCCACCGCGCTCAATAGTGCCAGCATGCAGGCAAGAATTGCCCTGCATCGGCATCAAAGGCCCAGCGCATGGACCACAAGAGAAACACCGATCGAACTAAGCGGTACGCTTCGGGATATTGATTGTGCTAATCGTTGCATTATTATCGATTGTCTAACGCTGTGGCTCACCAATCAACTCATGGAAGAGGCGTGTCTAGATACTGAGATAGACCGACTCTGCCAAACATTATTGGCCATGGAATCCCATGTGGTGCTGGTGGCTACCGAAGTCGGTCAAAGTCTTATTCCACTCGATGACATGAGCCAGGAGTTTGTCAGCGCGAGCGGTGAAATGCTGCAAAAAATTGCCACTATTGCCGACAGGGTGATCTTTTGTCAGGGAGCGCTTGCCTTGGTGCTTAAGAAACCAGTATTGAAAGACGGGACCGTGCGAACTGTGGCACTTAGTGACAGAAACACATGATCAATACTACTCATTTTTTGCAGCTTCGCCATGGCTTGCCAGAACAAGCCGGACATCTATTGGGGCGTAGCAATCCTGCGTTAACGGCACTAGGTTGGCAGCAGATGCAGCGCGGTACGGCAAGGTTACTCTAAATATTGGCACGACCCCTTCGAAGATACTCCGCCGGAAGGTGAAACAAGCGCCGCACTCTTGGCTCGTGTCACCAAGAGTATTAATCCAATCACCCAGGCTGTTTAGGTTATCCAAAGATGGCAGTAAACACATGCGGCCTCTTTTTTACTGAATGTTTTAGTGTCTCGATGTATAATTTCGGCGGATTCTTTGACGCGCACAGTATTTAGGTAACTAAACTCGCCGCCTGCCTTTGCGCGTTTCTCTATTGTAAAAGATGCCATATCAGTGAATTTTGCTAAATCGTCCTACCCCATCGTGGGGCCAATATGGGACACCATACAATGAAATTCAACGGAAATTACAGGCAATTCAGGACAGTTCGGAACAAATGACAGTATCAAGTAAATCAGGCGTGAAGCCAGTAACACCAA
>SPKZ01003604.1_pt1 | contig 11129 bp, 19 predicted proteins | sample 2456571 | NCBI WGS metagenome assembly SPKZ01 (sample SAMN11192286, study PRJNA482655) | marine metagenome | biome: ENVO:00000447; feature: ENVO:00000244|ENVO:00000211|ENVO:00000569|ENVO:00002023; material: ENVO:00002151; isolation source: ocean water from marine abyssalpelagic zone ...
ACGTTGGAGCGTACTCTCTAAAGATGAACAAATTTAGTTATATATTTCAAGACTATGGAAAAGCTTAGAAAAAAAAAAGGGTACAGGCGAATGTACCCTTCAAGTTAAACCAATAAAAAATGATCTATATTTAGTTGATTGCTGTCTTAAAAAAGTCCTCAAGCAGTTATGAGGACTCCCAAAAAAAAAAACAAAAAAAAAGCGTTTTAACACTCACAATATACAAAGTTTATTTGAAGGCTTCAACTTTTTCTAGAACTTTTCCATTCCAGTAGGGAATATTTTCATTTGGTAAAGCTGGGCCTGCAAGAATCCATTCATATCTTTTACTATTACTTTCTGTGACATTACCTCTAGCTTCTGTAAAGTTGATTTGAGGAATTGCCATCATTCTGGAAATAAGTTCTTATTGCTGGTTAAATATTTGTTCCCAGTTAGAAAGTTCTTCTTCAGCTACATAAATAAAATTTCCGTTATTATCTATTTCTCTCATGATACAGGACTTTTAATTAGTTTATATTCAGGAGTTCCGTAATAAGGATCAGATAATTCTATTCTGACCCATTCATCTTTAATTTCAAATCCAGCACTTAAAGAGTGAGCTATTTGAAATAGACTTGTAATATAATCTGCATTTTCTTGTGGGTAAAATCTGTCATTTAGAATAATTCCTTTAACCCAGCCACGACTAGTTTCAAACTTTGCATTCATATCCTACCATTTTAAGAACTCTTCGAAGTTCTGATTTATTTTTAATTTTTCCAGAAAATAACTCATTACCGTCATTTAGACCAATATGATAAGTATCTGGATAATGTCGTAATGTTAGTCCTCCATAAGAGTCTGATTTAAAATATTCATTAACTAACCCATAGGGATTGTACTTATCTGTTTTAGTATAGACAAACCCTAAAGACTCAATATCTGATTGGTCTAAATACTTTACTGTAATCATTGGACCTCTCATAGAGATTTGTTTCAGTAAAGTTTTTGCATTGTTTATGTAGAATACTGTTTTAGCTACTTCAGGCTTACCTTTATATAAGTATTCAAATCCTACATGAAATTCTTCTATTTCTGGAACATAAGTTAGTGCATCCATACGTCAGGAGTTTTTGAAATCCAAATTAAATAAAGAATGGCTGCGATACCTACCAGCCAGAGTAACCAGTTAAATCCCCACTTTACCCAAGACCAAATATACTTAATTCGCGACACTTCCAGAAGTAAAGGAGTAATTAGTTTATAGTTTAGGACGTAGATTAAATCATTAGACTCCCTACGACCAGACTCTAATCTTATATATTGTACGCAGTTAGCTACATTAAATGTCATAAATATGCTACAAGGATAAAGAACATGTTCAAAACCCCAGTTACCATTCATACATTTATACCAGTAGCTAACAAAGTACAGTTTATTCATTATTTTTGATAAGTATTTAATACACCACGTGAAATTCTATCTTGTGTACGTTTATTTAACCACATTAAGGCTTCTTCTAGTTTAGTGATAGCTAGACTGGTTTCACGAGTTCTCATATCTCCTACATTTACGTCTGTGAGATAACTAAGAACTAATCTAATCATATCCTGAGATAGTATGCCAGTTTGAGCGGGACTTCCTTTTTCACCTTTACATAAGTGAATCCAAAAGTCTTCTACAAATTCTAAACCTTCTGGACCTACTTTGTACATAGGTAATCCATAAGTGTGGCTATTTTCTTTCTGTATTGGTTGTAACATTTTCTAAAGTTTTGTGAAGAATACCTTTATAGAAATCTATTAATAATTCTTCAGATTCGTGAATATCTATCCAGTGTTGTCCATAAACTTCTATCATAGGTAGATAAGGAATATCTGTATCTGTAACAACTCCGTGAATATCATAAAGTACTCCATCTATCATACTTACTACGTGATTGTTATTATAGTATGCGATAGCTTCAGGAAAATATAACTTCATTAGTTTATGAAATGCATAGCACTGAATTTCAAAACCAGACTTAATAATAGGAAGTATTGAGTGAATAAAAGAGATGTATTCGGAAGGAGTCATTTTCGTAAGTCTCTTGTTGGAATTTTGCTAAAAAGGTTTTCAGACTTTCCAAAAAACCCCGTACCCTTTTATGGGTAATAACTGCTAAAACGTTTTAGCTCGAAGTTATTACTTTTTTTTGGGAATTCCAAGTATTAATTAAAATATTTTCCAAATTTTAACAATTACGTCAATTAATGCCTTTGCTACAGAGATATATTTGAAAAATCCTGGTTTTTTAAATTTTCCACCTTTAAAGAATAAATCTAAGATTTTGTACAAGAATTCAATCAGTACTTCTAGAATTTGTTCAAACTTGGTTTTATCTGAAACCATTGTTTCTAGCATTTTCACTACAGGTTCTCCTGTACTAGTTACAGATAGTTTAAGGCTTGCTGATTTAACAGGTTCTTTTGTAATGGATAATGCTGTAGTTAAATCTAAGGCTAGTTGATGAATATGTTGTTTAGTCATAGTTAATAAATTAAAGAAGGGAGTCACGAGGACTCCCAATTAAATTAGATTTTAAATCCAATCGCACTTAACAAAGTACGGATAAGCAAAAGAGCTAGTCCATCACCGTCTAGGTTGATGTCTAGTTCAGAACCAGTACATTCGAGACTGGTTTCTTTTACTTTGTCCCAAAGTGTTTGTACGATTTGTACGCCTGTGTTAAAGTCTACGTTTACAAATTGACCAGAAGTTGAGTCAATGTATTTTGCAACGAATTCTTTAATCAGTTCATTGATGTTTTCGTTGTAGCAAGCTAGAGATTCTAGAGTGCTACCTAGAGAACCTTCAGGAAAGGTGCTTACAGAAGCAGAGGCTTTCACATCAGGAAATACAACTTTAGACATAATTAAAGCTTTAATAAGTTATTTGTAATACTACAAATATAACGTACCTGAGATGGATTTACAAGTTTTTAAGATTTTATTTGCATTAGAATGAAATAAATTGTAATATTGCGTATATGAAAGAATATGTTAAGGTAACGATCACATGTACTAAACTAGCTCAAATGATTATTGAAACGCTTTATATTTATTGGGGGGGTAGATGTGAAGTACAACCCTAAACATGATATAAAGATATGAAATTACGTAATTTAAGAGATTTACGAGACTTTGCTTTACAAATAAGAGCTTGTTCTTTAGTTCTTCCAGAAAATACATCGGTACATGTAGAATTGGAGACTCCTCTGTTTGAGAAGTTTATTTTAGACAAATCTATTGAAAAGGTAATGATTGATTTAAATAATATGATTCTGACTACTAAAGGTATCAGATTCTTTTTAACACGAACTGACTATGAATCTGAACTTACTTAATGGTACTGTAGGACAAGCTGCCACTGTACCAATTACGATAAATGAGATTGACTTCTGGAAGCAATATATTCAGTTACTAAATGCAAAGAATAGTAGTAACTTAGACTGGAAAGAAATTGAAGTACTGGCTCATATTTTAGCTGGAGATTATCATAAATCTCATTTTAAAGGAATGTTAGCTAAGGCAATTAAGGAGAAATTTAGACTTTCTGCACCTGATCTTTCTAGAATGAAAAGTAAATTGGTTGCGAAGCATTATATAGAGGATACGGGAGTACAACGTGGAGATGCAATTCCTACAAAGGCTTTACGTAACTTCCAGAAACTAGTTAAGTCTAGAAAAGTTAATGAATTTACTGTAGTTTTTCCTTTTAAGATAGAAGATGATAAAACTAAATGAGCAAGAAATTTATCTTAAGCTTGCGAAGAAACATAAGATGTCTTCTAAGCAGATAGAATATATTGTTAATAGAATGTGGGGAGATGTGCGTAGGTTTATGAGAGAGCCTAGTACAACTAAAAAAGGAATTCTATTAACAGGTTTTGGAAAATTTTATATTAATCCTAATAAGGTTCAAGAATATCTTGATTCTAAAGCTAAGTACGGATTTAGTGAAAAAGATCAAGAATTAATTAGAACGATTAAAATGTTAACTGATGGCTAAACGCAGAAAAAATCAGACAATGGCAGAAATTATTGGTAACTCAGGACATCAAGATAAGTTACGTGTAGGTTGGGATGGTAAAGCTCCTAAGACAAACACTAAACTAGTGACTGATAATTTTTTGGCAGTAAATGATAAAGCAGATCTTGAAAAAGAAGCTGCTATCAAAGAATATAACAAAGAGATTAAGAACCTTAATCCTTTATACTCAAACATGATACCTGTAACTAAGGTGTTAGTCCGTTGTTTTCACATTGAAACAGAACGTACCGAATCGGGGCTTATTGTCACTCCTACAAAGGCGTTAGTTAAATTACCTACGCGAGCAGGAGTTGGTTTTAAGGGTACTGCGGAATCTCCTTATTTGTATACTAGAAAGGCTGTTATTGTTTCAGTTCCAGAAAGGTATATGAATGATGAGAATGGTAAAATTAAACCAGGAGTGGTTATTCAGTTAGAAAATCCTGCACTTCAAGCTATTCCTACAGGAAGGAATTCTACAGGAGGTGAAGAATTTGATATTGATATGCCCAATGCGTTTACACACTATAGTTATCAGGGAATAACTCCCCCTACAGATCCGAAGGATGAACACTTTGGATATTTACTTGTGTCTGTTAGTGATATACAGATGATATTAGACGAGTGATATTACACAGACTAGCCCATCACAACAAACAAACATAAACACATTAACTGATGGGAGAATTTATTGCGACATTACCTGTTTGGGTGCAAGGGCTATTGGCATTACTACTGCCTGTTTTTGGAGCTTTGGCTCAGAATTTTTTAAATAAGCGTAAAGAAAACAGGATAGATTTTGATTTAATAGTTAAGCGTCTAGACAATGAAAATAACGAGTGTAAGGAAACCAACCAGTTGTTGATTAAAAAAGTAGCTATGTTAGAAAATAAAGTACTTTTGCTAGAATCAGCACATCAAAGTTTACCAGTACCCATGTGGCTTAAGTCTATGGATGGTACAATGTTGGCTTTGAATCCTGCATACGAAAGAGTCTTTCTTAAACCAAATGGGTTGACTACTATTGATTATATTGGAAAACAAGATCATGAGGTTTGGCCAGAAGATATTGCGTCAGCTTTCAGGACACATGATATAAAGGTACAGACTTCTGGAAAGACTCTGGAGACGACAGAGATAGTTCCTATTGATGGTGTCATGACGAAATGGCATATTATTAAGTACGTTAGATTTTCAGACGGAATTCCAATTGGTATTGGAGGTATGGCTGTTAAATCTGAAATTAATTAAGATGATAACACCAGAACAAGTAGCTGATTATGTAGAAGGTAAAACTCTACAAAAGTTACATGAATGGAAGATAGTTACAGCTAATGAAATTTTAGAGCATAGAAAAGAAGTAGCTCAGGAATGTTACTGGAATGGAGAATGTTTACATTGTGGGTGTAAGACTCCTGATTTATTCTATGCTTCTAGAGGTTGTTCTAAATCAGAGAATCCTTGTTATGAAGCTGTAGACCCTACATTAATTTATAAACTAACCTTAAAAGTTGCAAAATGGATTGGAACAGAAAAGTTAAACATCTTGGCGAGGTTGCTGAGAATACGAAAGTAAGTTTTAAGTTTGAATATTATGGAGAGAAAGAATACTCTCACCACAAAACGAGTTGTAGCTGCATTAGCTCTGATTGGGTTGATAATAGTATTGATGTATCATATGATACGGGTACAATATCTCAGATCAGTAAGGATAATGGGAGATTCCACAAAGAATCATCTAAATACGTTACAATATTCTTTAAGGATGATACATCTCAAACATTACATTTAAACTGTGTAGTACATGTCTAAATTTGCAAATTTAACTGCTGATTTTACACCTACAGCTAATTGGTGGGAGTTAAATCCACAGATGATTTATATTGCTCCTTATAATAAGTTGTATGAGTTAGATCATACTTCTGACAAATCTTATTCTTCTAAACAAATGTGGGCATGTTATTTTATGCGCGATCCAGATGAAACAGAGAATAAGTTCTTTAGATTTGGGGATGAAAAGATTAAGGAGATGTTATCAGAGACTTATTTTAAGGAAGCTGATTGGTGGGATAATGAGGAGTTTTTAGCTTGTTTAGAAACATGGCCTCAAGACTGTTTAAATGCAGTACAAAGATCACTTCTGGATTCTAAGCAATCTTTATTGCGTAGAGGGAAATTCCTGAAGTCACAAGAATATACGATGGAAACGGTAAAAGACTTAGACATGGCACATAGCAAGACTGCTAAAATTTATGAAGATTATGAAAGAGTAGAGGAAAAATTTCTAGCTCAGAAGTCTTCAGCTAGAGTTAAGGGTGGTAGAAAGCAGTCTAAAGCAGAAACATTTGAAATATGATGAAAATGTTAAAAATACCAATACTTATAAGTGATGATAAGTATTATGATTTAAATTTACCAAATCCTCCTGACGAGGATGAAGAACAAATCTTTATATACTTGAATGCTATGATGATTATGGGAGTTGGTCCTTGGGTAGATGAAGGAGAGGTTGATTATGAGTCTACTCAGTTAATGATGACTAACGGTGCTTCTTTTAAAATGCCTTTATCTGTCATGGAATCTCTTCAGTATTTAGGATTTGTACAAACAGATGAAAATGGAGTACCCTTGGATTAGAATTGAAGATTTATCCAGATTTACAATTAAAGAGTTAAAGCAATATCATCCAGATGATCCCAGACATACAGAATATTGGAGAGGTTTAAAGCTTCGATGTATTGAAGGTGTTTGGGGAGAAGATTTTGGAAAGTTACGTTATATGCCCGGAAGATTATTTTTCTACGGGCATTTTTGTTCTATTCTGGATGTAGACGAAGAAGAGAAGATTCGTAGAATTATTAAACCAGATATTCGTGATTTAGAGTGGGAAAGATCTTATATGTATCTTGAGGCAGATGGTTTTTCAGGATGGTCTAATGATGAATTATATACATCTGAGCATTCTATTAAAAAGATACGTAAAAATTATGATCCTTTAAAAGTAACATCTAATCCTAGATATTTTAAATCTAATGGAGATTTTAAAGAATTTATTCCTCCCAAAGAGAATATTAGGATGTTACATGATGTACACAAGGGAAGACCTTTATATTATAACAACTGTTCTAATTTGATGGAGTTGGGTTCCAGAGGAGGGGGGAAGATGACTTCAGTAGAAGAACCTGTATTAACTACTAAAGGATGGGTTAAAATGGGTGATTTAAAAGTAGGAGATTTTACATATGGTAGAAACGGCAAACCTACTAAAATAATTCAGATTCATCCGCAAGGAGTCAAAAGAATATGGAGGGTTACTTTACAAGATGATAGAAAACTTGATTGTGGAGATGAACATCTTTGGACAGTAAGATTAGGAAGTGGAATAGAAAAAGTTATTTCTACTAAGGAAATGTATGAGAAAGGTTTGGTTTATAATTCTAAAAAAGGAAATATTTATAAATATAGAGTTCCTAACTGTAAACCTATAGAATATAAAGAAAAGAACCTCCCTATAGATCCTTATCTTTTAGGTTGTTTGTTAGGTGATGGATGTTTAACTACAGCTACACCTAAAATAGCTAGTTCTGATAAATTCATTATTGATCAATTTAGAGAGAAATTACCTGATTTTGAAATAAAATACGACACTTTCACAACTAATAATTACACATTAGTTGATAAAAATAAAGCAGTAATTGAAGTAAACAATAGGTGGGGTACAACTCATTTGGCTAAAGTAAAAAACAGATTAACTCTGGCTTTAGAAAAATTAGAACTAGCTAAGTCTTGTAAATTTAAGTTTATACCTAAAGTATATAAATTTAGTTCTGTTGAACAAAGAATGGAATTATTACGTGGTCTAATTGATACTGACGGATGTGTTAATGAGAATGGTTCTATTGAATTTACTAATACAAACGAATTATTGTTAAATGATGTAGCAGAATTATGTAGAAGTTTAGGTATTCGTTGCAAAAAAAGTATTGATAAAAGAGCTGGTCAAAAACACAATATTAAAGGACATGATTGTACAAGAGGTATTTGTTGGAGATTATTTATTAATACTACATTACCTATTGCAAAATTACCAAGAAAGTTAGAAAAAATAACTAAAAACCATACGTTACGTCAAGACTTTGTATCTATTGTAGACATACAAAAAACAGAAGAATTTGTTGAACAGCAGTGTATTACTGTAGATAATGAAGATCATACTTATATTACAACAGATTACATTGTAACTCACAACTCCTACTATTATTCTCTAGCTGGTGCTAAATATAGAATTACTTTTGATGGGGCTAAGGTTTATAATGAAGAAACACGTAGGAATCCAGGACAAGTTACTATTGCCATAGGTTCTGGAAGAACTGATAAGTCTTCTGATTTTGCAGCTAAGATAGAAGATTCTATGAACAGGTTAGCTATTGATAATAATCTAGGAGCTTGGGGTAAGTTAGGAGATGAGGATTATCAACCTAGTCCTTTCTTTAAGGATATGGCGGGATCATTACGTCCTAATAATAAGGAAAATCCTTGGAGGCATTCTTATGAGATGAATATAAATGGACGTTGGGTTAAAGGCTTTGGGACTGGTTCTGCTATACAGCATGTGTCTTATTCAGCTAATAAGAAGGAAGGTGCTGAGGCTGCTGCTGGTGGTAGATATACTGATGTTATTATAGAAGAGACAGGATTGTGTTTTGCAAAAGGTACTGAAGTTAGGATGTATGATTTTTCTTGTAAAAACATTGAAGATGTTAAAGTAGGAGATTTAGTTATGGGAGATGACGGTTCACCCAGAAAAGTTAAAACATTATCTTCTGGAACAGATTTAATGTTTAAAGTTACTCAAAAAAACGGTGAAGATTATATCGTTAACTCTAGACACAAACTTTGTTTATATGATAAATACCAGAAAAAACATGGTGAAGATAATTTTTGGTATTGTGAGGCTCGTGATTTTGTTAATTTAGGTAAGTCTAAAAAAAGAGAACAATACGGTTACAAAACTACAGGATTACAATTTAATCAAAATCTAGACTTAGTTCTTCATCCTTATTTATTAGGTATTTGGTTAGGAGATGGTAATAGAGGGTGTTCTGGGATCTCTATTAATTTAGAAAAAGATATTGAAGTTTTTAATAAATTAAAAGAACTGGCAGGTAACAGAGAAGTTTCTATTTATGATAAAGGTACAGTTCCTATTTGTAGAATTAAAGGACTTCCTAGAGATGTAGAATCTTCTATGCAAAGACAGCTTAAAAATTTAAATCTATTAAGAAATAAACATATTCCTAATAAATACTTATTAACCTCAAAAGAAAATAGATTACAATTACTTGCTGGGATTATAGATTCTGATGGTTACTATGGTAAGCCTCATACTTCAGGACATCATTATGAAATAGGTGTATCTAGAGATACTTTTTTAGCGAACCAAATTGTAGAACTATCTCGTTCTTTAGGATTTAGAACAGAGTTAAAAGAAAGAATTTGTAATAAAGGTTACGGAAATAAAATTATTGAACCTCGGACAAAATATAGAATTTATATTACAGGAGACATTTGGAATATTCCTGTAAATATTGCTAGAAAAAAAGCTTCTGTAATCTCTTACAAAAAGAGACATTTAAATACGAGTATAAAAGTAGAGTGTGTAGGAAAAGGAGAGTATTATGGTTTTGAACTAGAAGATAATCCTTTGTTTTTGCTTAAAGACTTTACAGTAGTTCACAATACAGAAAAGGTTATTGAAGCTTATAATTCTAACCGCGCAACTGTAACTGTAGGTACGAATCAGTTTGGTGTTCAAGTATTTTTAGGTACTTCTGGAAACATGGAAACTATTCAGAATACGCGTAAGATGTTTACGCGTCCGGGAGATTATGAAATACTTAATTTTCCTGATTATTGGGAAGGTTCTGGACGTATTGGTTTCTTTTTACCTGCGTATATGACAGCTCGACAGTATAAGGATAAGAATGGCAATACAGATATAGAGGCTGCAAAGGCTTATTATAAGGAAAGAAGAGATAAGGCTGCTCAATCAGAAGACCCTTCTATTTTACGTGTAGAAAGAATGAACTATCCTATTGTTCCTTCAGATATGTGGCAAAGTGAAAAAGGAAATATTTTACCTTCTCAAGAAGCAGAGGAAAGAGAGAAAGTACTGGTTCGTAATAACTTATATCAGAAGTTAGGTACACCTATTAAGTTATTCTGGAGTGAAGAGAATATGAGAGGAATAGATTATGAAATAGATCATAATGCAGAACCTTTTTATGACTGGCCTATTGAAGGTAATAGAAAGTCTGTTTCTGGAAGTATTCTTATATATGATCATCCTTTTGAAAGAAATGGTCGTGTAGCAGACGATATGTATTTTTTTACACACGATCCTTATGTATCTGATGAAATAGATAAAGGAGGTTCTTTAGGAACTATACATGTGTGGTTATCTCCTAAATATTGGAATACTCATATGCCTGCTACAGGTCCGTTAGTAGCTACATATATTGGAAAAGCTCCTAATGGTAAGAAAGAGTTTTATCGTAATGTAGAGAAGCTAATGCATTATTATGGTAATCCTATACGAGGATTAGCTTATGAGGCTAACAGAGGAGAATATTGCAGGTCTTATTTTAAGATAAATAAAAAACTTAATCTACTCGCGTTGCGTCCTCATCACACAAACACACAAAGTATATATGCCCCTACTGTAACACAGTATGGTTATATGGTAGGTAATAAGATACAGAAAATAGAGATGTTAGATGACACATCTGATTTTTTATTGCAGGAAATTGAAATAGCTGGAGAGACTAAGAAATTAATACATACTTTACCCTGCATATTTACATTGAGACAGATACGCTCATTTGATTTAGATGGTAACTTTGATGCAGTATCGTCTGTAATGTTGGCTCCTATTTACGTTAAGGAGTTAGAACACAGAGTACTAGCAGAAGTTAAAGCTAAAAAAGGTAAGAGAAATCCCATAGGGTTCTTATCTGCAAATAAACGTTTTACTGGGTATGAAAAATAATTATAAAGAGCCTATCTTTAATCTCAGA
>SPKZ01015179.1_pt1 | contig 11122 bp, 7 predicted proteins | sample 2456571 | NCBI WGS metagenome assembly SPKZ01 (sample SAMN11192286, study PRJNA482655) | marine metagenome | biome: ENVO:00000447; feature: ENVO:00000244|ENVO:00000211|ENVO:00000569|ENVO:00002023; material: ENVO:00002151; isolation source: ocean water from marine abyssalpelagic zone ...
GGTCGACACGCCGCCCCAGGTAGGCGGTGGGGGAGGGGGCACGTCGCTGGGAGGCTTCTGGCTGGACGGGGGGCACCGGGAGGGCCACGACGTCACGGACATGGAGGTGGCCTGGAGACACGGCGAGCGCGCGGCCCGCGAGGCCGGGGTCGAGGTCCCCATCGCACCCATCGCGTCGGCGCTGCGCGTCCATCTCTTTCCGGAGTTCCCGCCCCGGGCGCCGAGTCCCTCCTTGCCCGGGGACTTTTCGCCCGGTGGTTTCGCGCGGCTGGCGAGCGAGGCCTTCGGGGTCACGGCGGATCAGATGCCGGATTTCCTCGCCGTGATGGCGCGTCTCTCCGGCGCCGGTCCCGAACAACGGGAAGCGGCGCTCGAGACCCCGCTCGGCGAATGGCTGGATGCCGCGGATTCGAGCCCCGGGGTTCGCCGCGCCATCCTCGTGATGGTGAAGACGATCTTTTGCGAATACCCCGAGCGCGCCTCGGCGGGTCGCCTCATGAGTTTCTTTTCGGACGGGAGCGATCGGGAGGGGATGCGCTCGGGCATTCCGGACGACGCGGAATGCGGGGGCATGCAGGGTCTCTCCGCGCCCTTCGCGCGCGCCCTCGAGGTCCATGGCGGGCGCATCCTGTTGGACCAGAAGCCACTGGAGATTCTCTTCGAAGGCCGGAGAGCGACCGGAGTGGTGGCTCTGGGGCCGGCGCAGCTCGTTCTCGAAGTGCACGCGCGAAGCACGATCGTCTCCTACCCGGTCTGGGACGTCCTGCCACTACTGCCCCCGGAGCGCGTGGATCCCGGCCTGGCCCGCGTTTCCGAGCAGCTCGAGGACGAGAGCGCGGACGGCCTCTCGCTGCAGATCGGCCTTGCGCGTCTTCCCCGGTTGCGCGCGACGGGAGAGGTGGAGAACCACGCCGGCTGGAATCGCTTTCTGGTGGGCGATGAGCGCCGCTACCAGGGAGGGTTCCACATCCCTTCTATGAGCTCTCAGCGCGCTGCGCCGCCCGGCCAGCATCTCCTCAACGCCATGGCGCTGCGCTGGCTGCGGCGCGAGGAGCGGCCTCGCTGGAGCGAAACGAAGCGGACCCTGGACGCGATGCGTGCGACCCTGCGAGAAATCTACCTGGACTTCGACGACTGCGTGCGCTGGGAGGCCTACCAGTGGGTGCAGCGTCCCGCGGCCATGGCCTGGTTCTGGGCCCCCGTGCGCCGACACCCGGTTGCGGTGCCGGGCTGCGAGTCGCTGTATTTCGCCAACACCACCATCGAGAGCGATTCGGGGCCGGTAGAAATCTGCGCGCACGCGGGCCTGCTCGCCTCCCACGCGATCCTCGACGCGGAGTCTGCCAGCCCCGGCGCTTGAGCCCGATGCCCTGGGCCGAGATCCCGCAGACCCGGTGGAGGCGGTATGCTCGTGGAGGAGGCGCCGCATGCAGGATCACCGTTACTCCTTCGAAATCGATGCGACTCCCCAGGAGATCTGGCGGATCTTCTGGGGGAAGCAGACGGGAGACGTGCTCGAGCACGGTGACGTGCGCATTGAGATCCTCCACGGCGGAGACAGCGTGGGAGAGGGGTTGGTCCGCCACTGCCGTTTCCGGGTACCCCGCTACCTGCTGTCGGGAGGCGTCGCCTACTCGTGGGAGTGGCTCACCGAGGTGAAACCCCACGAATCCTGGCGCTACGACGCCGTAGGAAAGCCCCTGTGGTCCCGGGCCTCCGGTTGGACGCGGCTCGAGGATCTCGGCGACGGTCGCACCCGTGTGCACTTCCGAGAGACCTACGAGGTCTTCAATCCGATCCTGCGCTTTCTCCTCGAGGCGCGCGTGCACCGCTTCATCTCGCGCGACAACGACAAGATCATCAAGGCCGCCATCGAGCGGGGCATCGAGGCGATGCGCGCCGGCGAGGTCCGCGCGGCCACTGTGGAAGCGCCCGTCGAGCGCAGAGGCGCCAGCGCCTAGCGGGCCGCCTCCCCGGCCAGGTCGCCGTAGCGCTTCTCGTAGGCCGCCCGGTAGTCGGCCCTGGAGCGGGTTCCGAGATCCACGTCCGAAGCGCGGGCGCGGAGCGCCCCGACACTCGCCTCTTCGCGCGGCACGTGGGTGAAGGGATCGAAGCGCAGCCAGCGCAGGGCGTTCTCGTGGGTGATCTTCGCGATCTCGCGATCCGTGCACTCCGCCAACTCGATCTGTTCCCAGAGCTCTTCGGGAGAGCCCGGAAACGTGCAGTCCGAGTGCGGGTAGTCGACCTCGTAGGCGATGTTGTCGATGCCGATGCGGTCGCGCATCACCAGGCCAGAGGGATCGCAGATGAAGCAGGAGAGGAAGTGGCGCTGGAACATCTCCGTGGGGTCGAGTCCGCCCAGGTCCGAGCCCATCCAGGTCTGCAGGCGGAACTGGCGGTCCATGCGGTCGAGGAAGCCGGGGATCCAGGAGGTGCCGCCCTCCGAGAGCGCGATCTTCAACTGTGGGTACTTGACGAGCGACTGGGACCACAGGAAGTTCGCCGCGCAGGGTAGGGCGTTCCAGCAGGGAAGGGTGCTCGAGACCTCGATGGGCACCCGCGTCTCCTTCCCCGGCAGCACGGTTCGGCTCGAGGCGATATGGATGGCGAGCGCGACGTCCTCGTCGCAACAGGCCGCGAAGAGCGGATCCCAGGCGCCCGTGTGGATGCTCGGGTAACCGAAGGATTCCGGCGCCTCGGAGAAGGTGATCGCAGTGGCGCCCTTGCGGGCCACGCGCCGCACCTCCTGGGCGGCGAGTTCAGGGTCCCAGAGGCTGCAGAGGGGCAGCGGGATGAAGCGGCCGGGGTGGCTGCCCGCCCACTCGTCGATGTGCCAGTCGTTGTAGGCCTGGATGCACGCGTAGGCGAGTTCCTTGTCCTCGCACTCCGCGAAGAACTCCCCCGCCATGCCCGGGAAGGTCGAGAAGCACATCGAGGCCAGGATGCCGTTGGCGTCCATGTCCCGGACGCGCTGGTCCACGTCCCAGCAGCCCGGCCGCATTTCTGCCAGGGTGCTCGGGTCGTAGCCCCACTCCTCGCTGGGCAGCGTCACCACCGCGCAGATGAAAGGAGTGGACTTCGTGCCTCCCTCCCAGGTCCAGGTCTGGAGTTCCTGCTCGGGGGACAGGACGAGGCGCGGCGCGCGACCGGCCCACTTCTTCGGCAGGTGGTTGGCGAAGACCGTCGGGGGTTCGATGACGTGGTCATCCACGCTCACCAGGATCATGTCTTCGAGTTGCACGGCCTTCTCCTGCGAGCCGGGTAGGGGTTGAGGCCCGTCTCTCGAAGGCTACCGCGCGGGGAACGCCACTGCCGCGGCGTTGCGCGTCTCAGTCCGGGCGGGCGATGGCGAGGGCGTTGTCGCGCATCACGCTGCGGATCTCGGCGGCGCTGCGCGCTTCGATTGCCTCAGCGAAGTCCAGAGGCTCCGCGAGGCCCTCGGCGTGGGGGAAATCCGAGCCGAAGAGCACGTGCTCTGCGCCGATCAGGTCGATGAGTTCGCTTATGTCCTCTTCGTGGTAGGGAGCCACCCAGATATGTTGCTTGAAGATCTCGCTGGCGCGGCCCTTCACGTAGCCCCCGGGCCAGGGTCCCCCGCGCCCCATGCCCTTCATCTTGTCCATTACCTTGAGGAGGTAGGCGACCCAGATGGAGCCATTCTCGACGCTCAGCACCTTGAGGTCGGGATAGCGGCCGAAGAGGTTGTGGAAGATCAGCGCCGAGAGGGTCTCCATGATGGGGCGATCTCCGAAGAAACTCGCCCACTGGAAGGCGGAGCGCTGGTAGGTGCGCGGATTCGCCTGCTCCCCCCAATCCACCGAGTAGCGGTCCAGGTAACCGGAATCGCCAATGTGGTAGGCGACTGCGAGCTTCGCCTCGTTGGCGCGTGCCCAGAAGGGGTCGAAGTGCGGATCCGCGGGTGAGCGGCCGTAGGCGGGCCCGGGCAGCATGGCGATTACGCGGGCGCCGCGTGCCAGCGCGTGATCGAGTTGCGCGACGGCGCGGTCGCGGTCTCGCAGGGAGATCAAGGGCGCCGCGTAGATGCGATCCCGGTGGTTGAAGCCCCAGGTCTCGTCGAGCCAGCGGTTGAAGCCGTCGAAGCACGCGTAGAGGAGCTCCACGTCGTGCTGCATCCAGTACTCGATCATCACCGCGAAGGAGGGAAAGAGGAAGGCGGCCTCGAGGCCTTGGCGGTCCATCAATGCGAGGCGGGCGTCGCGCTCGAGGTATTCAGGGCGCGTGGTCTCCTTGGCGGCGTCGGAGGGGAGCCCCCCCTGCTGCGAGCGCAGCATCTCGCGCAGCGCGCCCGGCTTCACGCAGTCCGCGCGTGCGAAGCTGGTGCCGTCGTTGATGAAGGGGACGTCGCCGTAGAAGAGTTGCTCGCTGCCGTCTTCGCCCTCTTCGCGGCGCAGGGCGCGCTCCCGGTAGCGCGGCTCCACCCAGTCCACGAAGCAGTTGGGCGGCTCGTAGTAGTGGTTGTCGGCGTCGATGGGTCGGTAGCCCAGCCGGGCCTTGGCGCTCGCCTGTTGCTCGATCTCGCCCATCGCCCCTCAGTTCACCATCCGCTCGCGCCCCGCCCAGTAGGGGGCGCGGAGCTCGGTCTTGAGGATCTTACCGCTGGGATTCCGGGGAATCCCCTCGACGCGATCCACACTGGTCGGGCATTTGAAGTGGGCGAGTCGCTCCCGGCACCAGGCGATCAACTCGGCGTCGCTCGCTTCCTCTCCGCTGGCCGGCACGATCACCGCCTTGACGGTTTCTCCCCACTTCTCATCGGGCACACCGATCACGGCCACGTCGGAAACCGCCGGGTGATCCATCAAGGCGTTTTCGATCTCGGCCGGATAGATGTTCTCTGCCCCGGAGACGATCATGTCCTTTACCCGGTCGTGGATGAAGAGGTAGCCGTCGCGCAGGTAGCCAGCGTCTCCCGTGCGCAGCCAGCCCAGCCCGTCGGCGTCCCGTCCCTCGGGATAGACGGCAAGAGTGGCCTCCGGATCCGCGTAATAAGCCTTCAGGTTCTGATGGCTCCGCGTCCAGACCTCACCCACCTCGCCCTCCGGACAGTCCTTCATGCTGTTGGGGTCCACGATGCGGAGCTCGACGCCTACGGAGGGTTGGCCCGCGGAGCGCAACAGGTGGGCCCTGGGTCCGCCGGGGTCGTGATCTTCGGCGCGAAGCAGCGTGATCGCCCCCGTCGTCTCGGTCGCTCCGTATACCTGGAGCAAGGGCACCCCCGTGGCGCGCATGGCGCCCACGAGCACCTCCTCGGTGATCGGCGATGCACCGTAGATGATGCTGCGGACGGAGGAGAAGTCCGTCGCCTCGATCCCGGGCGTCGCGAGCAGGATCTGCAGCACCGCGGGCACGAGGAGTGCGTTGGTGATGCGATGCGACTGGATGGCCTTCAGGATCTCGCTCGGATCGACCTCGCGGAGCAGTACGTTGGTGCCGCCGCTGTAGAGCCCCACCAGTCCCCAGCCGCTCCCCGCGATGTGGAAGAGGGGCATCGCGACCAGGTTGATGCTCTCCTCATCGAAGTTCCAGGCCTTCGAGGCTCCCGACAACATGCCGAAGAAATTTCGGTTCGTGAGTTCCACGCCCTTGGGGAGGCCGGTGGTGCCCGAGGTATAGAGCTGGTAGCAGGTGTCCTCCCACTCGCAGGGCAGCTCCGGGTCGATGTCCTCGTGCGCGTCCAGCCAGTCCGCGAAGCCCTGCCGACCTCCTGCCTCGGAACCCACCACCACGACCTGGGGCTCGGTCTCGAACTCCATCTCGTCGAGGTGGCCGAGGAACTCGCGGCCCACTACGAGCAGTTTCACGCGGGAGTGGTTGAGGATGTAGGCCATCTCCGGCGGGGCCAGGCGCCAGTTCACGGCCACGGTGACCGCGCGTGCCTTTGCGGCCCCAAAGATCAGCGTGAAGTACTCGGGGACGTTCTTGTCCAGGAAGGCCACGCGATCGCCGGGCTCCACGCCCGCTGCGATCAGCGCCTGGGCGATTCGATTGGAGTCCGAGTTCAGTTCCGCGTAGCTCCGGCGCTGGTCGCCACAGATGAGCGCGGCCTTGTCGCCATGGGTCTCTGCGAAGGTGCGGGAGATATCGGGAATAGAGCGAAACTGCTGGTTCTCAGGCATCGGGTGACCTTGCGCTTTGTTGCTTTCGCAGCGCCTGTCCGCCTCCGTGGATTGCATCCACGCAGGTCCCGGATCGGCTCCGCGGCGGATTGTGGGTCCATGAACCTCGATCGTTGGACCGGGGTCGCCATGTCATTCGGGCCGCGCGACGGTTTTCTACCAGGAGCCGCTGCGATACCCGAGTGCGTCGCGAGAAGGCTACCAGAACCCTGGCCCTCTCGGGGAGTCTCGGGAAATCAGCATGCGGTCAGGCCAACGATCGCTTGATTTGGAGAGGGCGTGATTCTACGATAGGGACACGGGGGCAGCGGTCCGGCACGGATTGAGAGCGGTAGTACTGGAGCAGGGACCCGTAGGCCCGCTGGAGATCTGAACGCGGAGCTTTCGGAGATGCCCGATAGTCCTTCACCCTCGGTCGCGGAAGCTTCCGCGCACGCTCGCCTGCACGCGCCGCCGCCGGCCGTGCTCCTGGTTACGGTGCTCACCCTGTCCGCGGTGGTCGTGCTCGCGGGCGCGTGGGCGATGCGCGCTCAGCGCTACGTGATCGCCGGTCGCGGGGTCGGCTACGCGCTCGGCATCCTCGGCCTCTCGTCCATGTTGTTGCTTCTCCTCTACCCGGTGCGTAAGCACGGCTGGGCGTTTCGCGGCGTGGGGCCGATCCGACTCTGGTTTCACACCCACATGGCACTCGGGATCCTCGGGCCGACGATGGTGCTACTGCACTCGAATTTCCAGCTCGGCTCGACGAACAGTACGGCCGCGCTCGTGAGCGCCCTGGTGGTCGGCTCGAGCGGCTATGTCGGGCGCTTCGCCTACTCCCGCATCCACTTCGGTCTCTCCGGCGAGCGGACTCATTTCGCGGAGGTCCGCGACGACGTGCGTACGCTCCGCGACGGTCTGGAAGTCGAGTATCCGGAGTTGGCGGCCTCCTTCGAAGAATTCGAGGACTGGGCGAATGCCGCGGGAGTGAGCGCGTTGACGGCCTTGTTTCGCTTCATCGTGGCCCGGCGCCGGGTCGAGCGCTTGCGGGCGAGCGTTCCCTGGGATCATCTCTCGGGAACCGCCCTCGAACTCGCAGACCGGCTCGAGGACTACCTTCAGGCAGCGCAGCGCCTCGCACGCTTCCGCGCCTACGAGAGGCTGTTCGGTATCTGGCACGCGCTGCACATCCCGCTCTGTTTCTTCCTCTTTAGCGCTGCACTCGTCCATGTCTTGGCGGTGCACGCCTATTGATGCCATGAACGTGCGAAGAACTGCGACAATTTCGGCTCTGCTGATCCCGATGCTGGCTGGCGAAGGGTGGGCCTTCGACTTCGAGAAGCTGGTGATGCCCGGCCCCGTCTCCGAAGTTCACGCGGAGATCGAGGGAGACTGTGCGTCCTGCCACGAGACCTTCGAACGCGGGCAACAGCGGGATCGTTGCTTGGGTTGCCACGAGGCGGTCGCCGAGGATTTTCGAGCCGGAAGTGGATTGCACGGGCGCGACCCGCGCGTGAAGGGTTCGCTCTGTCGAGACTGCCACAGCGAGCATCAAGGGCGCGACGGCGACATCCTCGGTTTCAACCGGGAGTCCTTCCAGCACCGCTTCACCGATTTCGAACTTCGGGACCGGCACCGAGAGGTGGAGTGTGCGTCCTGTCATTTTCCCGAGAAGGCGTATCGTGAGGCGTCTCCGCGATGTGTCGACTGTCACGGCGAAGATGACGCACACGGCGGACGCCTCGGTGACGACTGTGCGACGTGCCACGTCGAGCGCGGCTTCAGCGAGACGAAGTTCGAGCACGCATCCACCGGATTCGCGCTCGAGGGGGCGCACGCTCGCGTCGATTGCCGCCTTTGTCACGCGGGGGACCGTTACGAGGGCACGCCGACCGAATGCCGTGCCTGCCACGCGACGAATGACGCTCACGGCGGCGACTTCGGCCCGAATTGCGCGCGCTGTCACGCTCCGGAGGGATGGGACCAGCCGGTCTTCGACCACGCAGCGGAGACGCGCTTCGCGCTGACCCATCGCCACGCCGAGGCGAAGTGCAGTGCCTGCCACAGTGGAACCTTCGGTCGGGAGAAGCTGAAGACGCGCTGCGCGGCCTGCCATTCCCCGGATGACATCCACCGAGGTCGCAACGGAAGTGACTGCGCGAGTTGTCACTCTGAACGCGGATGGGACCGGGTCACCTTCGACCACGAAAAAGAGACGACTTTTTCTCTGCGAGGAAGTCACGCCGAACTCGCCTGCCAGGGCTGTCACCAGCGAAATCCGCGGGAGGAAGACCTCTCCGGGGCCTGCATCGACTGTCATGCAAGTGACGATGCCCATGCGGACACCGAGGGTCGCGACTGTGGGCAATGCCACAATGAGTCGGGCTGGCGGAAACGCTTGCGCTTCGACCACGACATTACCCGCTTCCCGCTGCTCGGGCTTCACGCGGTCGCGCTATGCGAGTCCTGTCACACTTCGATGCGCTTCCGCGATGCGGATCCAAGTTGCATTGGCTGCCACGCATCCGATGACCCACACGAGAAGAAGCTGGGTGAGAATTGCGGACGCTGCCACAACCCGAATGGCTGGTCGATCTGGCGTTTCGACCATGGCCGCGACACGGATTTTCCGCTTCAGGGGAGTCACGAGGGGCTCAACTGCCTCGCCTGCCATACGCGCCCGAGCCCGGGGGCCGTGAGCCAGGCTTCCGACTGCGCGACTTGCCATGACTTCGACGATGTCCACAGCGGCGGTTTCGGGCGTGACTGCAGTCGATGTCACCATGAGGGGGGCTGGAGCGACGTGAGAATCGATCAGCGCTAGTCCCACCATCCCCTGGCTGGCGCCCCCTCGATGAGTGTGACCAGCTGCTCGTGCCCTGCGCTTCGCGCGAGGTCGAGGGCCGTATTGCCCTGCTCGTCGCGCATGCGGCGGTCGGCGCTTGCGTCGAGCAGTTGCTTGGCGACCTCCACGTGTCCCGCGGCCGCGGCGCGCATCAACGGAGTTCGACCGCCGGGGCCGCGTGCGTCCACCGCTGCACCGTGCGCAAGCAGGATCGCGACGAGTTTCTTGTTACCGGCCTCTGATGCGACCAGTACGGGACTGTTCCCGGATACGGAAGGGCGGTTGCTCTCGGCGCCGGCTCGTAGGAGTTGTCCGACCGCTCGTGCGGAACCCTGTCGAGTCGCAACGTGGATCAGCGGTTGACCGTCCGCGCAGGTGCCCTGGGCGTCAGCGCCCGCTTCGAGGAGAAGCCCCAGCGCGTGCGCTCTGCCGCTTGCGGCTGAAGAGCACAGCGCGCGCCCCCGTCGTGCTTGCGGGGTTCGCGCTACCAACAGCTCTACGAGATCGTCGTGAGCGTGGCGAACTGCTACTTCGAGTGGAGTGAAGCCCTCCGCATCGGGCCGGGCTGCGCGCGCCCCCCGCTCGAGCAGTGCCTCGGCGCTTCTTCGTTGACCGGCGGCCGAAGCCGCGTGGATCGCAGTGCGGCCCGAGGGGTCGACGGCTTCGATCCGGGCGCCGGCGTCCAACAAGGCGCGCACGACACGGGCGTCGTCGCTCCCTGCGGCTGCAACAATGGGCGGTGGAGTGCCGCGGTTTGGATCCGCGCCGGCTGTCAGCAAGGCGCCTACGATTCCGAGATGACCGCCGCTGGCCGCTCGGGCCAAGGCCGCCGATCCTTCCGGATCGAGTTCGTTCGGGTCTGCCCCCTCTGCGAGCACGCTGGTCACGACTGTTGCCTGGCCGCGCCAGGCCGCGACCGAGAGCGGAGGCCAGCCCTGGTAGGCGGCCTTCGTCAACTCGTCGGCGGCGCGCGCAAGCCAGTCCGGTGAAGCGTCATTGCGGGGAGTGTCGGATTTCGTTCTTCGTGCACCCTTCGCGCGCAGATACTTTGCGATCCGGGGCTTCCTGGCGACCACCGCGAGGTCGAGGGGGTTACGGCCGGCGTCATCGCGCGCGCTCAGCGAATGGCCGGCCTCGATCAGACGTTTGGCGATTCCATCATGCCCGACACGAATGGCTGCGTGGAGAGGTGTCGCGTTTCCCGGAGCTCGAGCATCGATGCGAGCGCCCCGGCGAAGCAGCGTGTCGACGGCTTCGAGGTTCTCGACCTGGATGGCCTCGTGGAGCAGGGAGAGGCCGCTCCCACCACAGGTTTCCAGTCTTGCCCCCCGGGCAACCAGCACTTCGAGGATGTCCACGCGCCCACGAACGATCGCTTCGGCGGCGTCGCAGCGCGTTCCAGAAGCAGGCGTGCCGGGGGTCGCGCCGGCGTCGAGTGCCGCCTCCACGGCGCGGATGTCGCCTTGCTCGATCGCAGACCGGAGGCTCGTTGGTGATCCCGCTTCCCCGGTCTGGGGACGGGGCAGCGCTGCCTGCGTACGCCCCACGTCGTAGCCACCCTTGGCGGCACGCTCGAGCAATCGGCCTGCGCGCTCGGGGTCGCGCGCTACCCCTCTCCCGGAGCGATACAGCCCGGCCAGTCGATACGCGGCCTTTTCGTCGCCTGCGTCGGCGAGTTGCTGCCAGATTCGAGCGGCACGCGTGAAGTCACGCTGCCGAAGCGCGTGTTCGGCCGCTTGATGTGAACTCTCGTTCGCGTGGGCCAGCGTAGCGGTGCCGAGGAGAAGCAAGAGAAGCCATTTTGCTCGTGAGTGTCGCGTCATCTCAGGGGTGTCCCGCGTTTCGTCGCTATTTCGATCCCGATCGATTTTAGAAAATCGGTCGGGAGCACTCCACCCTCAGACGATGATGCCGTCGTTCTGGATTTCCTTACATGCTCCGTCTGCCTCGATCGTCACCGACTTCTCGTCGATCATCTTGACGTTCGACTCGAGGGCGACGTGCAAGCTTTCGCTGGAAGCCCCGCCATCGAGGGCTTCGCGGTTCCCGGGTTTGATGCGCTTGAAGGCCTCTCCCCGGTAGGACAACGTGACGCAGGTATCAGGCTGCTGACTGATCGCGAGCGCGGCTTCGACCGCACTGTCGCCACCTCCCACGACGA
>SPKZ01008881.1_pt1 | contig 11116 bp, 5 predicted proteins | sample 2456571 | NCBI WGS metagenome assembly SPKZ01 (sample SAMN11192286, study PRJNA482655) | marine metagenome | biome: ENVO:00000447; feature: ENVO:00000244|ENVO:00000211|ENVO:00000569|ENVO:00002023; material: ENVO:00002151; isolation source: ocean water from marine abyssalpelagic zone ...
TGAAACAATTCCTGCAGTACTTAATGTACAAACTGATGCTTTAGTTGAAACTATTGGAGATAGAAAAATACTAACATGGACTAGAACACTTGTAGATGATAAAACATCTGCAAGTTATACATATTCAGTTCCATTTGATTTCCCAAGTCTTTATGATTTAGGTCCTATTGAAATTCAATATGAAAATAATTTAGTGTATACTGAGGCAAGACCATGGTTTGTAGCAAACGATCCTTCTTCAGTTATTGATACTGCTACTGCTCAAGGTGCTGTAGATACCACATCAACACAAACCTTTCCAATTGATACAAGTGGAGTCGATTTTGGTGATGATCCATTAATAGTAGTTACTATAGGCGGTCACATCCCAAATACAGAATCAGTATTATCAGTAAATTACGGTGGTGGTGGTTCGTGTTCACAAGGTTCAACAAGTATGGGTACAGCTGATAATTCTATAAATTCTGGTTCTGGTAATGCATATGCTGGAATTTTCTCTTTGGTACCTATTGATGGTGGTACTAGCTGTGATATTGTGGTTACATGGTCTGCTACACCTACAAAATGGAATGCAGCTGCACAGGTATTGACTGGTATATCTGGTATTGGTGTTCAAAATATTGTTGATACCACATCACCCTTTTCCCAAACATTAACCACCACTGCTACTAACAGCATCATTGTTGGTGTAGGTGGAGGTACTAATGGTGCTGGAACTGGTGCAATTACTTCCACATCTACAGTAACTGAATTTTTGGAGTCTAGTGCTTCAGGTCAAGGTGGAAAATTCTCTGCTGTTGCAGCAGCAGTTAGAGAACCATTACAACAAGGTCATACTGTTGCTGGCTCATTTACTAAATCTGGTAATGATGCATTTGTTTGGGTAGAATATTTAGAGAGACCAATTATTGGTCTATCTACTCCAACTATCTCTGACTCTGCAATCATAACAATTACAGCAACTACAATTCCTACCATCGATGATAATGCTCAACGAACTATTGTCGGTACCACAATTCCAACTATCTCTGACTCTGCAATCATAACAATTACAGCAACCACAATTCCTACAATCGATGACAATATTTTAAGATCAATCTCAGCTACCACAATTCCAACTATCTCAGAGTCAGTATCAGTATCTGGAAATATTGTTTTACTTACGATATCCCCGCCATTAGGAGTTGGCAACACACCTACTGTAGAATTAACAAATCCTGTATCTGATATTGAAGGAGATATTGCAATTACTCCAGCTAGTATAGTATCTACTGCACCACCAAATGGCGCATTAACGCTACTAACAGCAAATGATAGTGTAGCCCAACTAGGTGCATCATACCGTATTACACCTAATCCATCTACTGGACTCAGTTCATTATCAGTAACTGATGGTGTATTCCCTGATGTCGGTATTTTTGGAACTGTTAAACTAGATCCAATTCCATTTGGAGATTATTTAGTTGAACAAATATCACCTCCTGTAGGAGCAACACTAACAACTAATTCTACAACTGTACATATTGATATAGCATCAGAAACTGTTACAAAATTCATACTTGTAGATACAGCTGGCATAGAAAATACTGAACCTACTACATCAAGTGATGCACCTGATCTTAGTGCTGGTGTACTATTACAAATTTCAGGTACACATACTATTGAAACTAGCACTAGTTCATCCACACTTACTTCATCTGATGACTTACCAGAAATTACTGTTGTAGGATCTGCAAATACTGCAGGTATATCCTCTGCATCTGCTATTCAACCTGCAATTGTAATTTCAGAAAATACCGCTCCTGGAACAAGTGGAAGTGATATAATTGCAAATTCTAACATTCCAACCCATATACTACCTTCAGTTAACTCTCTTACTGCAATAATGTCACCTCTAGTTTCAAGTGAAACTACAAATCATCAAACAGTATCAACACCACCATTTGTAGCAGTAATCCCAGGACAGAAAATGGTATTACCCGTTCAATCATCTTTACTACCATCATTTGGTGGTATATTGAATTTTGAAGTAACATCACATCCATCTAGTACAACAACTGGATCTCTTACAGAAGATTGGATTGTACTTGAAACTTCTAATGTAATTATTAATGCACCTACACTAGATAGTAGCGGTATTTCAAATGAATTAGAATTATTCATTGATGTAAAGTATCCCTATGAAGAAAGTTCTGGCACTGATGGATTCAACTGGGGTGATGAAAATAATCACGATGTACCTGGAAAGATTAAAGTTTTGATTCCAAAACCAACATCTAGTAATATTGCCACTTTAGAAAATGGATGTGCTGATATAGAAATCCATACTCTAGTTGGTTCAACTTGGGTAAGTACTGTAGATACTATATTATCTAATGAACCATCTACAACCGAAACTGATTCCTGTGAGGTAGAATTTGGTGCAAATCACTTTTCAAAGAAATCAGTTTCATCAAAGAGATCTTCATCACCAAGTTCATCAAGTTCACCAAGCTCTGGAAGTTCAGGTGGAGGTAGAATTGGTGTTGGTCCTGGATCATCTGGTGCAGGTGGATTTGGTGGAATTCTAGGAACTCCACTCACAATTAATGAGGTATCATATGATAAATGTGAAGAAAACATTGCAAAGATTTTAGTTTCAAGTGATGCAGATTCTCCACCAACAGTTACCATTCATACTACAAAGACTGGCACAGTTCAAGCTATATTATCTAATGATCAATCATATGAAGAATTAAACAAGATTACACGAGTCGATAGATATCTCTATGAAATACCAATAACTTCAGATGAGACATTCTTGATGGTTATTGTAACTGAAGAAAAAGGAACTACAGAAAATTCAGTTAATGCTGCAATTCACCTACTGTAAATGACAATTCACTAAATTCATCATCTGGGATATTAACTATTATGACAACTCCTTCACATGAAGTTACCTAGAATATTTGATGTAAACTTCCAAATTGATAATGCTACAAAACACAGAGCTGATACTGATTCAGAATTCTCCTATGTATCAGAACAAGACCTTACAATTTCTGCAATCATTGATAGTAAAAATCCACTAAAGAGAGCTGAACTAAGAACCATCACTCTAGGACAAACTGATGATGAATACATTGCAATTAGAATGAATATTGAACCAATGATATTTACTGAATCATCTTATCTAGTAACTGGAACTATTCCATCATTCCTAATGCAAGATCCAGCAATTGGATATTGGCTACACATTATTGATGAAGAACTATCTGAAGTTGAATCTGTACATTATACTATAGGTGTAAAACCAATTACCCCACCTGATGTATCATTAGAATTGGACGTACCATCAATTAAACAGAGTAATTCTATAATTAGACCTGATTTGTTCATCAACAATGATCAATCCCCTGCATATGGTATTGTTTCATTAATAGTAGATGGTAAGGTCGTATCTGAAAGAGCAGAATTCTTTGAGACTGGTCAAACCAAAGTATCATTTGATTGGAAAGTACCACATTCTGAAGGGTTATCTGAATACAAACTTCAAGGCAAAGTAGATTTGTATGGTAGTACTGAGATTACTGATTCAGCACTACTCTATAGTTATCCACGAACAGAATCAATGTCTGCATATGATATGAAAACACTCGAAATAGTAGAAAGAGATGGAAATGTTTTATCTGAACCATTATTGATTTATGCATCAAATTCATTAACTGATGAATTCAACTTCCAAGTAACTGCACCTAATGGACAGTGTATTATTGGTTCATCAGAAGAATGTTCAGTAAAAGACAGTACTAGATCAAATAGAGGTGGACTAGATAGTGTTCAATATGACGGACAAACATTGAGAGTCAAGTATAGTGGTCCTGATAGTTCATTTGAAAGATTTTCAATTACCTCAATTGATCCACTTGTAGGTGATTGGGTAGTTACATTGGAAACTGAAGAAGGATTAATCCCACTAGCTCAAGCAGTTAAAGATTTGACTGTCAAAGTTAAACATAGAATAAACTCTGAAACAATTACTGTATATTCAGACTAGGGAAACGCAACAGACTCTGAAAGAATTGAATCTAATTCAGATATATTTATTCTAGTTTGTTCCATGGAGTCTCTTTGTCTAATTGTTACAGTATCATCTTCTAAAGTTTGATGATCAACTGTAATTGCAAATGGTACACCAATTTCATCTAGTCTACGATATCGTCTTCCTATAGCACCTGAATGATCTAAAAATGCATCAAACTTTCTTTTAATTTGAAGATAAATTTCATCAGTTTTTTCTTTTAACCCATCTTTTTTTACTAGTGACAAAATTCCTACATGTGCTGGCGACAAGTATGGTTTAAGTGATAAAACTATTCTTTCATGTTCTTTATCATCTTTTAATGAATGCTCCAAAATTGTATAGAGACTCCTATCAATACCCATTGAAATCTCAAATACATGTGGAAGAACCTTTTCATCATTATCCATCACTTCAAATTTCACTTTACTCTTTTTTGCGTGACTAGTCAAATCATAGTCTGATCTATAGTTACATGCAACTAGTTCAAGCCATCCTAGTGTAGTCTCTACTTCAAAGTCAAATGCAACTTCTGCATAAAATGCCTTTTCTTTATCTCCCAATTTTCTGAATCTACTTTTTGAAATATCAATTCCTGTTTTTTCATAGAATTCTGTTAATATTCCTAAATAATATGCCACCAACTTGTTTGGAATAACACCTGAATCTACTGCTTCTTTACATGTCATGGAGACAGGTTCTGCATCTGTCTGTACTCTAATTATTGTATCTTGAATTTCTACAAACTTTTCTACTTCATCTAGTTTTGTAGGATTACAAAATACCTCAATTTCTGCTTGATAAAATTCACGTAATCTAAGAAGACTCTGTCTTGGTGCTATCTCATTTCTAAAACTTTTTCCTACTTGGGCTATTCCTAACGGAAGTTTTCCTCTCATAGTTTTGTAAAGTCTGGGAAAATCAACAAAAATTGATTGACAAGTTTCTGGTCTAAGGTATGCCTCTTCTCCTTCAGGACCAATACCGACTTTAAACATCATGTTAAATTTTTTCACTTTATCAAAGTCCCCTTTACATTTTGGACACTTTATGTTATTTTGTGAAATGGCATTATCGAATTCCTCCAAATCAGCACTCTCAGGAATTTCAATTTGTGTAATTTCAGCAATTGTTCTATCTGCTCTAAAAGTTGAATTACATTTTGTACATTTTATTATTGGATCAGCAAAGTTTCCTAAATGTCCTGATGCTTCAAAAACTGATTTAGACATAATTTGAGATCCATCAATTTCTAGCATCCCATCTCTTCTAATTAACTCCCTTCTCCACAATTCAAGAAATTTATTTTTCAAACTAACTCCTGATGGTCCATACTCCCAGAATCCAGCTTGTGCATCAGCATAAACTTCACAGCTAGGAAAGTAAAATCCACGCTCAAGTGCCAATTTCATTACTGCTTCATAATCCATTATTTCATTCTCTTAGTCATTGAATAAATTTCTACGCAAATCCTTTTGCTATTCTAACATTTTCAAAGTCATCTCTGTCATCATCAATTGGAGTCTCTAAAATTATAGGGATTTTTTGCTTAGTTGCAAATTTTACAATGGATGCAATTCCTTTTTCTCCAATTCCACCTAATCCTAAATGATAGTGCCTATCAAGATTACAACCAACATCTCCTTTGGCATCATTTAGATGAAGAATTTTTAAATTTTTTATTCCTACATATTTCTCAAACTCATCAAACACATCTTTAACTTTCTTTTCTGTTTTCAAATTATATCCTGCAACAAATGCATGACAAGAATCAAAACAAATACCAAATTTTTTTGCAGGTTTTAATTGACTAAAAATTTCTCCTAACTGTTTAAAATCAGAACCAACAGAATTTTTCTGACCTGCAGTATTCTCTAATAGAATTATTACGTCATTTTTTGTTTGTCCTGCTTTTGTCAAACCTTCTACTAGTCTTTTAATTCCAGCTTCCTCCCCTGTTCCCAAATGACTTCCAAGATGTGTTACAAGATATGGAATTCCTAATTGTGCACATCTTTCAGTTTCACTCATCAAAGTTTCAACTGATTTTTCAAATCCATCATCTTTTGGTGATGCAAGATTTGGTAAATATGGCATATGTGCACAAGTTGCAAATCTATCAATTTTACTCTCTTTGAGTTTTGATTTAAAATTAGCAATGTCTTCTTTGGTGAGTTCTTTTGCGTGCCAACCTCTTGGATTTCTAGTAAAAATCTGAAAAGCAGAACACTTTCTTTCAACAGCATTATCTACTGCTTTGTCAATTGATCCTGATATTGAAACATGACAACCAATCTGCATATGTCACAATTTTCTTAAAACATAATTTAAACCAGCATCAAAATTCAAAAAACTTGATTTTTAAGTAAATTAGGTAAATCACTATCATGCTAGAACTTGGACAAGATGAAATTGCAAAATATCCATTTTTAGCAGATGCAGGTCAATATCTTAAAGATAAAGGGTTTACACTAGAGCAATTTGGAACAGATCCTGATCTAAAACAACTAATCGACAAGGCATTTAATAGAATTCAGGTTGCAGCTGATGGAAAAATCTACAAATCAGATATAATTGGGGAGCAAGTTTCAAATGATGCTACTCTTCCTAGAGAAGTTTTCTCATTTCTTTTGGCTATAGTATTATTGAAATTAAGTGGTATGCATACTCTCATCAAGAGATTCTCCCTTGCAGAGGCAAGACGTGCAGAAAAATATCTTGAAAGAGATCTCGCAAATATTTCAGACGAGTCCAAAAAACAATTAGCAATTAGAATAATTGATGATCTCTTTTCAGTTCAAGTTGAAAAACTTGATGATTACTTTGTCATTTCAGTATCTGATTATCTAAAACACTCAATCAATTTTCATGAAAGAGAATGGAAACTAATTAACAGACATGTAGAAAATGGAAAAGTCTTTCTTACTCCTCATGAAACAGTTAGACTGATAAGAAAAGAACTGGGAACATACATCAACTCAAAAATTATCAATGCAAAAACACCTACAATGATTCCTGGTTTTGAGGATTCTGTAAACAAACTTGTTTTACTATCAAAAAAATTCATTACTTTTACTGTAACCACGGGAGAACATCCTCCATGCATTAAACATGCAATTGAAGAGCTTGAAAAGGGCGAAAACCTTCCACATTCTGGAAGATTCATGTTAGCTGCTTTTTTGCTGTCAAAGGGTCAATCAGTAGAGCAGATAGCACCATTATTCAAAAACGCCCCTGATTATAATGAACGAGTTACACTTTACCAACTAAATCATCTGGCTGGAGCTTCTGGAAGTGGTACAAAATACACTTGCCCTTCTTGTGAGAAACTAAAAACACAAGATCTTTGTTTTGCTATACCAGAATGTGATAATATCATAAATCCACTACAATTTGGAAAGAAGAGAAAGTAATGAAAGAAACTGACATCAAATTCTTAGAAGATTCATTCAAAAAATACTATTTTGAACATTTTGATCTAATCCGAGTACCTGAGCGTACATTTGAAAGAGAATTTGGCTATCAAAAATTCAATTCTGGAATGACACGTCATATTTCAATAAAAGATGATAAAGAATTACACCTATTATTTATGCAAAATATTCCATCTGATGTCTATTGTTCAAATGCATACTATTCATTTCCTAATTTACCTATGAACGAAAAAGACTGGAAAGAAGCAGATCTGATTTTTGATATTGATGCAAAAGATCTTAATTTGTCTTGCAGAGAAAATCATACTGTATCAATATGTAATGAATGCAATCAAGTCTCAAAAAATTCTGAACGCTGTTTAAAATGTAGTTCTACAAAAATAGAAAAAAAATCATTACCTTGTAAAAATTGTATTGACTCCTCAAAAACTGAAGTATCTAAACTATCTGAAGTTCTAATTGATGATTTGGCTGTATCTAAAGAAAACATTCATGTTTATTTTTCAGGTAATGAGGGATTTCATGTTTATGTGTATGATTCACAATTTCAACAAATTGGCTCTAGGGAAAGATCTGAATTAACTGATTATATTTCATTTCGCGGTGCTATTCCTGAAACATTTGGAATGAAAAAATTCAAACCAAATCGCTCATCTTTTCCAGATTTTGATGAAAATGGATGGAAAGGAAGATTTTCCAAACAAGTATTTGGCACAAAATCAAAACGCTCAAAAATTATTTCAGAGTTAATATCTAATGGCTACTCATCTTTTCAAAAAACTCTAGATGATGTATCTCAAAATATTGGAGTAAAAATTGATCCTAATGTAACTATGGATATTCACAGAATATTTAGATTACCTGGTTCTATTAACAGTAAAAGTGGTCTTACAAAAATTTTCTGCAAAGATTTAACAAAGTTTGATCCATACAATGATGCATCTTTTCTAAGTGATGATTCCATAGAAGTTTTTGCAAATTGTCCAATAGAATTTAAACTAAAAAATAAAAAATTTGGTCTGTATACCAACGAAAAAGTAACAATTCCTATCTTTGCTGCAGTCTATATGATTTGTAAAAAACTAGCAACAATAGCTTAATTTTGCTGGTAAGACATTAATTTACCAAATCATAAGAAAATTCGATTTTGTATAGTGCCTCTACTGATAAGCAGACTCCGCCTACTGATGCTGGAAAATACATCAGATTAGCCATTATTGCTATAATTGGGATTGTAATTTTTGTTACTGTAGGAAATCAAGCAGTAGTTTTATCCATGAATTTTACTGAATTTGGTGAGCAATTTACTAAACCTCTCTTTTACACACTAGTCTCTACGGTAATTCTATCAATAATTGCTCTTGTACGTGTAAATATTTCTGCAAGATCTTCAATTTTCTGGTATGCCATTAGCACCGCAATAGGATTTCTTGGTAGTGGAGGACGACAACCCCTATCTAGTAATATTAAAAATTTTAAAGATTACAAAATAAGTCATCTACAATTTATCATCTGGCAAATCACCAAAATTTTACTTTTTGGAGCATTTTTTGCAAATATTATGTTTGGATTTGCAGCAATGTCATTTATTGATGGCAATTCTTTGGGCATTGAACATTTACCAAATTTATTTTCTTTACCATTTGTAACTCCTGACACTGATCCAAACTATGCAATTGAAAAAGTTGTTCCAATGATTCCTGCTTTGGTAATATTGATTCCTCCAATCCTTGGAGCAATTGGTTTACGTTTAGTTTTGTATGTTGGAATTCATAGAATTATTAATGTAATTACTTTATTCATTAAGGACTCTGATGATGGAAAACCCCGATATCTAAATTATGTTTCAACAATTGAGGGAATAATTGGTATCGGTGTACTTTGGGCAGGCTTTAACCTCTTCTTTACTGATCAAATTGATTACAATACACGATATCTTATTGGCGGTATTCTTTTCATAGGTTTTTCATTAATTGCATTTTCATTAGTTGATAGAATTAGAGCACGTGTTCTAACTCATATGTTTAAGCGAGATGTATACATTAGAATTCTAACAATTATTGCAATTACAATAATTGTAGCAGGAGTTATTTCTGTTAACAATAGTATTGCTGATGCAAAGAAGATTGAATTTTTAGGACCATACACAGCTCAACAAATTGGAGTAAATCGATATCTTGGTGAATTAGATAATGTACAGGAAAATACTCATGATGTTAAGCTAACATCTGTTTCTCCAAATAATATCCAAAATTATGTACAACAAAATAGTGATGTTCTTGATGTAATTCGAATTTGGGATTGGGAGGCAGCTTTTGCCAAATTAAAGCCTGAGATAGGACTTATTCCATATGTAGACTTTGAAGATAATGACATTCTTCGTTTTAACAATACTTTGTATTGGACTGCTTCAATGAAGCCAATTCTTCCAACATCTGTAAGCGCTGAAAATAGATGGTATAACGAACATTTGGTCTATACTCATGTTCCAAATGGATTCCTTACTCTTGAAGCAACTGATGGTAAGATTGTTGATAGCAGCAAATTCTTCAAACAAAGAGAAATTTACTATGGTGAAGGCGGATTATTTGAACAAACATGGTCAGGTTTTCCTAATTCTAGAGACTCAACTAGTGCAGAACTTGGAGGTGTATTTTATTCGGGTTCTGGAGGATTGGATGTTTCTCCACCACAAAGTTGGGCCTTTGAGCCAAACTTTTTACTTTCATTTCCAACTGAATCAGTCCATATAATGAGATACAAAGATGTCAATGACAGAATGGAAATTCTTTATCCTTATTTTCTATATAATTTGTTTGGAAAAGAATTAGACTCGGTTCCTGTAACTGATGAGGAAAATTCTTACTGGCTTATTCCATTGATTGTTGGATTTGATACAAGTGATGTTCCTTGGTCTGTTGGTAACCCTTACTTGCGTTTAGTAGGTTATGCACTTGTAGATGCATACAATGGTGATATTCAACTATTAAGAACTGGAGATGATTTCTTTACAGAAATGTTTGCTAGTCAATACTCTGATCAATTCAAACCAATACCTGATTGGTTAGAAGAACAAGTTAGATATCCAGCTGAATTGTTTAATTGGAAAACAGAAATGTACAATATTTACCATGTAACAAATGTTGAGACATTTATTCAAGCTAATGAATTCTATGAAATTCCACGTGGATTGGATACTTATTATGTTGAAGCAAAACCACCAGGTTTTGAGCAAATAGAATTTCTAGGATTGTTGTCATTAGAATTACGTGGATCTCAAGGTAGAAACCTTGCAGGATATATGATAGTTGAAAATGATCTTACAAATCTAGGAAACTTGCAGTTTTATGAAGTCCCACTAAATTCTACAACTAAATTAATTGGCCCAACTGCTGTTAGAGAAGCACTTGATAGAGATCCTGATTTCGCTCAACTAAAGACACTTTTGAGAAATCCAAGAATTGGTGATAATATCTTGTATCGTGTTGGTGATCATGATGTTTACTTTATTCCAGTTTATACTGCAGGTGCAGGTGGTGTAGTTGCTCAGCTAGGCACGATTGCAGCAGTAGGTGCAGCATTTAATGGAGAATATTTTGTTGGATTAGGTGATACTCAAGAA
>SPKZ01012361.1_pt1 | contig 11115 bp, 10 predicted proteins | sample 2456571 | NCBI WGS metagenome assembly SPKZ01 (sample SAMN11192286, study PRJNA482655) | marine metagenome | biome: ENVO:00000447; feature: ENVO:00000244|ENVO:00000211|ENVO:00000569|ENVO:00002023; material: ENVO:00002151; isolation source: ocean water from marine abyssalpelagic zone ...
AACGATTGTTTCCGATAACTTCTCCTCTGCTTGTTAATGTTATTGCGGCAATAAAAGCCAGCGGAATTAGGCAGATGTACCATAGGTTCGACATGCTTGCGGCAACAATACTTATTCCGAGAAATAAATTAAAAGCTCTACAAAACCCCATTACGAAAGGGCCTAAGACTAAATGATGCTTGGCAAATTTTTCGTACATCAACACCAATCCGCAAATGGATAAGGCAATTAAACCGCTCCACATTCCAACCATTGAGGCAGAAACAAAGCCAATTAACAGCAAGCTTCCACCCAAAATAGCCGCTTGTTTTTTTGTCACTTTCCCACTTGGAAGAGGTCTTTCGGGGCGTTCTTCCTTGTCTATTTCATAATCGAAATAATCGTTAAAAACGATTCCTCCCCCATACAAGCCAATAGTTGATAAAACCAAGAGCAATACATTTAAGAGAGAAGTATCTGGAATTTGAGATAAAGCTATACCCGCAATTGCAACCCCAGCAAGGATGTCTGCAATGGCAGTAACAATATTTGCCGGACGCATTAGAACCAAATAATAGAAGATCTTCATCTATTTAGTTCTCTACAATATTATTTGAAGTTGTTTTTTTAGGCTCTTGTCCGCGGAGAACACTGTTGCCATCGTATCTTTCCGATTGATCAATGTCAGACTCATCCCAATCGCTTTCTTTCATATTTCCGCTAAGGCCGTAGATGCTTAACGCATTCTGATAACAAGTAAGATTAACATCCTCTAGCGAAATACCTTTTTCAATCATTAAAGCAGCAGTTTTTGGTACAGCAAGTGGATCGCTTACACCCCAGTCGGCAGCACTATTTACAATAATTCTTTCAGAACCATACTGTTTAACCACCTCAACCATTCTGTCGTTGCCCATTTTTGTGTGCGGGTAAATGGTAAAAGCAGCCCAATAACCTCTGTCTAAAACTTCTTTAACAGTTTCTTCATTATTGTGATCGATAACAATCGTTGAAGGATCAACGCCGTGCTCTTCCACAACATCCATGCTTCTAGTTGTACCATTCTTTTTATCTCGGTGTGGTGTGTGAATCATAACGGGTAAATCAACTTCCTTAGCCAATTCCAATTGCTCACGGAAAAAACGATCTTCCGCATCGGTTTGATCGTCGTATCCAATTTCGCCAATTGCCACCACGTTTTCTTTATGTAAATAAAGCGGTAAGATTTCCATCACCTCTTCTGCAAGCGCAACGTTATTGGCTTCTCTAGAATTTAATCCGATGGCGCAGTAATGTTTTATTCCGAATTGAGAAGCTCTAAATTGCTCCCAACCTACTAGACTAGCGAAGTAATCTTTAAACGAACCTATTTCTGTTCTGGCTTGTCCCATCCAAAATGCAGGTTCTACAATGGCTACAATACCTGCTTTTCGCATTGCGATGTAGTCATCGGTTGTTCGTGAGGACACATGGATATGTGGATCTATAATTTTCATTTATTATTCTTTCGTTTGTAGTGACAACGTTCCTAATTCTGCCCACGACTTAGACGAAGGTTGAAGGTTTTGCTTGCTCAACCAATCTCTGGCTGGCTGAAACGAACTTTCGTTAATCACTTTAATTGCCACTTCTTTTGCTAAAGATATATCATTACTTATTACTCTTTGCAAGTCGGATAATAATTTCTCGTCTACAAAGCCACTAGTTAATCGCCATAATTCAGGAGTAACCGATCTGCCCGCAGCCCACCTCTCGTGCGCATAATCTTGTAAAGTGTTGGCCAAGTTTTCGTTCTTTCGCTCTTCCAATCCTGGAATCTTAAAAATAGGCCGATCCATAAATATGGCCTTCAACACCATCTGATTCCAAGCTTCTTCAGTAAAATTTTGTGTAGGAAAGGGATTCTCTAATGCAATGGAATCAAACACACTTGTTATGTTGGTTCTAATTCCATTGACAACTTCTAATATAAAATCGTTCGCGTTCTCCAGAAAATAAATTGCTTTGTACAAAGCAATTTGTTCGTTAACATCGCCTGCATTTAGCATATTAACAAAGAGCTTTTTGTTTTCTTTTTTTGGAACCGTGAGCATAAAGGCCAGTCTGCAAATTTGATCTGAAGACCAAGTCATCTCGCCAAATTCAGGAAAAACTTCTTTTAAACTTGTTAAATCTGAACTATCTAGAACAGCTATATTTTTATTGATTTTACGATGAACCAAACCAAAAGCAAGGTACAAATCTTTAGGCAAGTGATTTGTTTTTAGTTTCTCCAATTTTTCCTGAAACCACAATAGCTCAGTATCTATTAATACTTTATTGCAAATATTTTCTATTATTGAGGGAAAGCCCATGGAGTAGTTTCTAACAAATTTACAAATTGTTTGGATCGATTGATTTGATTTTTATGATGTTATTAATCAGCAGACTTGTTAATTTTGAACCTAGCAATTAACATTCAATAATATCCGTACAATCAAATGAAAATTTTAGTTAGCCTTCTCCTTCTTCTTTCTTTCAGTTCAATATCGAGCGCTCCAAAAAATAATACTGACGTGCTTGGGTTGCTAACGTTTGCAAGAACATTAAAAGGTCATATGGATCCTAAACAGCAGGGTTTAAAATTGATTAGCGAGAAAGAGGGGCAATATTATCTTACAGGGAAACTAGAAAAGATAGCAGATGAAATGCACGGAATTGAATGCGATTTTAAGAACAAGTTTTTCCCTTCTGCCAAGAGTCAAACATTGATTTTAGATTACGCCAAAACCCGAACATATCATAAGGTGTTTAAATTCACATACAACAACCTAGAAACCCTTAAAAGTGATTTTGAACAAGCTGCAAAAGTCCAAAAAACCAAATACAAATATTCTGTCAGAATTCAGAATCAAGCATTTTCGGAAATAAGAGAGACCGAAACTAGGATCTCACTTAAAATCAAAGAAAACATTACTGTAATTGGTTATCGCGTTAGCAGAGCCAAATCTTTAATAGATGGTGTGTTTTTTGAAATTAGTATGGAACTTGAGAATAAGCAATTGGTTGTAAAGAGCATCGATTATCGAAATGTGAAGTAATTTTACGAATTTATTTACCTTAGTAATACCTTCGTTATTTTCAGCGGACTTTCAACCGATCCATTAAGTTTATACAAGCTCGCTAACTTTATTCCATATTTTTGAGAAATGTCGTACATGTTTTCTCCTGCTGTAACTACATGATAATCTTTTTCTCCACTCTTCTTTTTAGTTTCCAAGTAAATTATTTGCCCAGTCCGAAATTCATCCCCTTTTTTTAAATCATTCCACTTATAGATATAATAAACCTGTGCACTAAGCTTATAAGCAATATATTTAGGAGTATCTCCATCAATTGCAATTACAGACTTTATTCCGTTTCTTAATTTAACTGTATGTGGGTTCTCTGAGATAATTTGTGGCATGGCATTTTCCCATAAATATTCGTCAAAAGTCTTCTTAAGACTCTTCAAAACCTGATTTATCCTTGCATATACATTAATTGGCCCAACTCCCACGGGAATAAGTATGAACTCCTTTAAGGTAACCCTATCCTTGATTGCCCAGTTACAACTTATTCGAGTTAATCCTTCACTTGAAGTTGATTCCACGAATTGTAACGGAAAAATAACATATCGATATTTCGACTTATCAGAATACTCCTTCGACGATAATTCAGATTCAAAAATTAATCTGTGATTTGCGGTAAATTCTTTGTCAATCCTGCCCTCAAAGCCATATACTCCTCTATTGCCATATATAAATTTCGAACCAGCATTTATCTCTCGCCATTTAATAAATAGTGTTGTTGACTCAAGAAGAGACTTAATTTCAAGTTTTTTTATTCGAACACCGTCAAACCCATTTATATATTCGTGTTCCTTTGAAATCCAACATTCGTACACTCCAACCCTACTAGAAAGAGAATGAGGATCCGGGTTTTTGAAACCAAGATGGCTCTTTACTATATTAGTATCCGAAGCTATTGAATCAAAGTCATTTTGCGAATAACTATGCGTAACAAAAAAGATACAGAATAATCCTATAATAGGTTTTCTATATTTGAAATATCATTAATCATTTTACAAAAATATAAAATCACAAATAGTTAGAGTTTAAATTCTATTTTGTGTACAAATAAAAAAGGCGAAGTGATTTTACTTCGCCTTTACTTTTGTGGGCCCTCGCGGGCTCGAACCGCGGACCACTTGATTATGAGTCAAGTGCTCTAACCAGCTGAGCTAAGGGCCCTAATAAAATAGACCTTTACGGTTTTTTTTATCGGACTGCAATTTTACATATTTGCTGATTGGAAACCTAATATATACCTGAGAACTATGAAGCTTAGCGGCATAAAATTTAAACTTTCATTTAGAGCAATGTGTTAATCGATATTGACTCAGACCTTTCTACTTCCGAGTTCCAAAAAATCAGAAAGTTGTTATTGTGTAAAACAACCCTAGATAAATTCTAATTTAATTTTACGATAAAAGTTGAGCTCAAACCGGGGAGCACTTGCCTTGGAGTCAAGTGCTCCCCGCCCGAACGTACCTTTCGCGTACGGGCGGGTAACCAGCTGAGCTAAGGGCTCTAATAAAATAGACCATTACGATCTTTTTTATCGGACTGCAATTTCACATATTTGCAGCACAGGAAACCTAATACATAATTGTGAGCAATGAATCTTGACGGCATAAATAACTTAATCTTCGATTTGGGCAATGTATTGCTAGATATCAACCCTACTCTTTCAACCGACGCTTTCAAAAAGCTTGGCGTGCATCAAATAGGTGAGTTCTATTCTCTTAGCCGTCAAAACCATCTATTCGATAATCTTGAAACAGGAAAAATTACCAATGCAGAGTTTAGAGATGAAATAAGGCTTTTAAGCGATGTTAGTTTAAAAGATGAGGAAATAGATGCTGCATGGAATGCTTTGCTCTTAAACATGCCTATTAATCGCCTGGAGCTGCTACAAAAACTTAAATCGAAGTATAAAGTTTACTTGTTAAGCAATACTAATGCAATTCACATCGCAGAATTTGATAATTACTTGGAACGAGAAAATACTAAAGAAGCTTTCTATAATTGTTTCGATCATGTTTACTACTCTCATCAGGTAGGTATGAGAAAGCCAAACGCTGATATTTATGAATTTGTATTAGCAGATCAATCAATGATTGCAGAAGAAACTATGTTTCTAGACGACTTGCAAAACAATTTAGACGGCGCAGCAAAGCTGGGCATCCAAACTCAATTGACTTTAAGAAATATTGTTGATTTATTCGCGAACTAAGCAGATAGCCTATTTCTTCACAAAAGACTCCATCTGATTATCGAAATTCAGATAGTAAATGCCTTTTTTCAAGTTAGAAACATTGATCTGTGTATCAGCTCCCTTTTTAACCAGGTTACCATATTGATCAAAGATTTCATACATCGTGCTCGAAGTAAAAATAATTTCTTTGTTCACTTTAAGTGGAGTGAATGAAATATTTGGTGTTGGCGAATTAAAAGTCGCATTTGGAGAGTAACGAGGCTTTCTAGAGAAATCCACTTGTTTTACTCTGTATTTATTTTCTCCTGAGTGGTGTGCTACTTTAAAGCTGTAGTTATGAGAAACCGTTGTTCCTTTTCCATCTACTTGGCCTAATTTAATCCACTTGTTCCATCTAAATTGTTCGATAGTAAAAGGTAATTCGCCAGACTCACCGTTGGTAGTCCATCTTAAAACGCCACCCTTATCAACCTTAATAGAAGAGATTACATATGTACTTTTAGGTTTAAGAACCTCAGGATTCAACACCTTAGGAGTACAATCGTCTTTATGTTTAATCTTTACTTCAACTTTACCACCAAGTTCAATTTGTAATGCAGTAAAATCAATTTCGAATGCGCTTGAGTTTAATTCGTCGGTTGTAATCTCGTCATTAACAGTAACTTCAAACGTACAAAACCCTACGCCAGAACCTGCGAATGGATTTAACACATAAAGGTTTTTACCTTGATAGGTGCCCTCGTGTAAGATCACTCCCGCCTGAACGTTGAGAGATATAAGTAGTGCGAGTGTAAATAGATATACTGTTCTTCCCATTATTGTTGACCTCAATCTATGTTTGCTATAGCTAAAATACTAAGCCTGCAAAGCTAATGTCTTATTTTGCAAAACCAAAATAATTAAAAACTTTTATATATAGGCTAATTTAAGCTTTTTGCATTGTTAATTAATCTGTAAATCTTCTTTTTCATATTCAATATCTCACATTAATAGAAATATTGTCATTTCATTTCGAATCATCCAAAAGCAATTATCATACCGAATCTTTCTTAGGTAATCCCTTTATACTTTTTGCTGCTTCAAACATTTTTTTTGCCTGTCCCTCATTAAAGTCAAGACCTGGAATATCCTGAACCTCGTAAACAGAATTGGCAGTTTTAATTAAAAAGTAAAAATGATGTCTTGGATCTAAACCCGATCCTTCTATTTCCATTGAATAAAGGAGGCTAACCGAATCCTGAACGATATAAGTAGGCACCATAATGCCCCCATTTGCGATATCTTCCATCTTCATCGAAATGTTGTAATCCGCTTCAACAATTTGCAATCCAAAATATTCTCCAATTCTAATCTCCAGCGCTCCTAAATCGCTATACTCTATAGACATAGTACCGTTTGTAGAATCTGGGATTTCAATAGAAATGGGTAAGTCTTTGTCTAACAAACTTGCAACATGCAGCTTGTTTTTCTTCAAGTATTTAATATGATCCTCTTCCGATACCATGCCATCATTGACATTAGTTTCTCCACATCCAAATAATGCAACCGCACATAACAGGGCAAGTAGCCAATTCGAAATCCTTTTCATACGGTATGCTATTTTATGGTTATTTGAGTGTTAAAGATAACACATTAATTTAATTGAGTTATTATCATTTTAAACATTTGAATTATTTGATTGCGGCATTATTCTTGATAGGCCGAATCTATATTTAAATTACTTTTACCGTTAATGAAGTATTCACTATTAACCTTATTAATAATTATCACTGTTTCAACAGGGAATTTGGCTGCTCAAGAAGCAGGTAAAACGAGGGGTACTGTGCTGGAGAAAAGTGAGCATGGCCATCCTCAGTCTCTTCCTGGTGCTAGTTTATATTGGGTAGGACTTGAGAGTAAGGGTGTAGCAACAGATATGAATGGTGCTTTCGAGATAATCAACCCCTCTTCATTCCCAGCAAAACTGGTGGTTAGCTTTGTAGGTAAACCAAACGACACCATTGCTATTGCAACTGTTCCCACAGATGATTTATCAATAGTACTCTCCAACAATAGCGAGTTAAAGGAAGTTGTAATTAAAGGCAAGATTGACGCTACCAGCACTTCTTTATATTCCGACATTAATAAAGAGGTAATTACCACCAAAGAACTCAAAAAGGCTGCCTGCTGTAGTTTGTCGGAAAGCTTTGAAACAACTGCCACAGTCGATTTGAAATTTGATGATGCTGTTACGGGCACTAAAAAAATTCAGATGTTAGGCTTAGATGGAGTTTATGCTCAAATTCTTAACGAAAACATTCCAATGATTGGCGGACTTTCTTCTAACATTGGCCTTGGTTCTATCCCGGGTACTTGGATCGAATCTATTTCTGTTACTAAAGGAGCTGGTTCGGTGGTTAATAGTTACGAGTCAATTACTGGTCAAATTAACATCGATTTAATTAAATCGGATAAGGCAGACCAAGCCTTTTACAACGTGTACGCCAATTCTAAAGGCAATATGCAGCTAAATGTACATTTAGCCAATAAGTTTGGTGAAAAAGAAAAGTGGAGCAGTATTTTGTTCATGCATGTTGGCGATCTTTCTTTTAGTCATGATATCAACAAGGATTCTATATTAGATATGCCTTTGAGCAGAAAATACAGCATTTTTAACCGCTGGAAATATTCTGGCGAAAATTACCACAGTCAATTTGGCGTAAAATACTTAAACGATAGCCGTACTGGCGGTCAAATTGGGTTTTCAGCTCCTGAGCCTGCTGATACAACACAACCTTTATATGGCATTGGAATTGACGTGCAGGAAGTAGAAATTTTTACAAAAAACGGATTCATCTTTCCCAAACATCCTTTTCAAAGTATCGGGATTCAATTTAGCGCTAAGCACCACGAGCAAAAGTCGTTTTATGGATATGGTTTAAAAACATATTCGGGTGTTGAAAACCGTATTTATACGAATGTTATATATCAAATTGAGAGCAAAAACTCAGTAACAAAGTTTAAAGCTGGAACTAGTTTTATTTACGACGATTTTGATGAGCACTATATGGATACCACCTTCTTACGAGAAGAAATTGTTCCGGGCGTGTTTACTGAATTCACTTATAACAAGAAAAAAATTACCGCCGTTACAGGCCTTAGAGCAGATTACCACAATTTATATGGCATGTTTTTCACCCCGCGTGTACATCTTAAGTATCGATTTAAAGAAAAATCGGCTATCAGAATTTCTGGAGGAACAGGTTTAAGAACTGCGAATGTGTTAATAGAGAATGCTAGAGCTTTAGCAAGTTCTAGAACAATGGTTTTCCAAGAAGCCCTGTTGCCAGAGGAAGCCATCAATTTTGGTACGAGCATTACCCATAAGTTCGATTTTCTTAAAAGGTCTTCTTCTGTTAATGTGGATTACTACAACACAATATTCACCAATCAGGTTATTGCCGATTACGACACTGATGTTACGAAAGTATTGATTTATAACCTTGATGGTAAATCTAATTCGCAAAGCTTCCAAATAGATTTCGATTTCGAACCGATTGAACGATTAGAAGTAAAGATGTCGTACAAACACTATGATGTTAAGATAACCTACGGTGACAAGCTATTGAGTAGGCCTTTGATTCCGACTGACAGGGCATTGATTAATGTGTCCTACGAATCTAAAAATGAGAAATGGCTTTATAATTTAACCAATCAGTATTTTGGAAAGAGTCGAATCCCTAACACTTCTGCCTTATCGGAAGAACTCCGATTACCTACAGAATCATCCGAATACTTTATGTTTAACGCTCAAGTAACTCGTATATTTAAAAATACAGAATGGTATGTTGGAGCGGAAAACATTACTAATTACAAACAACCAAATCCAATAATTGACCCATCTAACCCTTTTGGCTCATCTTTTGATGCTTCATTAATATGGGGCCCTTTAGCAGGACGTATTATATTTGTAGGTATGAGATTAAATATTAAATAATTATGAAAGCAAAAACGATAGGATTCTTATTGACGGCTATGTTAATGTTAGCGGGTAATAGCTTGTTCGCTCAAAAGGAAAAAAGTACTGCTACTACAGTAATCAAAATTTCTTCGCAGTGCGATATGTGCAAGAAAAGAATTGAAACCGGACTGCTTTATATGCCAGGGGTTAAAAACGCTACTGTAACTGTTGCAACCAGTACTATAGAGGTAAAATACAAAAAGAGTAAAACCAATCTAAAAGAATTAGAGAAAGCTATTGCTGCAATTGGCTACGACGCAAACGACCTTCCTGCTGACACCGAAGCATACAACAAGCTCCCTAAATGTTGTCAAAAAGGCGGGCACTAGATTCTATTCAAAATCTTCTAAAATATTACACAAAAAAAGAGGGGTTAACAATGTTAACCCCTCTTTAAGTTTATCGGATAATGTATTATGCAGTAACAGGAGCTAACTCAGCTTTTAATGCAGCAAGACATTTATCAACGTTCTCTTCAGTTGCAGAGCCGCCCATCAAACCAATTCTCCAGATTTTTCCAGCCATTGGTCCTAAGCCACCACCGATCTCTAATTGGTGATCGTTCAATAATTTAGTTCTTAATTCTAAATCATCTACTCCTTCAGGAATGTTGATTACATTACACTGTGGCAATCTATCAGACTCAGCAACAAAGAAAGTTAATCCTAACTCTGTTAAACCCGCTTTCAATCTTTCATGACATGCTAAGTGACGAGCAAATACAGCATCAGCACCTTCGTTAGTAAACAATCTCAACGCTTCATGCAGTCCGAATAAAGCATTTACAGGAGCTGTGTGGTGGTAAGATCTTTTACCTGTTCCACCCCAGTAAGCCATTACTAAATTCAAATCCATGAACCAGCTTTTTACTTTAGAAGTTCTAGCTTCAATTTTAGCAACTGCAGCAGGACTTAAAGAGATTGGAGATAATCCAGGAACACATGCTAAACATTTTTGTGATCCAGAATAAACTGCATCTACACCCCATTCGTCAATTTTTACTGGTAAACCACCTAAAGATGTAACTGCATCCATAATGGTTAACATACCTGCATCTTTAGCCATTTTACACAATGCTTCAGCATCAGATAAAACACCTGTAGAAGTTTCAGCATGTACAAAAGCGAAGATTTTAGCATCTGGGTTTGCATCTATAGCAGCTTGAGCTTTATCTAAAGAAATTGAAGTTCCCCAGTCGTCTTCTACCATTACAGCAACACCACCATATCTCTCAACATTTTCTTTCATTCTACCACCAAAAACACCATTTTGGCAAATGATTACTTTGTCTCCGTCTTCAACTAAGTTTACGAAACAAGTTTCCATACCTGCAGAACCAGGAGCAGAAACAACCATTGTTAATGTGTTTTTTGTTTGAAATGCACCATGTAACATTTCTTTTACTTCATCCATCATTTGGATAAACTGTGGATCTAAGTGACCAATGGTACCCATTGATAAAGATTCCAATACTGATGGGTAAACCTGAGTAGGTCCGGGGCCCATTAGGGTAACTTTTTTTGCTATGAATTTTTCCATAATTAATTACTTTGTTTGTTAAAATTTTTAAGGGTTGCAAATATAAAAATGAAGAGGCTTTTTTAAGTATAGTTTAAGCACCAAAGCTTAAGCAACACTAAATTGGTTAGATGTATTGTTAGTACCTCCTGCTTTTAGGGCTAAATCACCAGCGAAAAATTCCTTGTGATCGTCTCCTAAATCAGATCCTGCCATACGTTGATGTTTTACACAAGAAACACCTTTACGCAATTCTTGACGTTGTACACCTTCTACATAAGCCAACATTCCTTTGTCACCATAGTAACCTTCAGAAAGGT
>SPKZ01012418.1_pt1 | contig 11115 bp, 13 predicted proteins | sample 2456571 | NCBI WGS metagenome assembly SPKZ01 (sample SAMN11192286, study PRJNA482655) | marine metagenome | biome: ENVO:00000447; feature: ENVO:00000244|ENVO:00000211|ENVO:00000569|ENVO:00002023; material: ENVO:00002151; isolation source: ocean water from marine abyssalpelagic zone ...
ACGTCCGCAATATCATCTCTATCTAGTAGATGATTTAACACTTCAGCACCTACATGGTGGTACCCACACAATATTACTTTAAATTTTTTCATTTGTTTATTTGTTGTTGAATTATGTTTTGAACATCTTTGCTTCTTGTTGCAGGAGAGTCTATAAAACTACAAGTGTATGGCATGTTGGCAAAATCTTTTCTAACCCAATTAGCGTGCTTGTATCTGTGTCCCTTCTTTTTAAAGCACACAAATTTAGTTTTTCTATTAACTAGGTTATCCTGTATGTATGCGAACATGTAGGTGCCAGAACCTCTGCCAACTATCGTATCACACTTGGTACTTAAGTATGCATTTTCATTAAGATCTGAGCCTGACTTTTTGTTAATTATATCAAAAGTATAAATCAAATTATCTAGCTTTGAGAGCTTGCCACCCTTCTCTTTATTTGTAACAAGAAACATGACATCTTTATTATTTTTAGCCAAGTTATTTGCTATAGGTATCATTGGGAAATTGACGGTTTGTCCAGACTGTACCTCACCATTAGATATCAAAACCTTTTTAGTATCAGGGTGTTGTTTTATAAAGTCATCAACACCATCAGTTTTATAGCCGGAAAAATCTATAGTGGGTAACAGATCTTTAGCCTGAAACTTATCAATGTCGACATTAAAAACATCAGCGTATATATCTTTAAATGAATAATATAAACAATCGAAGGAAATTCCATATTTTACTAAATACTTTTGATTACCTGCACCATACCAGGTATTAATGAAAGCCTGATCTCCATCTATTTTATAATGAGTTTCTCGCCTAAACCTCTTTACTTCAGGATCATGCTTTGCATTTAAATCAGACAAAACATCCGGCTTATTTAAATGTGTATATGTAAATTCTATATCTGGAAACATGTTTATGATTTGTCTAACAAACTCTCGTGACAAATGCAAATCACCATTGTGAAAATGGTTATAGAAAGTTACCTTCTTTAATCCTCCCATAGAGTTATCCCATGTATTGAAAATCTAATATCGTCACTCATGATAATACTCTTTATCTTCTTAAAACTATCTCTATCATAAACGGTAATCATCGCCGGAGAAGACCCACCAATCACCAATTCTTTCGTTAAGCACAAACCCCTTGCAAATGGTTGTCTAGCAATCTTATCAGATACTCCTTTTTTCTTAGCCAGCTTATCAACATTAGCTGACTTCAATAGCTTCCCTCCATTTTGGAACAGCTGTATTCTGCTTTTTTGCGTGTTATTAAGCATGATCTGGTTCTTCCCACAAGGCTGGGCATTGTGGGTGCCCGAAGGAATTTGAGAATGCTTAAGCAGCTTATCACCTTTTATTACATGCAAGGCACTAGTGTTCACTCCAGAAACGAATATATTTTTATCACTATCTACAAATACACTATTTAGATGCTGATAATCCATTAGCTTATCTTTAATGTCACTATTTGGATCAAAAGAAAGCACCTCATTGCTACCAATTAAAAAGCTATTAATGAATTTATTATTTATGAGATCATATAAAATTAAACAATTAAAACCTGTGGACAGTATGTACAACACATCATCTCTAACAAATATCTCATGGCAATATTTCAAATATTTATTGACCTCAATCCTCTGCACATTAAACTTTTTATCAAAAAATACAATGTTAGAGGCAGCTGCTGCAATGACACAATCTTTATAGACGGCTATACCACGAAGGCCTCTCTCAGCTCCTCGACCATTCAAATCAATTTTTGGTGACCAATTAACAACCAACTTGTATTCACCAGACTCTAGGTCTACATGGTAAAGGCCACCATGTGGATCTTTATATGCAGCCGCTCTGATGGCGCATGTTGCAAGTATTTTAGGAAGTTTTTTCATTTTCGCTTAATTGGTTTACCATTGGGTTGATAAGTAACACCATTAAATATTGTATTGTGAAGCATCTTGTATTCTTTAGTTGGCTTGCTCAGGTTGTACTTTTTTAAATCCTCAAGGCAGTTTTGAGTAATGTATGGCCCTCTAGTGGTTTCTGCAAAAGTACATAGATTTTTTTCTGGTAAAAAAACTTGATGACTACAGCTGCCACTTATGGGACGATATTTTTCCAAATCTTTCATTGAATAATTATCAGGCAATGGGGTTTTTACAAATATATTTTTTAATACTGAACATTTTATATACTGATGATACCAGAACCTCCAAGGGTTGTAGTTTTTTTGATAAAAATTACAGCCTGCTAGCTTGACAGAATTTCCTTTATTCATTCTTTCATCGCTAAATTTAATCAACTTGATGGAATCAAATTTATTACAGCCATCTTTAACAAAATTATGCATTTCATTAGCTATTTTGGTCCCGTTGCCAGGCATGCTGCGCAAATAAATATCATCAAAACACCAATATGTAAAATCATTATCGGGAATATCTTTTAACAAATGTTGAATTGTATTCTTTATATGCGTGGTATCGGTTTTTATTAACTCTACATTTCCGTATTTTTCGAAGTCTGGCTTCTCATTACAATATGGAATTCTAAATGTAAATGGATTATCTGGCCAATATTCTTGATAAGATTTCAAGACTAGTTCAGCCAAAGATAATCTACCGTCAAATGTTAAAACTATTGCGTACATTAAACCCTATAAATTATGCTCTTTTATTATCATAACGTTGCTACCAAAATGTCATTTTCAAATTTTTTGGTCTTTGTTCTTGGGTCCAAAAACCCATCTTCAAATGAAAGCTTGTAATCTTTATTGATATCCAATAAAAGTTCTTTAACTTTATCCAGCTCTATGCTCCACTCTGTTCCCATCAACCTAGTATCATCAACTAGAATTGTATGGTTCTTAATACGATGCTTAGCAATTGCCTCCAGTTCCTGATAGAGGGGCACTGGGACCGGTCCTAAGGCGGTATCACCATCACTCCAATGCCCATCAAGCCAGAACAAGCAAGGCTCTGTAATTACCTTTAAAAGCTCAGGAATCTCTACAGCCGAATCACCAAAAATAGGTGAAACGGACTTCACATCCTTGAAATCTTCGACGGCTTTTTTGTAAAAATGATCTGCCAGCTCTATTGTATATATTTTCTTGTAACCTAATTGTACCGCCATACGTGTAGTGATTCCAATATGTGTACCGGTTTCAATAAAAACATTAGCTTTATTTCTATACTTCTTAAGAGTATCAATTGCAATTGGCATATATTCCTTATCTTAACTTAGTTATTTCTAAAAGTTCATTTACTCTACTTAAGTATGTATGTTCTGCAAATACCTTCGTAGCTCCTGATGCGCCTATATAATCTGCTAAATCTGGATTAGCAGTCAGCTGTTTAACTTTAGACACTATATCTTGCGGAGTCTCGGCAATCATTAAATCACAATTGTCAGTAAAATATGATTCCCACTTAGGAAACTTAAGAGATACCGTTGGTCTACCACAAGCCATACACATTAAAAGTCTATCAGAAAAGTAATGTGATAAATCATTATAATGGCTTACACTAATTAAAGAATAGCTTTGATGATACAGGTCTCTCAATTTCTTTTGGTCAAATGATCCCTTGCTCTTTAACTCGGTAGGCCAACCATTGCCAAATAACCCAAACCTGGTTCCAAAAGCCTTGCGCAATGAATGGGCCATCATCATACGATCATTGTGTCCTGGATAACCCTCTCTCGTATTAACGTTCCCAACAAACGTAACATCATAACGAAAATCCTTTTTTGTAGTTTGCGGGTGGTATAGCAGAGGATTGAATCCTATTTGCCAATAACGTATATCTTTGCCCGGTATTTCTTTTTTAAAAAACTCCAGCTGTCCCGTTGAGGAAATTAGATTGTAATCAGAAACGTAAGCCATCTCTTTAAACTGTCTAGGGACATAGTTTCTCACATCTCCAGTCCAATTCGAAATGACAACCTTCGGCACCTTTTGACGTATCTTGCGAATTGTATCAGCATCAATAATGCTGGTATGTTGAATTTGCATATGTACTAAATCAGGACGGAATGATCCCGCTAGATTGATTAAATTATGCCTAACCTGACCCGTACTATTCCTACCATTGTAATGTGCGAAATAATCAAATACCTCTAGCCTACAATCAGCTTCTCTGAATGCATCATAAACTCCAGCTTGAACCACATCGCCAAAGTTAAGCTAAAGGGGTAGGAATAATACTTTAATTCCCACCCTGACCTCCTTTTTTATATTTTGATATCATTACTGTCTTTTACTCATCATCGTCATCAGGATTAGGATAATCATAATCGTAACCACCGAAATCATATTCAATATTATAAACCCTATACTCTATAGGATTAGGAACTTGTAATAACACTTCTACATTAATCTTGGTTGGATCTGTTAAATCTGTTTTAATTTCGATATCTCCTGGATTTATATTTAAGGTTGAATGGCTTTTCTTTATAGCATTATAAACTTGAGACCTAAGCGCTGCCCTGTTTAATGGGGTGTTCATCATGCCAATGCCAAGATTTGCAAGTGGATTAGCTGCGTAATTAGTTTCTTCTTTAAACTCTGGAGACTTTTCAGCTTTAACAATATCAGGTTCAGAAATCTCCTGGTCTTTATGCTTCTTGTGATAACGATCCAATTTTTCATCTGTCATATTTAAATCCATTCTTCTTTAATGCCTTCCAATCCAATTCCCAAATTGAGTTAATGGAGTAACCAGCATTTTTTAAAACCCTCTCTTTCTCTAAGGTTTTGTTATACAAGTATCCAAATGTTTTACCAGTAACTCGATTTTTATTATTTTCATTATAGACCTTGGGGTTTCCGTGCCAAAAATCTCCATAAAATTCATACACTATTTTATTATCAACATCTAGTCCATCAACATAAAATCTCTTATTGTTTATAGGTAAATATTGTTGCCTACAATTTGATGGAATTTTTAAATAGTCCAACCATTCATTTTCCATCTTGGATATATTAGAAGTACATCTGTTACAACCATGGCCCTTTAAGTGATTGCTTGGTGTTTGCATAAAATTACCATGCTTAGTGCATGTTATTTTTACTTTGGAAAACATATCTTTGTATACAACATTTGAATATTCAAATGTATCTTTATGCTTTTTGTTAAATCTCTCAAGCAATTCTTTTAACACAATTATTCGACCGCTACAATGTGGACATGGGTTGCCATTTAAATGATTAAATGCATTTTGACTAAACTCCCCATGTTTCCTGCAAATTATAATTACCTTATGTTTTAAAGATTTATACTTTACTTTTGAGTAATCATAAGTTTTGTTGTGAGCGCAATTGGCTCTTTCAATAAAAATTTTAGTTGTTAATTTTTTATTACGTGAGCATGATGGACAACCTGAGCCGCGCATATGCGATCCCGCCTCTTGTGAGAATGCCCCATGCTTCAGACAAATTATATCTATCTGATCTTTAGATCCTTTATAAATAGATGACGAATAATTATATTTACAATTATGAATCTGATTGGATTTGTTAACAAACCACTTTGTTGTTTTTATCATATTATTATCCAATCAGGCGAGTACAAGTCTTTAGTGTCATGTGTTGAAAATAACTTAGGACCAAACCACTGATTGGGTACAATCATTTTTTTCTTTGATAGCATCCCTCCCCACACACTAAAACTGCTGTTCGCACATATTCCACCATTGCATTTGGTCATCAACTCTAAATCCTCAATATCTGAATTGCCTTCAGAAAAACTAAATTCATTACCAATAAAATTATTCTTACACCATTCTATATCATCAGAAAATACCAAATATTTACTCGCATTAAAGCGCTCCATAGCCTTTTCATAATAATTCATATTTAATATTTCATAACAACCGGTATGTTTTAAATAATCACCACGCCGAACATGTATAAAAGCATATTCCTGATTTGACAAACCATGCACATTTGGGCTTAACATATCAATTATTTTATCTTTAAACTCTATCCAATATAATTGTGATTGAAAATAGCCTATTAAATCAATATTAGGATGATAATCAATTTTTGAATAATGAAAATGTGGCTCTTGATAGGTTTCAGTTTGAATTGTTATTGTCGTAAATTGCGATTTAGGGATATTAAAAAATTTTTCATACTCCCAATTTGGAAATAAAAAATTATCATTATTTCTTAACGCTAGCGCTATAGTCGTTGAACATTGCCAAAGTTGGTTTCCCAATCTTCCATATTTACCTAGTTGTTTGAACGTTACCGTCATTGTCTTTCAATCTGTTATAGGGTTTCTTGCCTCTAATGACTCTCTCTAGACCTTGCTGCATTTGAAGGTTTACCTTAGAGTCATTGATTGGATTTTCCACATTGTAGATATACAAAACGTCAGGTATGAATTTGGCTTTAAATCCGCTCATCTCTAACATTGGAAACATGAACGCCAAATCCCAAGTCATCGTATAAAACTGATCTCCTTGCATCAGATCTTCTTTTTTGATCTTCTTAAATAACCAGGCAGAAAATGTTCTTAAATGAGACGAGCACCAGCGATACTTTCTGAAAGCATTTCGTTGTGTAATATGTGCTGGAATTTGAACAGAACAGCCATGACCCCCATGTGGATGATCCTTATATTGTCCATAGGTCATCCAGGTATTATTGTCAGAATAGGCCTGATTTACTCTGGCCAAAACCTTGCCGTGTGAAAACCAATCGTCTCCGTCCAGTGTTATTACAATCTCATCATCATCACAGCTATGAATCATATTGTACAAGTTTTCCATTGCACCGACTCTGGCTTTGTTTATAATAACTTCCATATTGTCGAAGTCATTTTTGTCTCTAAAATCTTCAACCAGCTCACCAGTTTTGTCCGGTGAGCAGTCGTCTGTATAAATTACTCGGTAGTTGTTATATTCTTGTGAGAGGACGGAAGACAGGTTTCTTTCGTACCATTTAGAATTTTTGTAACTGGGAATAATTACTACTATTTTTCGCTCTTCCATATCGTAATTATATATCAAAATACCCGTATTCTGTATATGCAAAGAAAAGAAACTAAAGCTCGCTCAATAACCAAGGCCATCTCGTGGAGAGTTGTTGGCACATTAATCAATATGATTGTAATTTATGGTCTTTTTAAGGATCCGATTTTGAGCATAACGGTGGGTGGAGTGGATATTGTAGTAAAGACATTCATGTATTTTTTACACGAAAGAGCCTGGTCTTCTATAAAATGGGGTTATGACGATGGAGAATAAGGTCAAAGTAAACATAATTTATAACACTGGTAAGAGCGCCAAAGGTCCAAAAAATATAAGATATGAAGATGACCGAGGAGTTGTCTGGCAAAGCAGAGCTTATGATCCATCACCAGATGTTCACAACATTGGACTGAATCAATACTCACTAAAAAACCCCCAAAAAAATGACAGTATATATGTGGTTGAGCCACGATGTGTATTATCAAGCGGTTATGAAGAGAGATTCCTTAAAAAATACAAATATATCTTCACATGGGCCAGTGAAGCTATGCCGAAAGAAGTAAAGGATAAAGTAATTCCATTAAATTATGCAAGCTGTGGCGGCAGAAAAATACAGGGCACTTCAAAACAATGGCTTCCATGGAAAGATAGAAGCAACGAAATAGTGTTTATTGCAAATAATAAACGCGCAACCCACCCCTCTGGCATATATACTTTAAGAACAGAGCTGGCGGATTTGCTTTATAGATCCAAGTTTAAAGTATCGTGGTATGGACAAATACGTTTGAAAAAACCTTATTTTAAAGGAGCTATACCGGATAAAATGAATGTTCTTAAAAAAGCTAGATTTACTGTATGTACAGAAAACTGTTATCATCCACAATTTAGCGCTAACTATCTAACAGAAAAGTTGCCAGAAGCATGGTTTGCTGGTGCGGTCCCTCTATACATGGGCTGTTACAATATAGATAAATTTGGGTTCCCACCAGAATCTTATATTGACCTAAGAAAGTTTGTTAATAAACAGGGCAATAGACACAAGATTAATTTTAATAAGCTAAGCAATGTTATTAAAAGTTATACTGAAGATAATTATAATAAAATGACTGAATCAATAAAGCTGAATGCCGTTAAGCCTGGCGGTCTTCACGATATCATTTCACATGAACGAGTGTATAAGAAAATGATTGATACTTTTTATTTGGAAGACAATAAAGATAGTAAGTGATAAAGCTTACTATTATTAGCCTCAGTTTTTCTTACAATTTTTGTCAATGATTCATTAGCTGATAATAAACTATCTTCCATCGCCTCACTGGTTGGAATATTAATATCATTAATACTATCTTTAGACACTACAAACTTAGCGTTTTCCTTGTCTAGGCAGAACCAATTAGAGCTTACAACTGGTATGCCTTCATCAAGCGCCATTGATATTGCAGCAGAGTTATAATCAGTATTTGGTGTAAAATCAATAATCATTTTAGAGTTGAGCAGTATATACAAAAACTTATTATATGCCGTATACTCATTAACTGGAATAACGCAGCTAGGGTAACTACCTCTGGCACCAATGACAACTAATTTGGGTAAGTCCTTGAGCCCTCTATACACTTTTAGAAATCTTTTTGTTATCTCTATATTTCTATTAAAGTATAAAAAGTAATCTTGATTAAAATATTTCGTTGGTGTTGTTTCAATAAAAGGCCACGATCTTTCAGCCTGCACAACTTCTGCATCTTTATACTTATCCATCAAGAATTGACTGTTGGAAAATGATGGGGTGATGATCATGTCAGCTTGTGAAAAAGCAGCGTCATCAGGATCAGACATTTTACCATAATCACTAAACGCATCTACCCATATTTTTTTGGCTGGCAACAAGGCTCCTAGCTCACCCATAACAATATCTTTTTTGTGATCACCTATTGTGACATCAAGATTTAGATTGGGGCATAGTGGCTTTATTTTATTGAACCAGTTAATTCCAGACAACGTTGTTATGTAAATGTCACCCTTAAACCTATGCTTTTCTTTCGTCTCATAGGTTAGATATCTACTATACTTTTTTGCATTCTGGGCCACGACATCGCCATTAGCTACATCACGCAATCCTACAAGTCCCTTTAATGTATTGGTCCTTTGAGTGTGGGCTGGGATGTATGGTGGTCTAAATGACAAGCCATGAATAATCTTTATTCTATTTATTAGAACGTCGCCAGTGGTTGCTTTTGGCCTTTCTATTTTTATCTGATAATTTTTAGTACCTGGTGGGGCGCCACTTTTTATTTTATAGAACAGTTCTTTATCCAAATTTGCTGCACATAAAATCTTTCCATCTCTACGCTCACCCCTGCTGGTAATAATGCTTACATCTAATTTTCCGTTCCCATTTATTTTTCTTCCAGATATCGCTATTACATATTCTACATAACATTCCATCTGAGACATTGGAATAACAAAAGAAGCCTCCCGGCCCAACATCAGCCCCTTTTTGCCATTTACATTTGATATCGATCCACTAACTTTTCCAAGAGTTTTAACATCTAATCCATGTACTTTTGAGTCATAGATTACTGTATTTACACTTTTGTTTTCTGCGGTGCTTATCCTTGGATATAGGGGGGCAAATTCACCGAAGGTTTGTGCGCTGGATGGCTCATGGCTATCTCCAGTTCTGATGGTTGGCGGAGTTGTTGTGGCCATGTGTGTATACAATGGCTTAGATACCACTAACGATTTGTCAAACAGCCTAAGCTCTAGTATCTCACAAGGTGTTATGAATTTAATAAACCCATCTTTTACATTATAAGCATTGGGCGGAACTGTTATGACGGATTCAATTTTGCTAGCCTTAATGGACGCTCCCTCTGAAACAAACAGTCTATCATTTACAACTCGTACTTTTTTGTGTGGCTTACACTGGTGTAAAATACCCTTCCAATCAGGTGGTGGCAAATCTTCTTCTAATTTAATAGCGCCTTTATTTGCCGCCTTAGGCTTGTCGGTCTCTTCAAAAATTTTCAACATGATACCGGTAATTAATACCTGGCCAGAACTTTTTTGCGGTCTGGAAAAAATCAGCTTATTTACCATTGATGGAAATTCAATGTCTTGTGCATGAGACACCTTTGACAATATCTTGATGGATTTCTCATAGCCTCCAGCCTTTACAGACACCCCTCCATCACCCGACAATCTCCTGCCAGTTATGGTGCATCCACAAACTTTGCCAAAGGAAGACAAGTCCAAAGAGAAAGTACTTCGCAAAGAATCCATGGCGCAACCGGATTCAGTTATTTTGCAACCTCTTGAGCCATCAATATATTGACCCAATTGCTTAGATGTTATTCCTACTTCATTCATCTTTGTATGGTATATATACCGATTTTTTCTTTGTCATATATAGGCGGGCGTTCTCATGGAACTTTGGTAGATTCTTTGCGTGGTACTCATTTTTGAATTCACGATATTCTCCCACGTCAAACTCACCTTCCCCAATGTGTTGTCCCATTTCATTTATGTATCCTAATTGATATCCAACAGACCGAGCGCGCATTCCAAAGTCTGCATCTTCATGCGCATATTTTTCATATTCAGTGTTGAAAAATCCTAGCATCTTGTGTAAGCTTTTTGGAAATACAATACAGGCTGTCCCAAGATTGCCCTGAGGCTTGCACTGGAACTCACAACCCCCATCTTGTACATCTCGATATCGCTTACCTTCCATGTTCACACCAATCATTCCATACTTGGTATTGGCCTTTAGAATCTTTACGCTCTCTGTCAGCCATCCGTCAGGAACGAGAACATCATTATCAATTGTTACATACCAGTCAGTTCCCAGATCATTGGCAAGCTTAAGGGTTTGGTTTCTTCCAATAGCAATGCCCTTATTTTCATCGTTTAATTTATATCTGAATTCCTTAAGATTATCTGTATAAGGCAATTCTTTTAAAAACTCTATCGTGCCATCTTCAGAATGATTATCAACTATAACAAGATTGAATGGAAACTTGGTATTAGCGTAAAGGTTCTCTAATGTGCGCTTAGTAAGTTCTAAACGATTATATGTAACCATCATTAATGTTGCTATTTCTTCTTTCATATTATTCCACTAGGCAGCCTCCCGCACCCCCGCGAGA
>SPKZ01016603.1_pt1 | contig 11109 bp, 15 predicted proteins | sample 2456571 | NCBI WGS metagenome assembly SPKZ01 (sample SAMN11192286, study PRJNA482655) | marine metagenome | biome: ENVO:00000447; feature: ENVO:00000244|ENVO:00000211|ENVO:00000569|ENVO:00002023; material: ENVO:00002151; isolation source: ocean water from marine abyssalpelagic zone ...
CAGATGTAAAAGCTTTATCTCAAAGAACAAAAAGAACAAGTCAAAGATCTAAAGAAAAAGTAGAACTATGGGTTCTAAGTAACAACGATACTTAGAAATAAAATAAATTAAGCATAAGTTTTTTTATGCTTAATTTTCTAAAAATTTAGAATAATATTCTCTCAAAATTCCAAGATGATTTATCTATATAGACAAATCATTTTTCAATTGTAGTGGGATAAAAAAATCTATATCTTGCTTATTGGTAGTGAGTATATTTTCCAAATCACTATACTGCGCATAAGCAGGAAAGTTTCTGATTTTATATTTTGAATTACTTGGCCAAGACTGGTATGCGTGTTTCATCAAATCATAAAGTTCATCATGGGTACAAAAAAAACCAAACTTGGCAAACATGCCATCTTCCATTATACAAGTACCAAACTCTCCACCTTTGGATATTTTTTCGTCCGTATGAATTGAAGCTAGATACCTACACTCTTCATGGGGCAAAGATGAGGGATAATTATGAAATACTCCTATGTATTTATACTCTTTTTTTAAGTTTTTTTGTTCTTTTACCCACTTATCAAGTCTGATCCAAGTATTTTCTATTTCTTTCCTGTATCCATGAATACGAAGATAGGTAATAGGAAGTTGTTCTTTATAGACAATTTCAGGTTCTTTTATCTTAAACAATGAATCAATTTTTTGATGTACACTTTTTTCTTCATGGTTTTCTACTCTCCACTTAGAAGGTGTCATGGAAAATCTTTTTTTAAAAGCGGAGCTAAATGCACTGCTACTTAAAAACCCAACCTCATAAGCTATGGTTTCTATAGATTTGTCAATATTGTATAAAAGTAAATTAGAAGATTTCTCCAAACGAATATTTCTAATATATTGGCTTACAGATTCACTTGTGATTGCTTTAAAAACCCTATGAAAATGATATACGGAATAGCCACTTATTTTTGCCAAACTTTTTGCACTAAGAACTTCTCCACAGTGATAATAAATGTATTCTAAAGATAAGTTTATTTGCTCATATTGAGCTTTTGTCGTATTGCCTTTTAACATAATCGTATGGTATCAATATTTTTCTAAATAGCACATATGATAGATTTTTGATATAAAATTTTATTTACTTACAACCTTGTTAATACTAATATCTATAAAATTAATTAAAGGGTATTTAATGAATATAAGAGAAAAGATGACTAAAGAATTTAAAGACAAATCAATTTTTAAGCAAGTACAAGACTATTCTTTAAGTTATTTAGATGAAGTTGGTAAACGAGATGTTTATCCAGCAAGTGAAGCCTTACAGAACTTAGAAAATTTCTCAGAAGAATTACCTCAAAAAAGTATGGAAGCTAAAGATGTATTGGAGTTTTTAAATACTAATGGCGCTAAAGCAACAGTGGATCATCTAGGAGGAAAATATTTTGGATTTGTAACTGGTGGCGTTATTCCTGCTTCACTTGCTGCTAGGGTATTAAGTGATTTTTGGGATCAAAATAGTGCTTTGTATGTTATGTCTCCCATAGCTTCAAAACTTGAAGAAGTATGCGAATCTTGGCTAAAAGAGTTGTTTGGATTACCTAAACGTACGGTGGCAGGATTTGTGAGTGGCTCATCTATTGCAATATTTTGTGGTCTGGCAGCAGGACGTTATCGCGTATTTAAAAACAATGATTGGGATATAAACAAGCAGGGTTTTCAAGGTGCTCCAAAGATTAGAATAGTTGCAGGGAAACAAGCACATGGAACAGTTATAAAAGCGGTGTCTCTTTTAGGATTTGGCACTGATAATATTGAATGGGTAGACCATGATTCCCAAGGAAGATTACTGGTGTCAAAACTACCAAAACTAGATAAAAATACTATTGTTGTATTACAAGCGGGAAATGTATGTTCTGGCGCGTTTGACGACTTTGAGTCTATTTGTACACAAGCAAAAGAAGTAGGTGCTTGGGTTCATATAGATGGAGCATTTGGTCTTTGGGCAGCTGCCAGTAAGAAGTTAAAATATCTTACCAAAGGAATGGAAAAAGCAAATTCTTTTTCTGTAGATGGACACAAAACATTAAATACTCCCTATGACAATGGAATAGTTCTCTGTGATGATGAAGAAGCATTAACCCACGCTTTACATTCCTCAGGTTCTTATATTGTACACAATGAAAATAGGGATGGCATGTTTTATACTCCAGAGATGTCGAAAAGAGCAAGGAGTATTGAGCTTTGGGCGGCGATGAAGTATCTTGGACGTGATGGAATAGAAGAACTCATAAATGGATTTTATGAAAGAGCCACGGAACTCGCATATGAGTTAGAAAAAGAAAGCTTTGAGATTGTAAATGATGTTGTCTTTAATCAAATTATGATTAGATATAAAAGTGATGATTTGACAAATAAAATCATGAAATATATTCAAGAATCAGGAACGTGCTGGTTAGGAGGGGCTACATGGAAGGGACAAAATGTCATAAGAATAAGTATTTGTTCTTGGGTAACGACGGAAGAGGATGTCTTAGTTACGGCAAAAATATTTAAAGAAGCGCTCACTTGTGTAGATAGCAAAAATAAGATATAAAAAGTACTTAAAGATATTGGCTTTGTGCCTATATCTAGGGTCAGTTCATCATAAAATTTGATATACTAACAAATTATTAGAAGGTCAGATTATGAATGAAAATAAATTACATATGGTAAATAAATTAATACAAAAAGATGGAGTTTGTAATACATTTTTAGATGATGTTAAAATATATAAAACCTCTAAACCTGAGTCATTAAGTGCCCATCTTTATGATAATTGTATTATTTTTGTTTTACAAAACTTTAAAAAAGTGAAACTTCACGAAAAAATATTAGAGTATAACCCCAATAACTATTTGGTTGCTGCATCAACTTTTCCCTTCGAATGCACGGCTTTTCCTTCAAATGATGAGCCCTTAATAGCTTTGGTTATTACAATCAACCAAAAAGTAATGCACCAAGTAATCAACGATGTATCAACATCGCATAACTTAGAGTCAAAAAACAGTGAAATAGGACCTTTTATTGATAAAGTCACCCCTCAAATAGATGATGCTTTATACAGGTTATTATGTGTTTTAAACTCAAAAGAGGAATCTCATGTTTTAGGCGCAGCTATTGTTAGAGAATTATTTTATCGTGTTGCTAAAGGAGATAATGCTTCTTATTTACATAAACTGTTTAATCAAGCCAGCAATGAAGCGAAAGTTTCAAGGTCACTAAAAGTGATTCATAATGAATTTTATAAAGAGTTAAATATACCTGTTTTAGCAAGAATGCAAGATATGAGTGAAGCATCATTTCATACTTATTTTAAGGTGATTACTGGATATACACCCTTTCAATACATAAAAAAAATTCGTCTTACAAAAGCCAGAGAGTTTATAAATGAAGAAAACTTCTCAGTTAGTGAGACTGCACACAAGGTTGGGTATGGGAGTACGGCTCAATTCAGTAGAGAATTTAAAAAATATTTTGGATTCTCTCCAAAAGAGTCAAGAGTTTCTTTTGAAGAGTATAGTTTATAAGGCTAACTTTAAGTAGTCTATAAATCCTGTATATGAATGATATAATTTTTTATATCTTCTTTTATATTGGGATTTTTCACAACATCATAACAAGAAAAAGAAGGTAAAATTTCACTTCCACAAAACTTATAATTTGTAGTAACAGAAAGAAGGGCATCGTCAGCACTTTTACCCTCAAATAAAAATTGATCTTTGTCATCAAAGGCATTTTTTGGTGCATTCCAAGTAAGTGAAAGCATGAATTTTTTACCTTGCATTTTACCTCCTGTTCCATAATGTTTATCAACATCTTCTCTGCTTCTTCCATCATCAATCACTAGATTTTGTTGAACAATAGCTCTTGTAAATACATCATCAATATATTTTTTATGAATCCATGGTGTATTGAACCAATAAACGGGACTTTGGGTGATAATAATATCTGCCCACAAATGTTTTTCAACTTCTTCATTTATATCATAACCAGCGTCAATAGTTGTTGTTTTCACTTGATAGTCTTTTTTTAAAAATTCATTTTTAGCTATGTCCACCATAGCAGAGTTTAGTTTGCCTTCTGAAAAGTTTTCGTAAAATTGATGTGCATTTATAATTAATATATTTTTCATATTTAACCTTTTTATTTTGACTTAAGATTTGGAAAGTATATAGATTTTCAAGGATTAAAGGAATGCACATTTCTATAAATGTTTTGAGGAATTCTACAAATAATATTCTATAGGCTAGAAAAGACTTGTTTGCGTAAATATTTATTATTTTAATATTATATTTACTTGATATTCTTATTTTATTGATTTAATTGGTAAATAGATTTCAACAATTGAATTTGAATTATTCCATAAAAAGCGATGGTCATATTGTTCATAATGCATCATAGTTCTGTTTATTTCCACTTCAAAATTACACTTTGGAATAACGTTTTTATAAATATCAAAAATGCTTGATTTTATTAAATCCATTTTTCCTGTATGTTCAAAACAAATAAACGTGCCACCTTTGATTTCTTCTTTTTCAAATCCGATAATATCATTTTCATAAGGTATTGCAATTAGATAAAAATATTCACCATTAATCTTTTTGGTAATTCCATATTTTAACCAATTTCTTTTAAATTTTATCTTGTTGATTTTTAATTCATTATTGAAATTTTGCCAGTGTTGTGTAATTATTTTAAAATTCTTTCTTTGAGAAGTGCTTAGTTTTATTTGTAGTCCACTAACAGTAAACGTCTCTTTTTCAAGTATTGAATATTTCATTAAATTAATTCTTTCTTTTTATTACACACAAGTAAGTAGAAGACAGTATAACTAATTGACTAAGTGCTTAAATAGTTATACAGTAAACGGAAATCCCATATAGATACGAGACCCCTATTCTTGATTTTATGAACTAATTAGTTTCGTTTGTATCTGAATCTTTAGATTCAGCTTCTTTTAGAGCTTGTTTCTTTTTTAGTTTTTCTTCTTTCTTTTTCTTCTTTTCTATTTCTCTTGCTTTTTTTTCATAATTATAATTTATTTTGGCCATTTTTTTTTCTCTTTTTGTTGGGATTCGTAATTTGTATAATTATAGTATTTATAAGTTAATAAGTTACGGGGACAGTATACCTAATTAATAAAATGAATATGTATAGTTAATTAAAAATAATTAAGTAAACTGTAATTAGGAAAACTCTTCTATGAACTCTCCTGAATTTTCTCAAATTTAAAAAAGTCTAAATGCTTAGTATCATAAAGATTTATTTGATAAAAGCAATCTGTTTCTGCCTTCATTTTTTGCTGTATATAAAGCCTCATCTGCGCAGGTGTATAAGTGTTTTGAATCTGTAATCTTATCTGCTGATAATACAATCAATCCTGCAGATATAGTTAAATATTCACTTACATCACTTTTTTTATGTTCGATTTTTAATGCCTCAATACCTTTTACAATACTATCCATAAAAACAAAAGATTCATTCATTCTCCCACCTGAAGATATTATGCAAAATTCTTCTCCACCCAATCTGAAAACATAATCACTTGCTCTGCTTGCATTCTCTTTTAAATATAAAGATATCTGGGAAAGAGCACTGTCGCCTTGGGGATGGCCATAACAGTCATTGTATTTTTTAAAATTATCGATATCTATACACATTACAGAGATATTTAGATTCTCTCTTTTTACCCTTCTAATTTCTTCTTCTATTATTTTATTAAAATATCTTCTATTGTAAAGTGTTGTTAATTCATCCACGATAGAGAGGGACTCAAGTTTTTTCTTATTCGTGATATCTTGTCTAATTGCTATAAAATTTAAAATCTCACCCCTTTCATCTAGGACGGGTGTAATAGTTAGGGTTGCCCAATAAACATCTCCATCATTATTTAGGTTTTTAATTTCTTCTTTAAAAACTTTTTTAGCATTTAACACGCACCACATATTGGCATAAAAACTATCTGGCATATCTGGATGTCTGAGCTTTTTATGATTTTCTCCTAATAATTCATCTTTAGAATACTTCACAAATTTACAAAAAGCACTACTCGCATCAATTATTATTCCCTTATTATCAGTAATAGAAATAAGTACATTTTCATCAATAATATCCAATAAACTCATCTTTTCAAATAGTTTTTCTCTAAAAATACCAGAATAAACACTGTCTTGAATATTTAACACTAGCTTATTTAAATTAATCGGTTTAGTGTTAAATTTATAAATATTAAACGATATAGCCTCTAAAAAAAGATCCATATCGGAATACTTTGCAGTAAAAATAACAGGAATTTTCGTATTCAGTTCTTTAATCATTTCTAAGCCATTTTTTTTAGGCATAGCTAAATCAATTATAAGTAAATCAGGATTAATCTTAGAAAATAGTTTTATTCCCTCATCTGCATTATTAACGCAATAAAAATTCTTTATATATTGTTTGCAAAAAGTAGAGACTTCTTCTCTTATTAAATCGTCACCTTCCACATATAATACTGTTATATTTTTTAGCAATTCTTTATTTATTTTACTCATATTTCTCACTTTTTTATTAAACACAAGGGTTTATTTTTTACTTTTTATATATCAGATTATATCAACTCAACAACTTTTATTCATTGATTGAGATTATGATTTAAGTTTTTTTATAATTTTTTTTGTCATTTATTTAATAAATGGGAACACTTACAACCTTTATGCACAAAAAAATAAAAAGATTTAGTTTTTCCAAAATCAGTAAAAGAGCCGTGAGGAATGTAGTTTTATTTTAGAAAAGTGGAGTTTCAATCTCAGGGATTTTCATGAGGTTTTTTTCATGTTTCAAGTAATTTTTCATTCTTTAATTTTTCAAAATGTTCTTTTAATGTATGTTTTCCATATTCAGGTGCAATCATTTCCAGAACCATAACATTCATAAAAAACTCAATGGGTCCAAAAGTTTTTTTATTTAATACCAGTTTTGCTAAACTCAGAATCATAAGTCTTATGCAATCTGGAATATAAGTTATTTTTGGGGATTTTCCCAGTACATTAAAAGCAATAAGTGCAATTTCATTTTGAGTTAATGTCTCAGGTCCACCTATTTCTATTTCTTTGTCCTCATAATTGATTGAATTTACGCAAACTTTAGCTAAATCTTCTCCATGAATAGGATTAGATTTTATACTTCCATTTCCAAATAAATAAATACGTCCCTTTTTTGCCATATAATAAACTTCACTCATATCACAGAAAAAACCATTTGGACGTATTATACAAAATTTTAAACCTGATTTTTGTAATGCTTCCACAAATAATTCTTTTGCTTCACAAATTCTTAAGTTTTTCAATTTATTTCCATTTAAAACTGAAACATATATAAATTTTTTAACTCCTGCTTGTTTAGCCTCTTTTAGCAAATTTAAATTAGCTTGATAATCAACATCCATATAAGTAAGTCCATCTTTTTGTGTTGTAATTCCAAGAGAGGAAATCACTACATCAATGCCCTCACAACAGTTACTTAGGCTATCTTTGTTTGTAACTTCAGCTTGAATCATCTCATCTACTTCAATGTTATATTCTTCAAACTTGCTAGAATTACGAACTAATACTTTAGTGTAAAAACTTTGTGCTTTAAGTTCGGCACTTATATACTTACCTAAATATCCAGTGGCTCCTGCAATTAATACTTTTTTCATTTTCTTCTCTTGTTTTAAATTGACTATTAAGTCATAATAAATACTAGCTAATATTTTATATAATGTCAAGAGAACTTAAACTTTTAATGACTAATAAGTCATAATATAATATAGTATTAAATAAGGAATATAATGCCCAAAATTGTAGATAAAGAACTCATGAAAAAGAGCATAATAAATGCTGCTTTACAATCATTTTTAAAATATGGATTTAATAAAACAACAATGGATCAAATAGCAAATGAAACTAATATTGCAAAAGGAACACTTTATCTTTATTTTAAATCTAAAGATGTTTTAATATCAAGTATTACAGAACTGCATTTTAAAAAGCTTTTAAATGATTTATTACCCAAAGAGTATTGCCAAACACTTGAACAATTATTAGAATATATCAAAAATGCATTATTAATAAATGAAGAAGATAGTAAGTTTATACCAATCTTTTTTGAAGCCTTTGGTTCTAAACTTTCATCAGATGTATTTATGAAGGATTATAAAAATTTATTTGACAAAATAGGATATTTTTATGCACAAAACTTTAAAATACTTATACAAAACAATCAAGTTAAACCTACACTAAACACAGAAACTTTTGCAAGAGTATTAGTAAGTATGATTGATGGTATTATTTTACATAAAGGCTTTTTTAAAATAGAAGAAAGAAAATATTCTATCATGGTTGAAGATGCTATTGATGTATTTAGATTGGGATTATCTAAAGTATAAATTTAAAGGTGCCTTCCCTCATTTATTTGCTGTATTTTCAGTGAAAGGATGGTATCTTACGCTTAGTATAAATATCATGGAAAAAATGATTGTAAGGAAAATATATGAAAAGATCTATTGGAATGAAAAGTTCTTATGTATTAACAGCTAAGAGTGTAGATTATGAAATCACAGAAATATCAGCTGGAAACTTTGCTTTAGGACATGAAAGTAAAAGTGGTCTATTTGTAGTTGAATATTATGGTCGTTCTGATACAGATATAAATTCTGAAATTAAAAATTGGATTAATAAATATAAAAGATTTAAATTCTTCTATGCTTCAAGCCCTAAAAGTGCTTTTGTAAAAGAGTGCAAAAATTATCATGCTTTTGATAAAAAGAAAATAGATAATAAAAGCCACCCCATAAAACCTGAGAATACAGATTATGATTGTCCTTATTGTCCCTAATTAAAATCACACCTCAGTATCCACGTTAAAAAAGTGGATTTGTTCCCTCTAGGGTGTAATTTCTAAGTTTTAACTAAGGAATTTACGAATAGGAGTCAGACCCCATTTTTTCTTTACCTACCATCAGACAACTAGCTTCTTCAATATTTAATACACCAATACTAGTTAACCAATTACATGCTTGATCAATATTTTTAAAAAAATTACTTTCAACATTAATAAAAGCTTTATGGCTATTATTCACTAATTTTTCTTGCAAAGATAAGGAACAAATAACAGCTTCATATTTTTGATTTTTATCATTGCTCCATTCATTCAACTTATATATTTCATCCCACATATCTGGTGTTGATAATTCCCATTGACTCAAGTCTACTAAACACGCCCAAGGTTTAGACTTTATCTCTTCTACCATTTCTTTATACTCTTTACAAAATCTTAATACAGTTTCAATATTCCAAGAATCAAAGCATTCAACAATTATTGTTTGATTAATAACTTTAATCTTATAAGAACCATGTTCGTACATCTAATTTCCTTATACTATAACAATTTATTAAAAAGCAATTATAAACATTTTACTCTAAATTTTCTTTATAAATTTGTGCCGGACACCTTTTCTAATATATCTTAAGTTTTAACTAAGATAAGTTACTAATGAGAGGAAGGCCATTTTCTTAATTAAGTATAAGTCCCAGGAATTCTAAATTCTTAATTCCTAAAGTAATATTGATATATAATGCAAGAAATAAACAGTTATATATAAAAAGGATTCAAGTAAATTATGAAAATTGAAATTGCAAAAAGCTCAGATATCCCTGTGTTATGTGATCTATTAGATTCACTTTTTACCCAAGAATCAGAATTCAAATCTGATCGTAATTCTCAAATTCGAGGATTATCATCGGTAATAAAGAATGATGATGTTGGAGATATTTTAATTGTTAGAGAAAATGACAATATCATCGCAATGGTAAATATCTTATATACCGTATCTACAGCGATTGGAGCCCGAGTTGGTATACTTGAGGATATGGTAGTATCCAAAGAAGGTCGTGGCTCTGGTGTTGGTAGTAAGCTCTTAGAACGAGCTATAGATTTTGCGAGAGAGAAAGGATGTAAGCGAATTACCTTATTAACAGATCATGATAATGAAGGCGCTCATAGGTTTTACCAAAAGCATGATTTTAGCCTTTCGTCAATGGTGGTTTTTCGTAAATCCTTAACTAAATAGCAAATGCATTCAAGAGCATTCAATCTCTCTAAAAGATAAAAGGATTTAGCTTTATCAACGTCAGGATAAGTGCCGTGGGGAATGTAGTTTTATTTTTTAGAAGTGGAGATTTATTCTCTTAAGTGTAGTTTTTTTATTATGCTTTTACTGTATGATACTATCAATAATACCTAATATTTCATTCATAGTTTTTTGATTTGCTTTTTCAATAAATTTAATATTTCTAGAGTTATAATCTATTGATTTCATTTGCTCACCCATGACAAAACCTGTTATATTTTCACTATCAATTTCAATATGAAAAGGAGAATTTCTTTTTGTGTTAGTTATCTGACATGCAAAAGCAAGCCCAAGATGTTTGTTAAATACTTTATTACTGATAATTATTGCAGGTCTTCGTCCTTTTTGTTCATGTCCACTTTGTGGATCAAAACTCAAAGCTACAATATCTCCTTGTTCAGGAATGTATTTTACCACTCTTCTAATCCAGTTTTATTATCAAATTCTTCATTAACTTTATAATCACTAGGTAACTGCTTAACTAAATCATTAATATTATATTTTATTCTAGTCTGTTTGATTGGTTCTAATACTATTTTTTCATCTTCAATTACAATATTCATTTTATCACCAATAGATAAATTTAATTCTTTCATAATATGTTTTGGAACTCTTAGCCCTTGTGAATTTCCCCAACTTGAAATAATTGCTGTCATAATTTACCTTTCTATGTATATCCAAAGTATATCATAAGAACATATATCTGTCAACAAGTAATGTATTAACTATTAAAGTTACATAACAAATATAGTTTAGGAAAATGCTGACAGTTACATCTTTTCTTTATTTTAAGTAAGTCAAAATCGCTTCATTAATATTAAGAGATTTTGGTTTAATATCTTTCATTATATTTTTAAAATTTAACACTATTTCATCTTTATTTTCATAAGTCACTTTTTGTTCAGATTTAATTAAATAAACAGAAAAATCACTTA
>SPKZ01015405.1_pt1 | contig 11108 bp, 16 predicted proteins | sample 2456571 | NCBI WGS metagenome assembly SPKZ01 (sample SAMN11192286, study PRJNA482655) | marine metagenome | biome: ENVO:00000447; feature: ENVO:00000244|ENVO:00000211|ENVO:00000569|ENVO:00002023; material: ENVO:00002151; isolation source: ocean water from marine abyssalpelagic zone ...
CAACTCAAAAGTAAAGGAGCTTATTTTAAGCATGAGAAACAACCTACCATGTTATTCTGGCACCTTAGAAATTGTATCAGTAAAGGTAAAATCATAATGTCTAATTTCATAAGTACAAAACAAGTCCATGATACAGTTAAAAATTACTCTGATACTGAAAAGCAAATATACGCTACTTTCCGCGAAAATGATTTATCTATCCGCCAGTCGATAATCGCAACAACCAGCACATACAACCACATGTTCACACTTGTTCAGGAGTCCAGAAAATGAGTAATTCTAATATAGTACTTACGCCCATCACTAAGAAAGAACTTATGACACAGCACAAAGCCGGAAACCTTGCACTAGTACAATGTACAGGACAACAACAATCACCTAAATACTTTACTGACAATATTAACGACTCAATACGTATAAAGAAACTAAGCAAGTCAGAAGTCATTAAACACTTCTGTGTGCCGGTAACAAATCTCTGGTTAGATAAGGATGACAACTGCTTTAAACTCACGCTACAGGGAATTGAATTTATGTTAGTGTTCACGGAGTCAGAATCATATTGTAAATCCTACCGTAACAATACATTGTATGCGGTGAAATAATGCATACTCAAATAAGCACTAAATGCCCAGTACATGACGATATAATAGAATTCTCTTTTAATGAGAACTCACCTAATCTTGAAATAAATAATATAGGCGCTGAAGTAAGCAGCTACCTGAACAAGGAACAAGCAATTAAATTACACGAGTTACTCGGGAAGTTCATAAAGAAATAATGCATAAAAATCCTGGACAAGTCTGGTAAAAAGAATTTTTCATGCTGTCCAGTATTTTATTTAAAAGTCATTTGTAATAGTCACGAACACAGAGTATAGTTATTTACCTTCAAGTAATACTAAATAACATAAAGGATACATCACATGACAAACTCAATCGCAAAAGCAGTAAAATCAATCATCGCACATGGCGGAGCCATTGTAGAAGAAACCGCGCACACAGTCTCAATTGTCACCTTTAAATCATCCAATGTCAAGACGGGGAACATGTGGCAAATATGGCATTTAGTCAAGTCCGTAAAGCCTACTGAAGCGCTTAAGCAAGGCCTTAATCCACTGGTATGTGGAACTTGTCCGTTACAAGGTGACGGCACTGGTAGCGGCCGCGTATGCTATGTAAATTTATGTCAAGGGCCGCGTGCTGTATATGCAAAGTACAAGCGTGGTGGCTATCCGAAATTAACTACTGAAATGATCCCACATGTATTTAATAAACAAGCTGTAAGATTTGGCGCATACGGCAATCCTTCACTACTTACACTTAATACAGTGAAAGCAATTACTAATGTCACACGCACACATACTGGATACATTCACGACTGGAAAACAGCTGACACAGTATACAGTAAATACTTTATGGCAAGTGTTCAAGACACTGTAGAACAGGCAGAAGCCAATAAAATGGGTTACCGTACATTTCGTGTAGTAAAATCCTATGAGGACAACCAAAAGAATGAAATAACATGTGTCAGTGATTCCCACGGCAAAACATGCCTTGAATGCGGACTTTGTAACGGTGCAGGAAAAACAAAAAATATCACAATTCAAGTACATGGCTCAGGACAAGCACATTTTGAAAATGGAAATAAATAACATGACTAAAGCACAACGTAATAATCAAGAACAATTCACAAGTACAGATAACAGAACTGTAACGGAATATAAGGGATATAAAATATACCCTAGAAGTAAAACAGTGTACAGAACCACACATGAGGACGGGCGGCGATTTGAAACAGCTCACAGAATAGCTCAGAAAGGTTTTTATATTTCAGGAAAATGCTGTGGAGTTACTGACAAATATACATCATTGAAAAAAGCACATGAACACATTGACTTTGTTATAAAATTCTTAGTCCCTCATTTTGTGCCTATTAAATCTAAATATAAAAGAAATAAGGAATAAAATCCTGGCGAGGCACTAGTAAAAAGAATTTTATGTGCTGTCCAGGATTTTCTTCAAATACAGTTGTAATTGATAATATCTGGTGATATAGTCGAAAATCCAGTATCCGTACTATCTACCATGTGGAGAAAACCTAACTATAAATTCAATCCCTTTGAATTTGGTGGATACTTACCAGTGAATGACATACATCCTCAATACCCTGAATACATCACACCACGCGACGCGTACAAAAAGAAGACTTGTCTCTGGACTGGTGGAGGTTTTGAACTACCCGCACTTAAAGAAATACCTCCACTAGATATGAAAGGACAAGGGGGAAGTAATCAGCACAATAAATTAGGAGGCAAGTCATTAAAAACTAAGAACATTAGGAGCGCCACGCCACGAGGTTTTGCGCAAGCTGTTTTTGAAAAATATGGTAAAGACAACTTGTAATTGATAATAAAGGGTAATATAGTACATCACATTAATAATAACATAATAGGTAATTCAATGACACATAGACCAGCTACTACTGAAGAAAAATCCGCGCACCTGCAAAAGCAGAAAGAGGATTACAAGAACAAAAGTCTAAGTGATCACAAGAAAGTCATGTTGTCAAATGCAGCAGACAACACTCAAGCGGGTTCGTTACTTATTAAAAAGACCGTGATACAGCTATCTAACCTTATACTGTTCAATATCCAGTATAGTAATTCTAAAGCAGTTGTAAAGGACATCACGAACTATATTAACGTGTTAGGTGAGGAACAAAGAATAGAGCGAAGTGAACAACTAGCTCTTATTACAGTGGGCGCGTTAGTATCACAAGCAATGAAAACAGGTGAGGACTTTCAAGACTATGATGGCGCATCAAAAACCACTGCAATAAAGTCAATAGGGCATCGCTGTATTGACTACATCGAACAGGATGCAATGACATATGCAAAAGAGCAAAAAATCCAGTGTAGCGCTAAAGAAATAGGTGTGCAATTATTTGGTGTTGAGGCATGGCGTAACAAGGACGGTGCAAAAGAATCGGTAGAGTGGAAAATAGGAACCGCTTTATTTATGATTGCAATGGACTTAATACTCGAACACAAGACATCAAATTATATAGGTGCAGGTGTACCTGTTCCCGTATTTGTATGTGAAAAAATCAAGACTTCCAGCAAGTACGCGACATACAAATATATTATCTCACCAGAGTACATGGAAACGGCTGAAAAAATGCTTGTACAAGGTCTTGAAACGAACAAAGTACAAAAGCCAAGTTTACAGGCACCAAAAGAGTTTAAGTCATGCCGCCGTAACTCAATGAACCTAGTAAAGGGCACAAAGTACAATAGTCCTAAATGTGATTTGGAAGGTGTCCAGATTGAGAACAATGTATTCAAAATGAATAAGTCAGATCATTCACCTGACGCGATGCCTGTAGTATATGAATTTGTGAAGATTAAAGAGAATGTATCAAATAGGATTAATCATAAAATCCTTGCAATAGCTACAGCACTTGAGAAAAGTAATATAAAAATGTCTGGATTCAATAGTACTATATACTTGCCTCGAAAACCAGTACATGTCAAGAAGAACTTTCTTTGTTTGAACTCAAGCGCTGAATACATGGCAGAAGCAATACAACAACATAAAATTATCTCATTTAGGCAAGAATTGCCTCGTGGTGTCATTGTAAGGGGCTGGGTGAAGTGTGTTACCAAAAGACCATATAAACAGACGGAACCGTGCCGTATGTGGTGTGATATAGCAGACAATAAATTATGTGTTAAGTGGCACGCACAAAGAAAGGATTTTACAGCTAATATTTCACGTACCACAAGCGCGTTAAAATCATTAGAAGTCGCTAAAGAAATGAAAATATATAGTGACATCTTTTTAGAAATAGCACTGGATAGGCGCGGCCGCGTATATGAGACTCCGACAAATTTAAACGGACAAAAAGGAGACTTTCAAAAAGCTGTTCTTGAGTTCTCAGAAGGCTGTACAGTTGGCCCGCGGGAGATGTACTGGATGAAAATACAAGCAATGACATTATATGGGCAAACTGTCACTGTGGAACCAAGTGAATCCGAGTTGTTAGCTGAAATAGAAGAAATGCGCATAAACATGTAAAAATCCTGGCGAGGCACTTGTATAAAAAATATAATGTGCTTCCAGGATTTTCTTCAAAAGACATTTGTATTTATCTGGTGATACAGTACCTCATCTTAATAATAACATGATAGGTAATACAATGACAGGTTCATACATCGAAGCAAAAGCAACTTACATTACTTTCCAGAATGCAGGATTTTATGAGGATACAATGCACCAAACAGCACTTACTCATGACATGTCATCACTAGATTGTGCTATACTCGATGAAATGATGGATAACGACAATTACCTAGCGCCATTGGAGCAGCCAAATGACTAAGCCAGAAAAGAAAGAGTTACAAGCACTTTTATGTATGTTCGAAGCTGATTTATCACAGTTCATAGAACATAGTGAATCAGTAAAGCCAAGTAAGATATCAATGAAAGAATATTTTAAACAGCTAGTAATGGAACAAGTATAATGACTAAAAAAGAGTGTATTACCCAGTTAATTAAGCAAGGCAAATCTAATCAGGAAATTGCCAGTATTCTAAAACAAAAAAACCTTACATCCATTACAAAATCAAGTGATAAAATTACCTTGAACCAACGTGCTAAAGTATACGACAAGTACCATGATAAATTTATGCGCGCTGTAGAAAATCCGCTATCATCGGATAATCGCTGGTGGATGAAATTAGGAAAAAAAGAAGCATGGCAGTTCATGAAAAACGCGCAAGAAATAAGCGCAGTAACTAATGACTCCACACACAAAGTACATTGCTCTATAGACGGTGATGGTACGTGTTCAGGTCTTCAAATGCACTCAATGCTATCACTAGATTCAAAACTTGCTAGAAGTGTTAATGTAGCTAATAACGCGACATCACAAGATATATACGCGGATGTAGCGGAGTCAATGCTAGTAACAATTGATGAAATATTAGCAGGGAACAATGATTTAAACGGTACACTAAAAGACGATGAAAAAAGTACCAGAGAACAAAAGATAGAATGTATTAGAAAATGGAAAGAATGCGGAGTAGTTAGAAACCAGACAAAAAGAATTGTGATGTGCTTGGCATATTCCCTTGCTGAAGACGGAAAAGCAAAATACAGCATCGAAGCGGCCGGAATGTGCGCACCTAATTACTGGAACTCATATGAGCAGGAATTTTCAATAGCTAGTAACATGTTCCACAAAATCATAAACATTGCACTAGAAGACGCGGCCCCCATGGCTATGCGTAATATGCGTACATTTAAGAAAGTAGCGGCATATTGTGGCATGATAAATAAACCTGTATTGTGGAAACCACCCGTAACAAACTTCCAAGCAGTAAATATTAAAGAAAAAATCAATACCAAAACTATCGATGTTAGATATAACGGTACAACGTATGTGAGTACTGCAGAAGGGATGCAAAAGCTATTTGAAACAAAAAGAGCGCGCATAGATATTGTAACAAAAACAGGTGAGACGAACGCGGAAAAAATGGCCACTGGAATCGCTCCGGATGTTATCCACTCACTGGACGCGGCTATGCTGACACTTGCAGTAAAAATAGCTCATGACATGGGTGTAAAAGTGTTCACACTTGTACATGACTCATTTGGAACCTTACCTTGCTATGTAGATAAATTCAATGAAGCAATCAGACAAGCAGCATATCAAATATTTGGACAAGGCAACTATATGCAGACATGGTGCTGTCAGGTAATCGCCAGTGCTAACGACTTGGAATCGGTTACATGGGAACAAGCAAAAGACTTAATGAATGACGTATTAGCTGACAAGCACATAAAGAGTAACAAAGCCCTTATAAAGGCGCAAGACAACTTATCTAAAGCGAATACAGATAAACAAAAAGAACAAGCTACAGTACGCCTCAATAAGCAACAGAGCAAGCTACAAGATAAAGTCCACGACATCATAAACAAAAAAGGATTACAGGACTCCGACATTGTTCAAGGAAATTTTGACCTTTCGGAAGTTTTAAAGTCACAATTTTTCGTCTCATAAATCGCCAGGCACGATAAAAAAGTTAAATCGCATATGAGATACTTGATTAAATCTCATATGCGGCCCTTATACATGATCTGATTCCAAACTTCACCTTGAAAATATGCTTATTCAAACTCCAGGTAAAAAAACACCTCCAAATTGTGAGTTTACCTGTAATATTGACTATGCAGCTATCAAAAATACTTAGTAGCTACGGCACTAAGTAACTAGAACGCAAAGTAAAGTCTATAAGAAATCCAATGTACTAGCTACGGCAGAACACCGGACCAACTACGTAGTACCCGTATCACCAGTAACAACACACTTAAGACAAGTACGATTAAGGCGTACCAGTCCTTTACACAAGTACACATGAGATAAATTCTATTGCGTGCCAACAACTTGCGTCTAAAAACTGGTAAATAATATAACATGAATTATAACATAATGCATAAATCCCGCTACAAGTACCATACAAAGCACTTATAGGATAATTCCATAGTAAATAACATGTCAAACCGTTACCATATACCCCCCTCCCCCTATCCCCCGCATGTACTTGATTATCAGTGCTTTATGGATTATACCCAGTCTATAGCATATGAAGCAGAAAAAATATAGCTGAATATATCCCTCAAACAACCATAGGAAAACACCATGGAATTACACATTAAGTCAGACACTAAGCACGCTATTCATTTATACCAAGTACTAACGATCACACCCAACACTCAGGGAAAGAAGGCCACTCGTGACCCGAAGTTTTGTGGTATGATGTATGGAGCGGCTGACGATGTCACGCAGTACCTTAAGCAAAGATTAGAACTTAGCCACGGCAAGGACTTTGAGACGTTTAATACTACGGGAACCATCGAGTATGTGCCCTCATAATATACTATCTATTGTAATACACGGCCAAATCCTTTACTGGTGCGGCCATACATTCACATATAGTAAACAATCCGCTGTAGAAGTACCTAAAGAATTCAGACAGCACCTATTAACCCTTTATTGTTATACAGGAAAAATCTAATGTTTAAAACTCACAATACAGAAAAACAAGCTTATCTTGCAGAAGTACGCAAGAACATGGAAAAAGAAATCAACTTACTTAACTGGAACCCCGTCGCAGTATATGTTAAATATCCAGACATCGTAGATACTACCGAGCATGGCATATCTAATGAACGTGTGCTTGACGAACTCCAAATAAGAGCTGACAAGCGCATTCAAAAGAACGAGCGCAAGTCATTTGGCGTAAACAGAACTATTGCAATGAGACAAGCTTAAAACGCATTGAGGTGCTTAGATGAATGTAACTATATATACCCGTGTGAGCACTTCACAGCAAACAATTGAGAACCAACGACATGAAATCTATAAGTATTGCACGACAAAAGACCTTGTAGTCACTAACGAAATTAATGTCGTCATGTCCACCAGGAAATCATGTGATGAAAGAAAAACGAACGAGCTTCTTGAATTACCATTTGGTTCACACCTTATAGTGTCCGAGTTGTCTCGTTTGGGCCGTTCCACCGTACAAGTTATCAGTTTGGTGGACGAACTGATACAGGCTGGCATCATCGTACATTTAATTAAACAGAACATGGTACTCCATAAGAAAGACATTATGGGTAAGCTCATGATCACCATTTTATCAGCGTTTTGTGAACTCGAACGCGACTTAATTTCTCAAAGAACACGTGAAGCACTCTCAGCTAAAAAAGCAGCTGGTGTAATACTCGGCCGTAAATCGACCGGAGTATTTGAAAAACTTCACATAAAAATTCATAAACTACTTGCTCAGGGAATGGGTAAAGCCGCAATTTCTCGAAAATTAAATATCAGCCGTACGGGGCTAACCTCGTATTTGAAGCGCTGTAAAAAATAAACTTTCAGGTAGTCCGTACAGGACCACCCCCCCCCTATAAGGACAAGTATCATGAATGTATTTAGTGGATTTGACGGAATGAGCTGTGGAAGAATAGCCCTCGAACGGGCAGGAATCAAAGTAGACAACTACTTTGCATCCGAAATTAATAAACAGGCGATTACAATCTCTGAGAAGAATTATCCTGACATCGTACAAGTGGGTGACATATGTGAATTAGATGTAGCTACATTGCCTAAAATAGACCTAGTAATGGGAGGGTCCCCCTGTCAAGACCTGTCCGGAATACTTGGGAGAGAAGGCAAAGGACTTGAAGGAGAAAAAAGCAAACTGTTCTGGCAATTCGTAAGAGTACTCCGAGAGACTGAAGCGCCGTTATTTTTACTTGAAAATGTAATGATGAAACAGGAAAATCAAGATGCTATATCTGAAATACTTGGAGTTGAGTCTATAAAAATTAACAGTAAAATATTCTCTGCCCAATCCCGTCCACGACTGTATTGGACCAACATCCCTCAAGAAACAATGCCAAAGTTTGATCATCCTTCAGTTATTGATGACATCCTCGAAGACAACGTACCGGAGAAATTATTCTATAAAAAAGAACTTACACTACATGACAAAGGAACAGTTGCCGCCACTCTGGAAGTAAACACCCACGACATGTTGAGAAGAGTATATAGAACGACAAGTAAGTGCCCTACATTAACAGTAGTTCAAGGAGGATATCAGGAAAAGAAAGTACTCATTAATGGAAGAGCACGTAAATTATCTCCTGTAGAATATGAAAGACTCCAGACAGTGCCTGATAACTACACTGAAGGTGTTGGAGATACTCACAGGCGTAGCATGCTTGGTAACGGGTGGACAGTAGACGTAATCGCACACCTATTCACTAATTTATAGCCCCCTATAAGGAGTATCAAATGTCAGAACTCAAATGTAATATCGCAGTATGACGCCCATATCGTATAAGCCAATTAAACTAAATCGCCAGCCGCCTGAGTGGAAGCAGCGAATTAAATGTACTTGCTGTGGGGAACCTGTACTTGAAATATATATGGTCACTCGGGAAGTATGGGGTACACGTCCAGATCACTCGAACATTCATTACGGATGTCTTGAGAAGGAACTCGGCAGGAATATAAGGTGTGCTGATTTAATAGAAGCACCTTGTAACGACATAGCAAAACGTCTGCTATCCAGGGAACCAATCAATTTAATTCAAAGTAATCTGGACAAGGTACTTGACTGGATACAATAAAAGGAACCAAAATGAAATACTTACTCCCGATTCTACTATTTGTGTTAGCACTTCAAGCACACCCAGCCCCTCAGGACAAATTCTCAAGTAAACAAGTCCCTCTCTACAGGCTATATAACCCGAACATTGCAAAGCATCATTACACCGCAGACCTGCATGAGTACACAGTACTTGGTGATCTCGGATGGAATCAAGAAGGAATTTCCTGTATGGTGCGCAGTTCAAACACAAATAACTCAACAGTATACCACTTTCCGGAAGGAACTCATGACTTTACAGGCGACGTAACATTCCAGCGGGGTATCTCACTGCAAGGTGCTGGCGTGGACCGTACAATCCTCAGGTTCCACGGAACAGGTTCAGGCATTAAGATATTCCCTGCAGTGGGCAATGGCAACACCAGTATTCGTGACCTAACAATTCACCATGTAACAGACGGCCAAGCAGATACCCCCGCTATCACCGTCGACTTTTACAAGCAAATTGACCCTGCATCCGGCTTCGTAATGTCCAGGGTAACTCCTCGCATCACTATCAAGGACGTGCACATTACGGGCCAGTGGCTTAACGGCATCGTACTTGTAGATCCGAACCATTCAACTATTCAAAATGTACACATCACAGGACATTTAGTAAATGGAGTTAACCAGACTAATCACGGCATCGTCTTTATGGGCAATGCTGCAGGTACTGAGATCCAAGTAAAGGACTCTTGGGTATATCATACCAATATAGGAATAGAAGTACGTGACGCTGTTGAAGGCATCATATGTGACGGATTAACTCTTGTAGCCGTACACGGCGGCATTCGCTGGCATTCTAACAGCAGGAAGCCGCACTTGTCACTTACTAATTCTCATATCAATGCACGTGACTTTGCAGTCCAAACTATCAAAGTACACCAGACAATTATCAGAGGTAACTTATTCTACAAGGACAGGTTCAATGCGAATTATATTGGTATCTCCCATTATGACTCAAACGACCATGTCATTATAGGTAACATATTCAAAGATCTTCAAGGAGGAGGAACTAATACCTCTGTCAAGATAGACCACTGTGGCGGGTACATCATATCTAATAACATAATGAAATCCCCTGTAGCAATTACAAATAAACGCGATACAAACGTAGTCATTAATAACTTAATTAGGAATTAATATGTTCGAAAAATACGGAAAGACCAAAGCAGTTTATGACTCCAGATACGTCAGAGACATGATTACAGCTTACCGACCGCCTTTTTCTCCAGCTTGGGAAAAACACTCATAGTCAACACCTTACCCAGAACTGGCTCAGGCCACCTGGGTAGCCACTGGGAAGTATGACGGTACAAATATGTCCCTCATGATCACTAATTAAATTGTTCCTGTGTGATGTACGAGAAGACTTCTTTTCTCAGGAAATTAAGACAAGATTTATGTGTCTTAATGACTCTGAAAGAAAACGCATTATTGGATCAGCGGCAAGTTTAATCGTACCTTTGTTACAGCAGTCACTTAAATAATTGGAATAAAAAATGAAACAAAAGGAGAAATCAGTTGCTCACCGTGAACTTGGAGACGAGCTCATGTCCGGCAGAAGCTCTCGGAGCCACAACTGCTCCAGAGATTTAATCCACAAGGTGATAAACATGCCTGATTATGTTTCTGAATTGCCGGATGAAACGATGCATATTAAGACAAGGGACGGAAGGATTTTAAAAGACATTTATGTTGATGGGGATGATAACGTGATTGAGGTAGAAAAGTGAAGTTTAAAGAGTTTTTAGAAAAAGCAAATAAACTTGCAGAAGAAAATCCTAAGAGTCTGGATATGGAGGTAGTATACTCAAAGGATGATGAAGGTAATGGATATGGTAATGTACATTATGATATTACAATGGGTAACTTTGATGGTGATAGC
>SPKZ01002698.1_pt1 | contig 11100 bp, 12 predicted proteins | sample 2456571 | NCBI WGS metagenome assembly SPKZ01 (sample SAMN11192286, study PRJNA482655) | marine metagenome | biome: ENVO:00000447; feature: ENVO:00000244|ENVO:00000211|ENVO:00000569|ENVO:00002023; material: ENVO:00002151; isolation source: ocean water from marine abyssalpelagic zone ...
TCAAAATCAGCCGCCTCGAATCGGAAATCGAAGCTCTCTCCGAACGCCTCAATTCGTTAGAAACGATCCAGGCATTCGAAGCCCGCTTCAATACCAGTTCAGGTGTCGTCACTGATACCCCTCCAGCCTTTTCCCGGGAGGAGGAAGCAGGACCTAAGAAAATGAGTGTCTGAATCAGTTCGAAGTCTCTACCTTCTCCCCTTTTTCAGCCCCCCCGGAATCTCCACCGGCCGGCACAAACTTCAGGACCGTGCCGTTGATGCAGTAGCGCTTGTCAGTGGGGGTATCGAAACCTTCGCCTTCGAAAACATGACCCAGGTGCCCGTCGCAAACGGCGCATCGCACTTCAGTGCGCGCATAGCCGAGGTGAAAGTCCGTGTTGTATTTCACGTTCTTAGCCTTCGAAGGGTCGTAAAATGATGGCCAGCCGCACCGGGAATCAAACTTCTCGTCGGAGGTAAAGAGCTCAGCATCGCAGCCGGCGCAGTAGTAGGTACCGGCACCCTGCTTCTTGAATTCATCATAAACCTTTCCGTTGGCCCGCTCGGTCCCTTCCTCGCGAAGAATCCGGTATTGCTCCGGTGTGAGCTTCTCTTTCCATTCCTCGTCGGTCATTTCGACTTTGCCCGCCGGCTGAACCGGTTTCTCTTTCATCACTTCAATGATCTTTTCTTTGTCGTCGGCGATAAGGTTCACGATCCCGAGGGTCGCAACCAGGACAAAAAGGGCGGAGAAAACAATCTTCATCATACTAACTTACCTTCTGGAAACTACGGGGTCAAAGACGTGATTGATACCCCATCTTGGCTACCTGACTGTAGACGATAAAATGAGGCAATGCTTACAAGCGGCTGAGCGCAGGATCTGGCCCCTTTCTCAACAACCGGGGCATTGACAAGGTTTACCGACCCCCGGCGCAGTGAAATTCAGCGAAGCGCAGTTTGCGCGTCCGACCCCAGTTCAGCCAGACCATCAACACGACCCCCGAGGTTACCGGAAGCAACTCGTTGACCAATTCACGGCTCGGACCTAACGCTGCGCCGCCAGGGTCCCCAGCTTCGCAAGCCTGCACGTTTCAAAAAGAGAAAAATGGAGTGCACCAAACCTTTCAGCTCCACCACGCCACCGTCGGTAAACACACCGATACCCGGTGAGTCACAGTTATGCCAACTCGGCCATGACCCTTTCAATGAGAGCTTTAGTCAGGTTGATCCCCATGATTGGATCAACATCGTGCCCTTCAAACTCAATCCCGATGTAGCCGGTAAAACCCGACTCTTTCGCGATCTTGAGCATGCGACGAAAATCGACATTCACCTCATTCCCCTCGTCGTCAAACTCCTTTGACTTGGCGCAGAGAATCTTGGCCCACGGCATCATTTCTTCGACGCCGAGATAGGGATCGTAGTCCTTGAAGTTCTGGAAATCCGGAAGCGTCCCGCAGTTATCCAGATTGACTGCTTTCATCACCTCGGCGACCCACTTCCCGTTGCCGGAGTGCCCCCCGTGGTTCTCCACGAGGATGCCCATTTCGTAATCCGAAGCCGCCGCGGCGCTGAGAGACTTTAAGCCATCCACCGCATACTTTTTCTGCTCTTCAGGATCACCTCCAGACCTGACGTCGACGCGAATATATTCTCCACCGAGAACCTTCGTCGCCTCCAGCCATGGGCGATACCCTTCAATTGCCGCTTGGCGTTCGGACGCCTCAGCCGCATCCAGCGCCGGCTTACTCCGGCAAAGCATCATAGTGTTTACGACCCCGAGATCATCACAGCGTTGGCGAACATCCTTAAAGAAGGCCATATCGCCGGCCCTGTCCTCCATGTGACCGTTGAAGTACTCAAGAGCCTTGATACCGGTCCCCTCAACCACGGTCGCCGGATAATCCAGCATGGTGAGCTCTCCAGATCGCAACTGCTTGTTAAAGCTGTACTGCTGAACGGCAAGTTTGAGCCAATTCTCTCCATCCCCTTGAGCAAAAGATTCCCAAGGCAACGAAGAAACACCCGCTCCAATGGCGGCTGACTTAAGAAGGTGACGTCGATTCATAGGTTCGTTCTTATTCAAAACGCTAACACTCCCGCGGTCAGCAACTTCTTTGCGCCAATTCACTTTGAGGTGCCTCCTTTTCCTCAACACTCGCGCCTCACGGAGACTTCACTTGGAAAAAGCTTTCTTCTCCTCCGCCGGGTGACTCCTCCCGAATCGCAGCAACGACTTCATTCGAAATCAGGTCATGAACCCGTTCGAAAAACGGAATCACAAAGTGAGTGTATTCGATCCCGAATCCTGCCTCCTCGTAGGCTTCACAATTCACGAGAAACGTTCGTTCACTGTCCGCCTTGATCGACTTCCCGATCAGCGCGGGGAAGCGATAGAAATTAAAACACTCCTCCACATTGGAGGGGACCGTCTGAAAGGGGTTCGCTACCTCAATGAGGAACAACATCTTCACGGGTATCGACCTTTTCTCAAGCATTCGGCAGACTCGCAACGCGCTGCACCCTCCGAGGCTGTATCCCACAATGATGATCCCCCCCTTTAACTCACCATCACGATGGGCTCGCTCTATTTCCCGGCTCGCCTTGGCTTTCTGCGTAAACTTAAAGGAAACGACCTCGAGTCCCTTGGACTCGAACTGTTGCCTGACCGGCCCCTGCAACGGTGGGATCATCCCCCCGACTCCTCGAATCAAGTAGATACGACTGAGATCAGCCGACACCGGCTCCGCTGCTGAGCCAGGAATGGTGGATGAAAGAAACATCCAGCTGAACAGAACAACGACCAGAGGTTTGCGGAAGAAAATCACAGAACTTCGGTATTCAATCGATTCGTCAACGAAGTATCAATGATGACTTTTTAAATTCGTTGCCCTCAGTCACAAACGCGACGCGATCTGGCGGATGTCGGTCTGGTAACCAAAACTCAGGCCACTTCTGGAGGGTGAGACCCCGTAGATGCTCCTTAACCAGACCAAAGCACAGAGATCTTTCAGCATATTTGCCCCATGACCGGTTCGGTCTGCGTAAACGGCCTCGCCCGTCTTCCCGATCAGCTTTTTCACCCCGGGAAGTTTCCCGGACTCGTAGAGGCGATTCAACTCCGCAGCAGCAACGCCGTAATTGAGAAAGATGAAACGACTACCTGGGTAGGCAGACCGCAATCGACTGACGGTGGAAAACAACGCCGCCGCGCCACTCGAATTGGCCGCAAACATTTCAGGTGACCCCTGCTTGCCGCTCGCCCTTCCCCAGGGCAGTCCGATGAAGAAGGTGGTGTTCGGATTGTGCTGAATCGCAAACTCCACCCATCGCTGGTAATCTTCAAAAGAGGAATTCTGTTGGTTATAGTAGGTCATCCCGAGCAGGTCGATTCTTCCGCTTGAGAGTGTTCGTCGGATTGCATTGCCCTTGATCCCGTTCCAGAGGCTCTCGGGAGAACCACTGGCGCCCCGGGCATACACCGTAGACTGGCGATGATTGGAGATCCCCGCCCTCGAAGGCATCGAACCAAATCGTTGAGCCACCGGAGTGAAAAAGCTGTGGCCAATGAAAAGGCAGTTCTTTCCCGCGGCCTCACATTCATCGACAACTGCGATCAAGAAAACCGCTATCAGGGGGATCAACCTATGCACGAAACGGGTCTTCATGATTTCTCAACCCGGGAATCCGGGCTCTCCGTAGATCATCGCAAATTTGGAACCAATTGACACAACTTTTACACAAGGTTTACGTCGCTTTGACAGCCCTGAGCAGGATTCCGTGACGTTGCCTACCGCGCACCTTTCAAGAGGCTTCATAAGCACCTCGTTGATGCTGTCGGGAACAATAACTCCCACCTTGACCATTTCTCGGTCATTCGGAGGTTCGCATTCCCCCTTCGGTCTCCCTGCATCTACTGACGACGACGATCCGTTTGCCCCGGAAGGCGCTCCGAAAAACCAACGAAACCACGGTCAGGCCAGCTTTCTCATCGAATACTTTCAACTCGATCACGAATACCTTTCGCGGTGCGGTGTATCGCATCAGGTACATAAAAATGCCCTCCCGTTTCCGGGAAGGCACTGAACCCTGTTGCCTCGATGACCCAACCCTGTTGAGTCATCAGGCGAAAGCGGGGACCGAGTCTCTTAGAGAAACTCGTTCATCATGTTTTCGAGCATCTCCTGGCGACCGCTTGCGATGGTCGGCTCACCGTTGCCCATGGCAAACTGCTCAAGGTCCTCGAAGCTGCAGGCACCGGACTCAACCTTGGCACCAATGCCGCTGTCGAAGCTGCTGTAGCGGTTCTGAACGAACTCAGCCAAACGTCCATCCTGACGGATCGCATCCGCAATCTTGAGACCACGAGCAAACGCATCCATACCACCGAGGTGAGCGTGGATCAGGTCGATCGGATCGTGAGATTCACGACGACGCTTGGCGTCGAAGTTGAGGCCACCAGTCGTGAATCCACCCATCTCAAGCACCACAAGCATCACCTCGGTGGCGAGCTTGATGTCAGTCGGGAACTGGTCAGTATCCCATCCAATGAGCTCGTCACCGCGGTTGGCGTCGATAGACCCGAGCATGCCCGCATTGGCTGCCACAGTCAGTTCGTGCTCCATGGTGTGACCGGCGAGTGTGGCGTGGTTGGTCTCGATATTGAGACGGAACTTGTCCATCAGGTCGTATTCACGAAGGAAGTTCAAGCAGGCCGCAGCGTCGCTGTCGTACTGGTGAGTCGAGGGCTCGCGCGGCTTGGGTTCGATGTAGAACGGGCCGTCGAAACCAATCTTATTCGCATGATCCACTGCCATGTGCAGGAAAGCAGCGAGGTGATCCAGCTCCCGCTTCATGTTCGTGTTGAGAAGCGTCGCGTAGCCTTCACGGCCACCCCAGAAGGTGTACCCGAGGCCGTCGAGTTCCTTGGTCGCTTCAAGTGCTTTCTTCACCTGGGCACCGGCGTAGGCATAGACGTTGGCGTCGGGAGAAGTTGCCGCACCCTGCGCGTAACGCGGGTGAGAGAAAAGACACGCCGTACCCCAGAGAAGCTTCACTCCGGTTTCGGCCTGCTTTTCCTTGAGCTTGGCCACGACCTGGTCGAGCGCGTCGTTGGAAGCGGACAAGTCATTCAGCTCAGGAGCGATGTCGCGGTCGTGCCAGCAGTAGTACTCGATGCCCATCTTGTCGAGAAACTCGAAGAAGACATCAACGCGGGTCAGGGCATTTTCGACGGAGTCGGATCCGTCATCCCAGGGCATCAGCGCAGTGCCAGCTCCGAAGGGATCGGAGAGATCGTTGCGCATCACGTGCCAGTAGGCTCCAGCGAAACGAAGGTGCTCCTTCATGGTCTTACCGGCGATGACCTCGTCGGCATGGTAGTGTTTGAAAGCCAGCGGATTCTTGGAATCGGGGCCTTCGTATTGAATCTTATCACAGTCGAAGTATTGCATCAGAATAGAGGGTTGATGTTCGGGTTTCGTTTTTTAATGACGGCTCTGACCCTACCGGACTTCTCTAAAAGAAAAACCGCATATTGCGTGTATATTCTGTCAAATTGCGCCAAAGTAAAGACATGAGCCACCAAGTCGCCATCGTCATGTCAGAGGTCTTCCTGCGACGCCTCACTCCGTCGCTGATGCCCTTTGTGCGCCGCGAACTCGACTACCGGATCGTCAGCATCCACCGGCCCATGCGGGAGCTGGAGAAATTGCTCCGTGACCTCGAGCCGGACGGGCTCATCACCGAGTGGCTCGACGACAAAACCGAGGCCCTGCTGGAGCTCAATCTTGGCGTCCCCACCGTTATCGTCGACACTGATTTCTGCTACCCCGGAGTGGTGAGCGTGGATGTCGACGACTACGCCGTCGGTCGCGAGGCGGCGCAGGCGTTTCGACAGTCCGGCCTTAAGAGCTTCGCCTGCCTCGGCAACGGTCAGCCCTATTCTGATCAGCGGGTCGAGGGTTTTCGCGAAGCGGTCGGGGAGGAAGCTGAATTCGCCAGCCACACCGTGACCGGCTTCGAAGACACCCGCTACAGCGAATCTTTCATCCGGGCCAATCCCGCCCTCCGGAAATGGCTAGCCGAATTGCCCAAGCCGGTCGGCATATTTGCCGTTCACGATCCACTTGGCCGTTTCCTCTGCGGTGCCTGCCAGCAGATGGACCTGAAGATCCCGGAGGACGTCTCAGTCATCGGCGCCAACAACGATGACCTCGTCTGTGGTCTCACCCACCCCATGCTTTCCAGCGTTGCGATCCCGTGGGACTCGATCGGCGAAACTGCCGGGGAAGCCATGCAACGGCTCATCAACGGCGAGATCTCCGAATCCAGCGAAGCTCGACTGGTGCCTCCCAGCGGGGTCGTGCTTCGTCACTCCGCCAACCACTTCGCGGTCGACGATCCCATGCTGCGACGGGCCATGTCCTACTTGTCCGACCGGATGCAGGATGCCATCAGCGTCGGCACGATGTGCCGCGACCTCCGCGTCGCCCGTCGCACCCTCGAACGCAAGTTCAAGGAACACTACCGCTGCACCCCATGGGAAATGCTCTGCCAGCTGCGCGTCAATCAGGCCAAGCAGCTGCTCGCCAACTCGAACCATCCCGTGTCCCTCATCTCGGAACTCTGCGGGTTTCACGATCCGGAACGCATGGCCGTCGTCTTCAAACGCCTCACCGGGATGCCTCCCTCACAGTATCGCAAGTCGTCCGGAGCCTGACCCTAAAAGGGTGAGTTCTCTGGAAGTCGCCCAAGACCTTATTGCTACTCCCAGCATCGATCCTGTGATGATTTTTCTAAGACAAAGATTATCCATGCGTCCTATCGTAGGAACAAAAGCCCTTCGAGACGCATGCAGAAAATCTTTATCATTCTTCTACTATGCCAAATGGGAACCCTGATTGCCACCACTGAGGAAACCGGAGAATCCCTCACTGAATCCCCCAAAGGTTTCACATATAATAATGGCCCATCATTTACCTTTTATCTGTTGGACAATGGAGGCGTGGAATTCGGACAGGTGGAGTTCTCTGGGAGGCAGTATTCCGTTCTAACGAAGGCTCTTTCCAAGGCAAATGTTAGTGCCAAAGCCAATTTCTCACGCAAGGGAGGCGGGCCAATCTCATCAGACCATCCACTCGTAAAACAAGCTTACCATAACGGGCTGAAGCGAGGTTTTATTATTGGCGCACAATTCTGAAGAGATGAACAGGCGTGACTTTCTTGGACTTTTAGCCGTCGTCCTGACCATTCCAACAGGTCTCTCCTTCGGAGAATCTGAAAAGTCTCCCATCTCAGCCCACGATGGATCCGCAATAATGGATGGATTCGAGACGTTCAATAGAATGCGATCGATGATGGAGAGAGGCGAGAGTCCCGCCTTTATTTACGGCAACTATCGGCTCAGATTCGCGAGTGCAACTTTATGGACCACGGCCGGGGCATTCATCGTCAGCAGTTGTGCAGCACACATCGATGGCAATGGAAAATTGATCTCAGACGGAATGAATAAGCGAGGCATCTTCCTGATTCCAACCATGGCGTGGTTTGACTCACAAAAAGACGCAGAGGACGCACTGATTGAGGAAATCAGGACAGGTGGTGGAATTTCTTTTGATGAGTTCTCCGATCTCTTCCCTTTGAATCTACCTTCAAGCTTGAAGTAACCCAGTGCAGATGAAAAGATGGAACTGCGGATTCTGAGGTGGGTGACATTCGGCGTAGGGCTGCCTATCATCTTCGTAGAGCTGTATCTACTTGTCACTTACCTTGAGTTCCGATCAGCAACTACTGCCAGGACTCACCCGGATGCAGGCACGATACGAACAATTACTGTGACGGATGAAAAACACTTCTTTCTCGTTCCGTATCTAAAGCCATTCGCTAAAATTGACGGCTTCCTGAACCAAGAGAACATTGTGTTCTTCCGCTTTTCGAAGCATCGACAAAGAGCGCGCTCAGATGAGGCGACTACTTTGCGCCCTTCCCAACGATTAGGTCAACTCGGGCGCTGACCAAATTCACATATCGCGCCTCCCACCAAGGAAATCTTCCGGTTCCTAACCCCTTTCAGAGTTGAGCTTTGAAAGTTCAAAGTTGAACGTTCACTACTCCCCCTTCAACAAGAGCACCACCGCATCGCTGATCGCTGTCGTTTCGAGGTCGGCGAAACGCAGGACACCTTTTCGATCGATCAGGAAATAGTCCGGATAGGAATCTCCCTGATAGGCTTTCCAGGTTATCTTGCGTTTATCCACGGCCACGGGATAGGGAATCTCCTCTTTCCTGACAAACCGCTCCATATCACGGGAATCCTGCGTACTGTGGATCCCGATGATCACAAGCCCGTCATCGACAAAAGCTTCGTGCAATTCCTTCAGATAGGGAATCGTGGCCCGACACGGCCCGCACCAGGTTCCCCAGAAATCGATCAGGACCACTTTGCCTTTGAGCTGATCCAGCTCCAATGGCCCTTCACCGGGCGTATTCCTCCACCGCTCTGCCACCAGGGCGGGCGGCGCCTTGCCTTCGAGATGACTCAAGTCCCGCTCGCGAGGAATACTACTGTCCGTCGCAAGTTCTTCAGCTCCGAGGCTCGAGGAAACCAGGATAGCCATCAGTCCTGCCATCCGCCTGGCGAATATAACCGTCACTCTTTCCCTTTCACCTTGGCTTTAGCAGCCTTTTCCTCCATCGCCTTTCTCCTCTCGAGACCGCGCTTACGAATCTCTTCGGAGTGATACTTCCGATCAATGTTCGTCAGGTCCTGCTTCACATTTTCCGGAACCTGAAACTCTTCGCGGCGGGCTTCCAGCTTGGCGTGGAGTTCCTTAATCACTTCTGCATACTCGGGATTATCGTACTGATTCACCATTTCCTTGGGATCAGTCTCGAGGTCATAGAGCTCCCACTCCTCGACGTCGTAGTAGTTCATCAACTTGTAACGGCCGTCATAGACCCCCTCGTGGCGCTGCACCATGTGCCAACCGGGAAATTCGTAGTAGTGATAGTAATGGGTGTCACGCCAGTCATCCGGCGTCGTTCCTTTCAGAATCGGAACGAGGCTTGCCCCCTGCATGTCATCCGGCAAATCAGCACCGGCGATGTCGAGAAAGGTCTCAGCAAAGTCCAGGTTGGAAACCAGATCGCTGTTGACACTGCCCGGCTTCACCACGCCAGGCCAACGGATCAGCAACGGTGTTCGGTAAGACTCGTCAAACATGAAGCGCTTGTCGAACCAGCCATGCTCACCCAGGTAGAAACCCTGATCGCTGGAGTAAATGAAGACCGTGTTTTCGGCGAGACCGAGCTCCTCCAACTTCTCCTGCACTTCCCCGATGCTGTCATCGACGGAACGCACGCATCTCAGGTAGTCCTTGAGGTAGCGCTGATATTTCCACCGAATGAGGTCCTTTCCCTTGGGATCCGCCTTCACAAAAGCATCGTTCTTCGGCTGGTAGGCAGCATCCCATTGAGCCTGCTGCTCAGGGGTCATGCGGTTGTAGGCCGTCATCATGAATTGCCCGGTCTCGTCGCGCTCCTTCACCTTGAGGTCCCGACCGAGGGTCATGGTGATCTCAATCGACATATCCTGTTCTCTCGCGGCCGTGCCCCGATTCTCGTAATCGTCGAATAGAGTATCCGGCTCAGGGATCTCCACATCGTCAAACAAGGTCAGGTACTTCGGAGCTGGATCCCAGGCCCGGTGGGGAGCTTTGTGCTGCACCATCAGGATGAACGGCTTCTCCTTGTCCCGCTGTTCAGCGAGCCATGTCTTCGCCTTCTCCGTAATGATCTCACTGCAATAGCCAGTCTCACGATGCTTGCCCGCTGGGGTCAGGAAATTCGGGTTGTAGTAGCTGCCTTGCCCGGGGAGGATCTCCCAATGATCAAAACCGGTCGGGTCGCTTGCGAGGTGCCACTTACCAATGATGGCAGTCTGGTAGCCGGCTTTCTGCAACAGCTTCGGAAAAGTCTGCTGCGATCCATCAAACTTCGTCGCTTCGTTTTTGTAGAACCCATTCAAGTGGCTGTATTTACCCGTCAGAATCGTGGCACGACTGGGTCCACAAATCGAATTGGTCACGAGGCAGCGCGTGAAACGCATCCCTTCTTCGGCGATGCGATCGAGATTCGGAGTCGGCGCCACTCCAGCAAGGCGCCCACCATAGGAGCTGATCGCCTGGGTGGCGTGATCATCGGAAAATACGAAAACAATGTTCGGTCGAGTATCTGCGAGAGCCGAAAATACTCCGAACAATACAAGAACAGCGAGAAATGTTGAGTGCCTCATAGTCTGATCCATTAACCATTTCGCCTTTTCCGGGAATGCGGTCAAAATATTTCAGACCTTTTTGCGTTTCCGATTCCTGCTTTCCCAGTCAGGTTTTTTGAAGCCAGCCGAGGCTGCGATCGGAAGCCATGCAAGCCCCCCCTGAGGATACCTGATAGACAGCCCGCGTGACTCCACCACCGAGATGGCTTTCTAAAGTCGCCCCTTCAGAGAATTGCTATCAGTACAGCACCTTCGAGAGTCAGGGAAGATTTCTGGAAAATCGTGACCCACGAAACAATAGCTCCGGTGGTATCACCGGAACATGGTTGTCTGACGAGCAGCACCACGGCGACAAGCTACCGACAACGCACCGACAGAGGCTCTCAGAGACGAGAGAGCAACCCCTCAGCAGTCGGCCGCACCCTCCAGTTTTCGGTCAGGATTTTCTCTCGGATGAACCCTTCTTCGTCGACGATGATAACCGCCGGCCTGGCGATATCGCCGCCGGTTGGATACCCCGCGACATGACGAAGCCCGTAGGCATCAATCGCCTCCAGCTCCGGATCTGCCAGTAGCGGAAAAGTAAAGCCCTTCGGCAACATCTTATCCTTTATTTCGCCAACCGTGCTGGTGCTGATCCCAATCAAAGCGACTCCTCTTTCTTCGAATTTATCGATCTCTGTCTGCAAACCTTGCAGCTCTGAAACACAAAAGGGTCACCAGAAACCGCGGTAGAAGGAGATAATCACTTTCTTTCCACGATAATCAGAGAGCGAGACCATCTTCCCATCGGCATCACTGAGAGAGAACTCAGGAGCCTTTTCAAGGTTCTCAGTGACA
>SPKZ01005077.1_pt1 | contig 11096 bp, 11 predicted proteins | sample 2456571 | NCBI WGS metagenome assembly SPKZ01 (sample SAMN11192286, study PRJNA482655) | marine metagenome | biome: ENVO:00000447; feature: ENVO:00000244|ENVO:00000211|ENVO:00000569|ENVO:00002023; material: ENVO:00002151; isolation source: ocean water from marine abyssalpelagic zone ...
GGTTGTTTTTCGCTGCTGCACATTTTGCCATTGTAACTGAAGCTCTGCTTATCGGATTAGTCATATAATAATTTAATGGTATTTTATTAATAACATCCGATAGTAATTTACTAGTGTTATTAAATTTAACAAATTTTGTATCGATGATTTGATCCATGTGTTGAAAAAATGTTATTTCTTTTGCCATTAATTCTCGAATTTCTTCTAAATTATTATATCCTTGAAAGCTACTAGTTATTTCTTTGAAAATATTATTAATTATTTGCCAATTTGCTAAAGCTTCTCCAGGAGGGTTTACTGCTCTTCTAGCAAATTGTGGCCTTCCCTCAAGATTGACAAAAGTTGCATCTTCTTCAGTATAAGCGCTAGCTGGTAATATAACATCTGCTCTATTTGCTCCAGCATCTCCATGATGCCCTTGATAAATTATAAAAGAATCATTACCAATTTCATCCATATTAATTTCATCAGCAGCAAGCAAATAAAGAATTTTAATTTTATTCTTAACTGTTTTTTGTAAGATATCATCTATTTCACCTGCAACATCTTTAGTATGAAAACCAACATCTAAAGCACCTACCATTGATGCATGATTATGTAAAATATTGAACCCATTCCATTTAGTAGTAACAATTTTATATTTTGCAACAATCTGATGAATTAATGACAATATTGCAGCACCATCTTGTCTAGCTAGTACTGCATCACCGACAATAATCATTGGGTTTTTTGCTTTAGCTAATTTCTTAGCAAATTTATGTTTCCCGCTAATTATTTCTTCAAAGATTTTAACATCATTACCTAGTTCTTCAACATCATATGTTTGATCATCATTCTCACCTATCCTACTAACTTTTAAATTACCTAAGCGTACCATTTTACCAATTCTAGCATTAAGTACAGGAGATATACCCCTTGGATTTGCGCCAATTAATAAACATAAATCAGCCTCTTCAATACCTGCAATAGTTGTATTAAACAGGTAATTACTACGGCTAGAATTATCTATTTTATAACCATATTGATTAGCTGACATATTAGTAGAGCCTAGATTTTTCAATAGTTGCTTGAGAATGAACATTGCCTCACAATTAGCTGTAGCCCCAGCTATTGCTGCAATTTCAGTTCCCTTAACTGATTTTATTTGTTTGACAATTAATCTCATAGCTTCATTCCAGCTAACTGGAACATGCTTGCCATCTTTTTTGATGTAACAACGATCAAGACGCTGCATTTTCAAACCATCATATGAAAATCTAGCCTTATCAGCTAGCCATTCTTCATTAATCTCTTCATTGATTTTTGGTAATATTCGCATTACTTCAAGACCTCTGGAATCAACACGAATATTAGAGCCAACTGCATCCATAACGTCAATAGATTCAGTTTTTTCTAATTCCCAACTACGAGCAGTAAAAGCATAAGGTTTTGAAGTTAATGCTCCTACTGGACAAAGATCAATAACATTACCAGATAATTCCGAAGTAAGGTTTTTTTCTAAATAACTAACTACTTCCATATGTTCACCACGACCAATTGCTCCCATTTCAGGAACCCCAGCAACATCATTGCAAAAACGAATACAGCGAGTGCAATGGATACATCTAGTCATATGTGGTTTAATTAAAGGGCCTAAGTTTTTATCCTTTACTGATCTTTTATTTTCTTTGTAACGATTACCACCTCGACCATATTTAAAAGCTTGATCTTGCAAGTCGCATTCACCGCCTTGGTCACAAATAGGGCAATCTAATGGATGGTTAATAAGCAAGAATTCCATCACCCCTTCTCTAGCTCTTTGTACCAATGGGGTGTTAGTATAAATTACCATTCCTTCACCAACTGTCATAGCGCAAGATGCAACTGGTTTAGGAGCTTTTTCCATTTCAACTAAACACATGCGGCAATTGCCAGCAATTTTTAATCTTTCATGAAAACAAAAATGAGGAACTTCTATGCCTGCTAGCCTGCAAGCTTGCATTACTGTAAGACCGTCTTCTACTTCAATTTCTTGATCATTAATAGTTAATTTCGGCATTAAATCTTTATTAAATCTTTAATATTTTTTATAATAAACTTATTGCTATAAATTTAACTTAAAACCATTAAATTTTCAAGTGTTCTTAACTGTAGAACTATGTAATTTTATTACTATCGACAAAAATAATACTTTGAAATTCATTTGGTTATCTTTGGTATATAATAAAATTTGCAAAATTTGTTTAAGTAAGTATTTTATGTTATAAACTCAAAAAAAATTCCAGGGCATATTATGAATAAAAAACTATTAAAGAAGATTGCTAAAATAATCATAGTTGCCAGTTGTTTTGCAGTAGCAATAATTGTTTGTCCGATAATTTCTCTTATTCTCCCAATATGGTTTGTGCTTGGTTTAATAGATGTATTACGTAATCGCCCTATTGATGGGTTGTTACTTAAACGTTATTTCCTAGGTAACGGATTACTTACTTTTATATTATCACCTTTTAATTTGTTATGTGATCTGATCTGTTATAAAAATCGTAAAGTTTATAATCTTGATGATTACCCAGAGGCATGGAAAGAGGAAATTAAAGAAGTAATCCAAATTTTCGATGAAAATAAAGCAAAAATTATGGCTGATCTTGATAATCGTATGGCAGATAAGAAGCGTGGGATGATTTTTTATAAATGGTATAATCGTAATTATAATAACAGTATTACAGAATTTAATAAGCAATTTCGCTATATTAAAACAATTGGTGTTTCCGTATTTAGTCCTAATCAATCAACCTCATGGCATTTTGGCCCATTACGTCTTAGTCTTCGTATTTTATATAATTTATTACCAGTAGATTCAAAGAAAGCTTATATAAAAACAATGGGTAAGGAGCATTACTGGAAAAATCAACCATTCTTTAGTTTTGATGATACATTATTTCATCGCTCTGTAAATGAAACTGAACATTTACGCTATTGTGCCTTTATTGATATTATCCGTCCATCACCTATGCCAAGCGTTATAAATAGCCTGGCAATATCATTAGGTTTCATTATGCAAAAAGTCCGTGGTATATTCTATAAACATTGGGATTTGCTGAGTTAGTAGCCTGTTCATTATGAAAGCCCATCACTGCGGAGTATTATCACCATAATTGGCGTCGATATCCCAGTTAACATCTTGTGTTACTCCTAGCTCCTCAACCTTATTGAAAGACATTGGTATATAATTGTTATCAACATGTTTTTGTAGCTCTGACGGATCTTTTAGTTCTGCTGGATAAAAATTTATTATAGTATGAATTACGTCATTTGGAATGATCTTTTCAAGATATTGTAATTGTTTACTAATATAGCCAAATACTAAAGGATTTACTATTATCATAGATATAGTAAATTCTTTAAAATTGTTAAAAGTTTTTTCATCAATAATGACAGCAGATGGAATAGGAATACCACCGCCTATAGCTAAAGTAAATGGTAGCGGGGGTGCTGGTACAGGAAGACTATCTTGAACGTCATCATAGTTAATTTCATCGTCAATAAATTCTATACTGTCCCATAAGTCTTTCTCAACTATTCGTGCAATAAGTTTTAAAGCTTTTTTGATAAATGGTGTATCTTTTTCCATTTCATATATTTGGCAACACTTCATGAACGTGTGTTTCACAATTGTCTCAAGAATATCATTAAAAGATGTTTGTTTTATTTGTTCAAGAGCAGGCGAATCCAAAAATTTACAAAAAAGAGTGAGATCTGCAGCTTGTTTAATACTGTAAATAAGCAATTGATTTATCCCTTCTGAGATTTTTAGATAATTGAGACAATCGATTTCTTTGATTATTTTTAATAAATCCATTATTCGAATTTCTTCCAAGTGATCAAAAAAACTACTTGTGCCAATAACATTAATAGAATTGTTGAAATCATTATTAATATAGCGTATGATAAAGTCACTACATTTAATATAATTGAGTTTTTGTAATTTATACAGTAACTCAAAATTTAACTTTCCATCATTGTTAATATTAATATGCTCTATTGTGCTATATATTATTTGGCTCTTACAATTATTATTATCTGTTATGTTAATAAGAGGTTCTAGCAATTCATTAAATTTAGAATCTATATTTTTTGTTGTTATAACATGAGTTATAATTTGATTAGCATAAAGCGAAATAAATTTATTTAAAAAGTAATTACAACTATTCTTTTGAAGTATTGCTAAAAGCTTATATATATCATTGCCTATTGAACGTATATCTCCATTACTTTTTACAGTAGATATAATTTCAGGTGTAATGGTTTTTATGGTGTCGAGATAAATTTTTATATTATTTTCTTTAAGTAAATTTAAATGCTCATCATGTTGTATAATTAAATTCTTTGCATCAGAAGCAGAGCTACCATTGGATATAGGATAAAAAGCATTATTTACTAACAATGCTATTTTGGTAACGACTGCTTGCTGATCTACGTAAACAATAACTTCAGATTTTTTGGTAGATTTATTAGACTTAGTAAATTTATATTTTCTTCTTTTTGACATTAATTCCTACTTAAAATTATTTAAAATGTTATATGGATTTAAATATACTTAATTTTTTTTATATGTCAACCATATAAATTTTAAATTGAGTAAAAATTTACGATATACAATTTAATTGATTTCTTATAGAATAGTCTTTATGAAAAAATTAACTGTACATCTTATTTCAGAATCATCAGGACAAACGGTCAAAAATGCGGCAAATACTGCTTTGTCACAATTTAGTACTATTGAGGTAAAAAAATATCATTGGCCGATGACTAGAAATGTTGATCTATTAAAAGAGGTATTCTTAAAAATAGATCGCAAGCCAGGTATTATATTATATACGATTTCTAATGAAGAACTTAGAAATGAATTAAAGGAATATTGCTTTAATAAACAATTACCATGTATTTCTGTAGTGGGTCAGATTATAGAACAAATAGCTGAATATATTGGAACTTCTGCAGATGTGGATCATAGATTAAATTTTGACAAATTTGATCAACAATATTTTGATAAAATGGCAGCTATTGATTATTCATTAAGGCATGATGATGGTCAAAGCCTTGATAATATTGAAAGTGCTGATATTGTGCTTATTGGTCCGTCTAGAACTTCAAAAACTCCTACTTCAGTTTGGCTAGCTTATAACGGTTTTAAAACAGCAAATATTCCTTATATCCATAATTGTCCTTTTCCTAAATTTCTACCTGATGTCAAAAAACCAGTTATTTTTGGTTTGATAATTAATCCTAGTCGCTTAATTGAGATTAGGGAAAATAGAGTAAATTTGTTACAAGCAAAAGAAATTTCTAATTATACTGATATAAAAATTGTTCAAGATGAATGTCGATATGTTAGAAAACTTTGTAATCAAAATGGTTGGCAGGTAATAGATGTATCTAGTCGTTCGATAGAAGAAACGGCAGCAATGATTATGAAATCATATTATATAATTAAAAAGAAAAGGGAAGCCTTGTGAAAACTATAGCAATTACAGGTAGTTTTGCAACGGGAAAAACCTTTGTGTTGCAGGTGCTTAAAGAGTTAAATTATCAAGTGTTTTCTTGTGATGAATATGTAAAACAATTATATCAAGATCCTAAAATTCAAAATCTAATAATTACTAAAATTGATGAAATACAAGAGTTCAACTTAGAAAAACTGCGACAGGTTTTATTTGCAGATGATATAAGTCGGCAAAAAATAGAAGCAATTATCCACCCTTTGGTACGAGAGGCAATAGAAGAATTTACTAAATTAAACCAACAAGAGAAATTACTATTTTTTGAAGTCCCTTTATTATTTGAAACTGGCTTTGAAAAATATTTTGATTATTCTATTACTGTATATTGCCCAGAAAATATTAGAATAGAGAGGGCAATGCAGAAAAAAAATTTTAACAAAGATTTACTTGAAAGAATAAATAAGATACAATTGCCACAGCAAGAAAAAATAAATAAAGCAGATTTTACTATCGATAGTAATTGTGGTGGGCAAGAGTTACGATTTTCTTTACAACAAATAATAGATAAGTTGCTAAATTAACTAATAATATGGACAAAATTTTGTGAGTGAAAGAGAAATAGTTTTAGATACGGAGACCACAGGTTTAGATCCTAGATATGGTCATAGAATAGTTGAAGTTGGAGCATTGGAAATAGTAAACAAAGTATTGACTGGTAAAAAATTTCATTATTATATAAATCCTGAACGTGATATGCCAACTGAAGCTTATCGCATACATAACATATCTGGAGAGTTTTTAAAAGATAAACCACTTTTTAAAGAAATTGCTACTGATTTTTTAGATTTTGTTGGCAATTCAAGGTTGATCATTCATAATGCCCCCTTTGATGTAAAATTCCTTAATCATGAATTAAATTTGTTAAACTTACCATCATTTGAGCTAGCTAAAACTATTGATACTTTAACTATGGCTAAACGTAAATTTCCAGGTGCCAGGGTTAATCTTGATGCTTTATGCCGTCGTTTTAACATTGATAATTCTTCAAGGGTGTTTCACGGTGCTCTTAAAGATGCTGCTTTGTTAGTTCAAGTCTATATTGAATTAACTGGGGGAAGACAAGAGAGTTTTAATATAGCAGCTAATAATATAGTGAAAGCAAGAACAACTAAAGCTACAACAACAGCTAAAGGAAATAAAATAGTTGTTGCTCCAACGAAGGCAGAATTAAAACAACATAAGGAGTTTATTGTAAATTTTTTAAATAATGCTTAAAGTAAAAAAGTCGCAGCTGCGTAGGCAATTATTAGAAACAAGAAAGAATTTTACTGATTATTCATTTGCTAATGAAAATACAAAAATTTTACAAAAAACACAATCTTTATTAGCAGTTTTACTAGAGCAATTACAACAAAAGATATCTGTTAATAACACCCCTAGTAATAAAGAAAAACTAAAATTAATAAACCATGTTGAAATTATTGATCAATATTTTGCTCTTGGTTTATATTATCCACTTAAATATGAACCAGATTTATTTAAATTAACTTTCTCCAAAGATTGGTGTTGTGGTTTACCTAAAATAGCAACTGAAGGAAATATGCAGCTAATCTATTATTATCCTGGAGCTCCATTAGAAAATAGCATAGGTTCAGAATTAATGCAGCCAAAGGGAGGTACAGAAATTATTCCCAAAGTTTTGGTTGTTCCTGGTATTGCTTTTAGTTTAGAGGGTTATAGGCTCGGTTTTGGTAGAGGTTATTATGATAGGTATATTGCAAAAATGAAAAAAACTCAGAATTTAATTACTATAGGTGTTTGTTTTGATCAATTTTTACTAGAAAAATTCCCTTTTGAAATTCATGATGTCAAATTTGATTATATAATTACTGAACAAACAATTCTTAAAATTCGTATATAAAATCCCAATATTTTTAACTAATTTAGATAAATTCTCAAATAATTATGATTTAGGAGTTGAAAAAACTTAGAGATTATAATATAATTCTTAAATTAATTTAATATAAAACAAAAGCAATTAATTAATGAAAGTTTCAAAAAAAGTAAGAAAAAGCTTTTGTGATAAAATTTTATCATTGCTTGAACCGATGGGCGGGGTGATCGCTATTGAATCGGAAGAAGAGATTAGGTTTTATAAAAACGATATTATTTTTGGTAGTATTGTTAATAATATTGTTTATTTAACTATTAGTGATGATAGGCAAGTGCAAATTTCAAAGAAGACTCTCAAAGAGCCTGATGAATTTCTTAAAAAAGCTACAAAAGCATATTGGATAGCGAGTCGCATGGAAGAGGGGAGCTAAAAGTTTAATTTATTAGTTGACAGTATCTGTAGATGCAGGTTTTTATTGTAAGTGTTCACACCAAACTATCCCAATTTTTTCTAACTTTAACAAAAAGGAACAAATGTATTTTGCAGCCGACTAATTTTTCTATATTAATTCTAGCGGCTGTACCAATAATTTTGATCATAGCCCCTTTTTTGCCAATGACCATGTTTTTATAACTTTCTTTAGCTACTATAATTACTTGATTAATTTTAACAGAGCCATCTGCTTGTTCTTGCCATAATTCACTTTCTACAGTTAGATTATAAGGTAATTCTTGTTCTAAGTTTAAGAATAATTGTTCTCTGGTAATTTCAGCAGCTAAAAACCTCATCGGTAAATTAGTTAATTCATCTTGATCATAAAGCCAAGGAGAATTTATTGCTGTAGCTTTTAAAAAATTTAAAAAATCCTCAATACCGTGACCGTTTAAAGCAGATATTTTAAATATTTTCGCTTTTGGAGTACTTTTTTTTAAAAATTCTTCATCAATGTTAGAAAATTTACTTTTGCGATCTATCTTATTTAATAAAAATACTTTAGCTAGATTTAAAGATGATATTCTAGTGATTATTTGTTTACTAAAATCATCAAGAGGTTTAGTGCTATCAATTATTAATGCTACAATATCAGCACTATTAAGACTAGACCAAGCGCAACGTACCATCGCTTTTTCAAGCTTTTTCTTCGCCTCAAAAATGCCAGGTGTATCGTATAATATTAGTTGTGTATTATCTAGAGTAATAATTCCAGTAATCATTGATCTAGTAGTTTGTACTTTTGGCGTAACAATCGAAATTTTTTCTCCAATTACTCTATTAAGTAAAGTAGATTTACCAGCATTAGGCTTGCCGATAATACAGATAGATAATAATTTTTGCTGGTTACTATTTATAGTCATAATAAGGCTATTATTTTATTTTAAGGATATACGACCAAGTAATTTTTTTGCAGCATCTTTTTCAGCGGTTTTAATTGATTTACCACTACCTATTTGAGTGTGAGGACCGATAGTAATTTTTACTGTAAAAACAGGATTATGTGCAGCTCCTGATCTTTCTATTACAGTATATTCTGGAGTGCTATATTTCATTGATTGTGACCATTCTTGTAAAGAGGTTTTTGGGTCTGCAATGCTTAAGTCAATATTATGTAAATATTTATCCCATAAAGTTTCAACAATTTTGTAACTACTGTGAATGTCACTATCAAGATAAATTGCAGCAATAATTGCTTCTAAGGAGTTTTCTAAATTATTCAAATTAGTACGCCCTCCAGACAACTCCTCGCCTTTAGTAATAATGATATGCTGATCAAGTTTTATTGTTTTAGCAATTTCACTAATGATTTGACTACTAACTAAATAAGATTTTATTTTTGCTAAATGTCCTTCACTATAATCAGCAAATTTTTTAAATAAAATTTCAGTAATTATAAAACCTAAGATAGAGTCACCAAGGAACTCTAAACGTTCATAATTTTTGACCCCACTATTAGGGTGTTGTTTTAAAGATGGGTGACTTAAAGCTTCTTCAAGTAAGTCAATATTGTTAAATTTATAATTAAGTTCTTTTTCAAGGGGGCTAAATTTATTAGTCATTACTTAGCTATTATTATTTTTAATGAAAATACTATAAATATGAATTTACTTTAATCCAAGCATTATATACTTAAAGTTATGGAAGATCCAGAGTTTTAAACATGACAAAACATGAATTAATGTCATCTTTATGAGGCGTTGAGAGTCAGGGTAATCAGCTTCGGGGAAACTTTATAACCAATAAATTAAAGTTGCTGATTACTTGGCTCTCAACATAATTTATAAATGTATATATTACTGACCACTAAAATAAGGAAAAATTAGAATTTATATTCTCACCTAGCGATCGGGGAGTTAACAAAACTGACAAAGAGAGCAGCTATTATAGCCTTTAGATTAAAACTTAGTGTTTTAGTCCTGAACATACGCTAAAATCTCCCCGATCATAGATCCTAGCTATTTTGATTAAATTAAATCAATTAATGCTAATCGAGGACTGCACTATTATTTAAGGTCGTGCACGACCTCTCTTTGTTAGGAGTTGTTATACCCCAGAGCAACAACTTGATACTCATAACAGGAATCATATAATAATTTTGACGTCTGTCAAGAAGATAAAAAAGATTTTTTTCATCGCTGAAAATATTATTGGCAAAATATGTAGTTATTTTAAACCTAATAATTAATCAATTATAATGTTTTTACTAAAAATGATATAAATATAAAAATCTAGTATTTTCATATTTATATGAAATTTATATTTTGTAATCTTTTATATTTATGTATAATATAATTATTTAATGTATTATATAATAATATTATGGAAACTTTTAAAAGTTATATTGATAATAATGGAAAATTAGCAATACCTGCTAAAATTAGGAAAAAACTACATTTAAACAAAGGAGATGAAGTTTCAGTTAAATATACAAATTCGGTATTAGTGGTAAGCACTTTTCATGCTAATATACAAAAATCTAGGGATATTTTAGATAAATATGAAGATCTAGATTTACAGAAAGAATTAAAAAATATGAGACGTAAAGATGCAGAAAAAAATTATACCCAAAAATAAGAAGTTGTTAGACACTTCGGCAGTGATTAGTATTCTTCAGAAAGAGTCAGGCTATAAACTAGTTGAAGAAATCATTGCCAGTAGCGCTATTTCAGCTGTTAATTTTAGTGAGCTTGTTGCTGTTCTTGCAAGAAGCTCTATTCCTGAGAAAGACATTGATAAAATAATTACTGATATAGTACCTGAAATTATTCCATTTTCTGAAGATATAGCGATTAATGCTGGTAAACTTGTAAATAAAACAAAAGAATATGGTTTATCTTTAGGAGATAGAGCTTGCTTAGCTACTGGACAATATTATGGTATGGAAATCTATACGGCTGATAAAGCTTGGTTAAAATTACAAAAACATATTAAATCAAATATCATTATTATAAGATAACTATACCTAAGATGAATGAAAAATTACTGTTCTCAAAAGAGGTCTAATCATTTTGAATATATAAACTTGCACAGGTTCTATTAAATCTTATTTCAGATAGCCATGTCCATACTCGCAATATTTGATCAGTAACAGAAATATTGTCTATGAATAAAAATTCTTTAGTAGAAAACAATATAAATTGGGCTTTAGCTATTAAATTTTCAAATGGAACCATTCCAAGTTGAGCTCTACTGTCACCAGATTCGTCACGATTATCGCCCATGAAAAA
>SPKZ01019080.1_pt1 | contig 11090 bp, 10 predicted proteins | sample 2456571 | NCBI WGS metagenome assembly SPKZ01 (sample SAMN11192286, study PRJNA482655) | marine metagenome | biome: ENVO:00000447; feature: ENVO:00000244|ENVO:00000211|ENVO:00000569|ENVO:00002023; material: ENVO:00002151; isolation source: ocean water from marine abyssalpelagic zone ...
CGACTGCGCGGCGCCGCGCTAGGATTGACCCACCGGAATCTTCGGGTCCGGCCTACATCGCAGGATCGGGAACGACCGGATCGAATCACCACGCAGGAGCCAGAGTCATGGATGTCGCTTCGTTCACCGAAATCGAGCAGGAGTTCTCGGATCGTGTCTCGCGCATCGTGTGGTGCACAATGACCAGCATCGATCGCCGCGATCGACCGCGGTCTCGCATCATCCACCCGATCTGGGAGCGCGCAACCGGCTGGATCGCGACTGGACGCCACAGCTTCAAGGAGAAGCACCTCGCCCACAGCCCGTGGGTTTCGCTCTCCTACTGGGACCAGGAGCACCAGCAGATCCATGCGGATTGCAAGGCGGCCTGGATCGACGACGCGCAGGAGAAGGAGCGGATCTGGAAGCTCTACGGATCGACTCCGGCGCCCCTCGGGTACGACCTCCAGATGTTCTGGAAGGCCGGGCCCCTGGACCCCGACTACGGGCTGCTCAAGCTCACGCCCTGGCGGATCGAACTCTCGGCGCTCGGGGACATGATGCGGGGCCAGCCGCCCAGGGTCTGGCGCCAGACGCTGGGGGCCTAGGCGCGGCGCCCATACGCCGGTCCGACACACGACGGCTGCCCATGCCGGCGCGCACCAGCGCGAACGCGGGCAGTCTCACGAGGCACGAGGAGGCCCACCCGATGCAATCTCCGATTCCCGATCCGCCCGCGGCGCAGGGCTCCCGAAGCGCCGTCGCCGAGGGGCCCAGCGGCGAGATCGCAAACCGCGATCTGATCGAACACTCCGCGCGCTTCGTCCCCAGGCTCTGGCGCGTCACCGAGCGCGTCCACTGCGCGGTCGGCTTCGGCCTGGCCAACTCGACCGCCGTCCTGGCCCCGGAGGGCCTCGTGGTCGTGGACACGGGCGAGTCGGTCGAGGAGGCGGGCGACCACGTGGCCGCGATCCGGGCGGTCACCGAGCTGCCGGTCCGGGCCGTGATCTACTCACACAGCCACTACGTCGACGGCACGGCGGCCTGGCTTCGCGAGGACGACCGGAGCTTTCGGGTGTTCGGCCACGAGCGCATTCCCGAGACCCGGGCCAAGGTCGCGGGCGAGATCGGCCCGGCCTACATCCGACGGGTCTGTCTCCAGTTCGGGTTCTTTCTTCCTTCCGAAGGTGCGGACGCGATGCCGAACCAGGGCATCGGCCCCTTCTTCTTCAACCCGAATCATCCGCGCCGAACCCCGGGCTTCCTGCCGCTCACGGATCCGATCCGGGAAGAGACCGAGCTCGAGATTGCGGGCCTGCGCTTTCACTTCATTCCGGCCGCAGCCGACAGCGATGACTCGCTCATCATCTGGCTCCCGGAGGAAGGTGTCGCGATCAACAACAACGTCTGGCCCGCGCTGTTCAACATCTACCCATTACGCGGCGAGTCCTACCGCGATCCGCTGCTGCTGGTCGAGGCGATCGACCGGATCCGCGACCTGGATCCCGAGCACCTCGTGGGCGTCCACGGCCCTCCGATCTCGGGGCACGACACCGTGCGCGACACGCTGCGCGACTACCGGGACGCGATTCAGTACCTGTGGGACCAGACCGTGCGCGGAATCAACCGGGGACTCGGTCCCGAGGAACTCGCCTGGTCGGTGCGGCTCCCGGCACAGCTGGAACGCTCCCCACTCTGCCGCCAGTTCTACGGCGCCGTGCCGCACCACGTGCGGCAGATCCACAACGGACTCTTTGGCTGGTACGGAAACGACGCGGCAGACCTGTTTCCGCATCCGCCCCAGGTCGAGGCACAGCGAATCGTGGCCGGCTTCGGGGGACGCAGTACAGTGTTGGAACAGGCACGCACTGCCCTGGACGCCGACGACGCGGCCTGGGCCGCACGGCTCGCGAGCTGGCTCGTGCTTGCCGACCCTGCGGACACCGGCGGGCGCGAGACCGAAGCGGCCGCGCTCCGCGCGCTGGCTCAGCGGACGAGTTCGGCCAACGTACGCTCGGTCTGCCTCACACGCGCACTCGAACTCGAGGGCACGATCGACCCGCGGTTCCTGAACGAGCGGCCCGCCGCCGAGGGCCAGGTGCTGGCCGCGGACCCGGGCCGCTTTGTAAAGGCGCTCCGCGTCCAACTCGATCCAGAGAAGAGTTCCGGCGTGAAGCAGACCGTAGCCTGGTACTTCGAGGACTCGGGCGCAAACTGTGCACTCGCGGTACGCGGCGGCGTTGCCGAGTTTCTGACGAGCGCGCCCCAGCAGGCCGACCTCGAACTCCGGCTCACGCTGCCGGTCTGGGCCAGGCTCTGGTCGGGAAAGCGCTCACTGGCCGACGCCGTCGCCAATGGAGAGGTCAAGCTCACGGGGCAACTCGCCACGGCCGAGGCCTTCTTCGATCTGTTCGATCTCGTCAAACTCCGAGGACGCTAGACCTCGCCTCACTCACGCCGGAGCCACGGCTTGGCCGCCCCGGCGACCGGGGTCGGGAACGCCGCGCCGCAGCCTGCGCCTCCGCGGACCGGACTTCGCGACGCGACCCCGCTGTGCCAGGACACTTCCCGGAACCGGCGAAAGCTGGCGGAAGGCACTCGAGGCACCTCCGGACCGGGCTCTCGCGCACGGACGGCAGCGCCGGCGCAGCTTCCGCTCCTATCCTGCCGAATCTGTGGCATTCTATAGGCGCGGTTTCTCAGAGAGTCGAAGATGTTGAAGCGGAAGTCGGAGCCGAGGGTGAGTCTCTATTCCTTCTACGAAAAGCGGATCTTCCCGCGCCTTCTCGATACCGCGATGCGGCGCCTGAACGAGCACCGCGCCGAGACGCTGAGCGCCGCTCGCGGGGACGTGCTCGAGATCGGCTTCGGCACGGGCCTCAACCTGAGTTACTACCCCGACGGCATCCGCTCACTCACGGCCGTCGACCCGCTCGACGACCTGCCGACCGGTGTCGCGGCGCGCGTCGAAGGGCGAGTGGCCGAAGCTCCGTTTCCGGTGGAGCGGCACACGCTCTCAGCCGAGGGCGTGCTGCCGTTTGAGGCTGGCCGCTTCGATACGGTGTCGACGACCTGGACGCTCTGCTCGATTCCAGACGTGAGCGCTGCGCTACACGAAATGCACCGCGTCCTCGCCCGCGAAGGCCGGCTGCTCTTCATCGAACATGGCCGCAGCGATGCGGCCTCGGTCGCGCGTTGGCAGGACCGGCTGAACCCGCTGCAGAGAATCATCGGCTGCGGCTGCAACCTGAACCGCGCGATCGACCTGCTGGTCCGCGGGGCCGGTTTCGAGATCACGCAACTCCGTCGTTTCGTCGCCGACCGCACCCCGCGGATTCTGGGCTCGATGTATCAGGGGATCGCACGTGCGGCATAGACGAATCTACAGTCGGCGGAGAGGATTCAGGTGGCGAGACGATCAGGTGCGAGCGTCAGGCCCTCTGCCCGTGGGGCCGGAACGCGACCCGGAGGTCGCATCGGAACTCGCGTTTCACATCGACTGGATCCTACACGCCTTCGATCCGGATTCGCCTTCGAGCCCGGAGGCCTGCAGCACCGCGCCAGCGGAGAACCCCGATGAGATCGCCGGGGTCAGCCTGCTCGAGCGCCGCTTCGCGTGTATCTCGTTCCACGGACAGATCGTGGCCGAAGCATCGCCCGAGGAAGCACTGAAGCTCTGGCGCGACCAGCAGACAGAGCCCGTTTCGGACGAGCGTTTCGAACAGGTGTGCAGCCACACCCGGGCCTACGTGAACTACGAACAGGCTCGGCTGAGGGAGCCGGAGGATCCCGACGAGGAGCCGGCCGGGTCCAACCCCGACAGGAATGAACACGGCCACGGGGTTGCGGCGCGCCTGGTGCGGCTGGCCATGCGCGCCGAGGAGGTCGATGTTCCGACGCGCCGCGCGATCTTCGCTCGGATTCGCCGGGTCGTTGCCCGCCACCCGATCGCGATCAACGACGCCGACGACGAAGCCAGCGCAGACCCGAGCTTCCAGCGCGCCGCCCACCAGCAGCGCCGGGCCCGACTGATCCGAAAGCGGGCGCAGACCGGGGCTCAGGCGACGCCCGAAGAGCGCGCCCGGCTCACGATCCAGATCCTGCTCCTCGAAGAAGAGATCCGGCAGCTCGAAAGCTGAGGAACCGGCGCGGGCGGCCGGGCTGAGTTCAGGTGCGCCGCGAGAAGCAGGCCAGGTCGAGGAGCGCCGGGACCGCTTCCAATCGATCGAAGCGGCCGCTCGGACATCCGTCGCTCCCGGAAGTTCGCGCGTCCGAATCCAAGCAGAGCGGTTCGCAGATTGGAATCAGACTGCGGTAGACTCGTCCCGCGTCCTGTGCCCGCGCACGCACGCCGGCGAACTGGCGAAGCCCGACGACAAGGAGAGAGCTTCCGAATGGCCGCGCTGAAGAGTGCCGCTCCGCAGTTTCTAGTCGATGACCTGCCGCGTGCGCTCGAGTTCTACGAAGCGCAGCTCGGGTTTGCGGTCGACTTCGTCTACGAGGGCTTCTACGCATCGGTCTCGCGCGGAGACGCCGTGATCCATCTCAAGTGCTCGCCGAAGATCGAGGCGGATCGGGCGCACCGCAAGGCGCACCAGCACCTCGACGCGCACGTCGACGTGTCGGGCCTGCGCGAACTCTACGACGAGTTTGGCGCCCGGCAGGTGCCGATCCTGCGGGCGCTCGAGGAACGTCCCTGGGGCTGGGATTTCTACGTCGAAGACCCGGACGGGTACATCCTTGCCTTCGGTGGAGCGCCCTGAGCTGGCCCTGCGAGCCTCCGCCCTCGCGAGTGCGGAGGCTCGGGTACAATCGCGGCCGCTCGGGTTGCGAGCGTCGCGGCGCTGCAGGCCCAAGTCTGCAGCGGGAGCCGTTTGCATCGACAGAGGATCAGCACATGCAGATCGGATACGTGAACGTTCATGTGCGTGACCTCGAACGCGCAGTGGAGTTCTACCAGAAGAGCCTCGGCCTCGAACTCAAGTTCGCGGACAAGGACCACGGCTACGCGTCCTTCGCGGCCGGTCCGATCAGCCTCGGCCTGGCGGTCGTCGGCCCCGACCAGGCGGAACTCGCCGGCTGCCACACCGGCATCGGATTCGCGATCGCAGATCTCGAGGCCGAGCACGCGCGTCTCTCGGAGCTCGGCGTGAGCTTCAGCATGGCCCCGACCCGGCAGCCCTGGGGCGGATTCATGGCACTCTTCGCCGACCCCGACGGCAACGTCTTTTACCTCGACGAAGTCAGTGCCGTTCACGGCTGAGCGCTCCCCGGGGCGGTTCTCGGTCTCCGTGAACGACCTCGGGCGGATCGAATCCGAGCGCCGTGGCGCCTGAGGCGGGCCTCAAAACCGCCTGGGCGAAGCACCTCGATCCGGAGCAGCCGCTTCCCGAATACCCACGGCCGCAGCTTCGGCGCGCGCGCTGGCAGAACCTGAACGGGCGCTGGGAGTTCGCGATTCGCGATGGCGCCGCGCCGCGACCCGCGGACTTCGAGGCGAGCATCGTGGTCCCGTTCGCGGTCGAGTCGGCGCTCAGTGGGATCATGCGCGCGGTGCAGCCGGAGCAGCGGATCTGGTACCGGCGGGAGTTTCGGGCGCCCGAACTCGCGGACGACGAACAACTCCGCCTGCACTTCGGCGCCGTCGACTGGGAGGCCGAGGTCTGGCTGAACGGCCGGCCGCTCGGAACCCACCGCGGCGGCTACGACCCCTTCCACTTCGACATCGGCGACGCGCTCGCGCCCGGCGAACTCCAGGAACTCGTCGTGGCCGTGCGCGATCCTACGAACCGCGGCCCCCAGCCAATCGGAAAGCAGACGCTCGAGCCGGGCGGCATCTGCTACACGGCCGTGACCGGGATCTGGCAGACCGTGTGGCTGGAGCCCGTTCCCCGGACGCGCGTCGAGAGCCTGCGCGCCGAGACCCGGCTCGCACAGGCAGAGGTCTCGATTCGTGCGCGGCTCTCGGGCGCGCGCCCCGGCGACCAGCTTCGGATCCGGGTCCGCGCAGACGGGGATCCGGTCGCGGAGCGGACAGCAGCCGTACCCGGCGAGCACCTGCGTCTCGAACTCGCGATCCCTTCGCTGCGTCCGTGGTCGCCCGACGACCCGTTCCTGTACGACCTCGAGGTCGAGATCCTGCGCGACCAGGTTCCGGTCGATCGCGTCGAGAGCTACTTCGGTGCACGTGAGATTTCGACCGGGCGCGACCGCGACGGCATCTGGCGGCTGTTCCTGAACGGCGAGCCGCTGTTCCAGCTCGGGTTGCTCGACCAGGGCTGGTGGCCCGACGGCCTCTACACCGCGCCCACCGATGCGGCGCTCGCCTTCGATATCGAGGCGACCCGGCGCATGGGCTTCAACCTGATCCGCAAGCACGTCAAGGTCGAGCCCGCCCGCTGGTACTGGCACGCCGACCGGATCGGCGTGCTCGTCTGGCAGGACATGCCCTCGATCGCGTTCGAGCTCAAGCGCTTCGTCGAACAACTGCAGCAGGGACGCCAGCCCGAAGAAATGGAGTTCTCGCTCCGGGTCACACCCGAGTCCGACGCGCTCTACCGGCACGAACTCGACGCGATGCTCGACGCCCTCGCGCCGTTCCCGAGCATCGTCGCGTGGGTGCCCTTCAACGAAGCCTGGGGACAGTTCGAGACCGACGCGATCCTGGCCCACGTGGCGGCCCGAGACCCGGAGCGTCTCGTCGACGGACCCAGCGGGTGGAAGGATACGGGCACAGGCGCGATCCGCGATTGCCACATGTACCGGCGCGAAGAACGGCTGCCGGCCCTCGAACCGGATCGCCCGCTCGTCTACGGCGAGTTCGGGGGCCTCAAGCTCGGGGTGGAAGGTCACCTGGCGGTGGCGGAAGGCTGGGGCTACGGCAGCGCGAAATCTCCCGAAGCCTTCGAAGCGAGGTACACCGAACTCCTGGAACACATCGAAACGCTCGTGACGCGCGGACTCTCGGGCGCGATCTACACCCAGACCACCGACGTCGAGAGCGAACTCAACGGGCTGCTCACCTACGACCGCGCCGTCTTCAAGATCGATCCCGACCGCCTCGCCACACTCCACCGCGGGATCATCGAGAAGCTCGGCGCCGGCTCCTGAGCCCGCCGGCGGCGGGGCTCGGGGGATCGCTGCGCGCAGCGCGGAGTCCGTTATGCTCTAGCAGTGCCCGTCCCCCTGTTTCGGATCAACGCCTTCAGCCAGGACCCGTTCGGCGGGAACCCGGCCGCGGTGTGTTTTCTGGATCGCGAACGCGGGCCCGACTGGATGCAGGCCGTCGCAGCCGAACTCGACCTGTCGGAAACCGCATTCCTGCTGCCGCTCGACGAAGGCTTCGGTCTGCGCTGGTTCACGCCGACGGTCGAGATCCCGCTCTGCGGCCACGCCACACTGGCGAGCGCACACGCGATCTGGGAGGCCGGGCGCGGCGACCCCGAATCCACGCTGCGCTTCCATAGCAAGAGCGGCGTGCTCGAAGCCCGGCGGCAGGACGACCTGATCTGGCTGGACCTCCCCGCGCTGCCCCCCAGCCCCGCACCGGCGCCGCCTGGCCTAATCGAAGCACTCGGCGTCCGTCCCCGCTACGTCGGACGCTTCTCCGACACGCTGGGCTTCCTGGTCGAGGTCGAATCCGCCGCTGCCGTCCGCGCGCTGCGTCCCGACTTCGCGGCCCTCGAGAAGGCCGGGAGCGACGTGATCGTCACGGCCCGGGCTGACGACGAGCGTTCGCATTTCGTCTCACGCTTCTTCGCGCCGACGCACGGCATCGACGAGGACCCGGTCACGGGCGCCGCCCACTGCGCGCTCGGCCCCTACTGGGCCCGGAAACTCGAACTCGAGAGCGTCACCGGCTACCAGGCCTCGTCGCGCGGCGGCATCGTCCGGGTGCGTCCCCGCGGAGATCGCGCCGAGCTCGGGGGCGAGGCCGTCACCGTCCTCCGCGGCGAACTCCTCGCCTGAGGCAGTGGCCGCAAACCGGGCAGCGCGACCCGGAGTCCGACCCCGTGGACACCCCTCGCCGCGGAGGCTGATGAGCGGCTAGAATGGGGCCATGCTCGACCGTCAGGGGTCTCGCGGTTCCCCGAGCTACTCCCGCATCCAGGTAGAGCCGAGCAGCGGCGCGCTCGGGGCCGAGATCTCCAGCGTGAAACTGGCCTCGCTGGATGACGAGAGCTTCGAGGAGATTCACCGCGCCTGGCTGGAGCACCAGGTGCTCTTCTTTCGGGACCAGCGCCTCGACCCGGCGGACCTGTCGGCCTTTGCCGAACGCTTCGGCGCGCTCGATACCTACCCGTTCATCGCACCGCTGCCCGGCCACCCTTACGTGATCCCCATCATCAAGGAGAAGGACACCCGCATGAATTTCGGCGGGGGCTGGCACTCCGACATGTCGTACCAGGAGAAGCCGGTGCGGGCGACCTGTCTCTACGCGATCGAGGTGCCCGAGCGCGGCGGAGACACGCTCTTCGCAAACATGACCGCGGCCTACGAGGCGCTCTCCGACGGGATGAAGCAACTGCTCGACGGTCTGCGAGGCGTGTTTACGGCGACCAAGGTCCACGGCGCCACCGGGCTGTACAAGGATGCGGACCACCCCATGGAGATGACGAAAAATCCTGACAGAGAGGAGGCGCGCCACCTCCACCCGATCGTGCGCACGCACCCCGAGACCGGCCGCAAGGCGCTCTACCTGGACCTGCCGCACGTCGAACGCTTCGAGAACATGCACATCAGAGAGAGCCAGCCGCTGATGGAGTTTCTGTACCAGCACGCGACCCAGCCGCAATTCACAACCCGCTTCAGCTGGCAGCCGGGCTCCCTCGCAATCTGGGACAACCGCTGCGTGCAGCACTACGCACTCAACGACTATCCGGGCCAGCGCCGCGAGATGAACCGCGTCACCGTCCAGGGCGACGTCCCCTTTTGAGCGCAGCCGGGCCTCGGCCAGCCGACTGACCGAACCCCATGACTTCGATTCGATGCCAGCGGGACCTCCTCAGAGACAGAAGCGTGTCTAAAGCGCGTTCGGGATTCTTCAGTCGCAGAAGTTTTCTCGGCACACTCGGCGGGCTGGCTGCGTTCTCCGCGGTGGGTGCTGGGCTGCTTGGCACGGGTTGCGTCAAGCGCACTACGCGCTCGGGCCTTCCGGGGCCCGCCGACTCGGACTGGCCGGCCGAATCAGACTGGGCGGCGCTTCGGAAGCAGGTCCAGGGACGGCTGGTTTCGGTGGAATCGCCACTTCGACTGTGCGAGGTCAGCCCCGGAAGCGCTGCCTGTGCGGCGAGCCTGGAGCAGATGAAGAACCCCTTCTATCTCGAAGACCAACCCGGCGCGACGCAGACGACGGGCTGGCAGGATGCCTGGACGGCCCAGGTCAGCCCGTTCGCGGTGGCGGCCGAAACCTCGAACGACATCGTGGCCGCGGTCAACTTCGCACGAAAGCATGGCGTGCGACTCGTGATCAAGGCGACCGGACACGACTACCTGGGGCGCTCCAATGCGGCGGACTCACTGCTGGTCTGGACGCACAAGATGCGGGAGGTCACGCTGCACGATGCGTTTACCCCCGCCGGAGGTTCCGGCCCGGGCGTTCCAGCCGTCACGGTCGAGGCCGGCACGCGCTGGCTCGAAGCGTATGCCGCAGTCACGAACCGTCACGGGCGTTATGTCCAGGGAGGAGGCTGCACCTCGGTGGGTGCCGCAGGCGGGTTCATCCTGGGGGGCGGATTCGGCGCGCTGTCGAAACGCTACGGAACCGCTGCCGGCAGCATGCTCGAGGCCGAAGTCGTCACCGCCGACGGGAGACTGCTGCGTGCAAACGAGTTTCAACACCCGGACCTGTTCTGGGCGCTTCGGGGCGGCGGGGGCGGAACCTTCGGCGTGGTGACCCGCCTGACGCTGCAGACCCACGAGATGCCCCGAAGCATCGGCGGACTGAATGGCAACATCCAGGCCGCGAGCGATGACGCGTTCCGGGAGCTGCTCGCACACTTGATTCGCTTCTATCCGGAAAACCTGAACAACCAGAACTGGGGCGAGACCTTCAAGGTCACGCCCGGGAACCAGTTGAAGCTCTCGCTCGCGTTCATCGACCTGTCCGAGGAAGAGGCCCGCAAGACCTGGGAGCCTTTTCAAGCCTGGCTTGCGTCCCGCCCGAATGATTTCCGCGAGAAGCTCGAGTTTCTGGTCGTCCCGTTTCAAAAGCTCTGGAATCTTGACTACTGGCTGAAGAACGCACCCGGGATGGTGCGGCCCGATCCCCGGAAGGACCAGCCGGAAGGCCAGTTCTGGTGGGAAAGCAATCAGAAGGCAGTGTCGGAGTACATCTACAACTACCAGTCACGCTGGCTCCCGCTGCGTCTCTTCGACGACCCGGAACAGCTGGCAAAGATCCTGTTCGCGGCGTCCCGGCACTGGGAGTTCAGCCTCTACGTGAACAAGGGGCTCGCAGGCATACCCGCCGAAGCCCTGGAGCGCGACCAAAACACCTCGATCAACCCGGCCGTGTTCGAGGCGGCCGCCTGGATTCTGATGGTGGCGAGTGAGACGAACGCGTTCCCGGGGGTTCCGGGACAGGAACCCGACCGGGAGACAGCCAGCGCGGTTGCCCGGAGGGTCAGCGCGGGCATGAAGATCATCCGGGACGCGACCCCGGGCGCCGGCAACTACTCGAACGAGGCCGACTACCACGAGCCAAACTGGCAGGAGGCCTTCTGGGGGAGCAACTATCCCCGACTGCTCGCGATCAAGCGAAAGTACGACCCGCAGGGGATCTTCCGAACGCACCACTCGGTGGGAAGTGAGGGACCCTAGGGAAGTAGCGAAGCCGCCTGGCGGCGCGACCGGCCGGCTACGGGACCGCTGCGATCCGGGCCCGGATCTGCCCGGCCAGTTCGTGATTGTCTTCCGCCTCGGCCTGTTCGAGCGCGCGCCGCGCGGTACTTCGGGCGAGGTCGGCGCGACCCGCGGCCGCGTAGGCCAGGCTGAGCGTGTCGAGCACCGATGCCGGGGCCACGCCGAGCGAAGCCACAAGCTGCTCGGCAAGCCGGACGGCTTCATCGGGGTTGCGCTGTCCGGGCGCTTCGGTCGTCGCGAGCAGCCAC
>SPKZ01006469.1_pt1 | contig 11089 bp, 10 predicted proteins | sample 2456571 | NCBI WGS metagenome assembly SPKZ01 (sample SAMN11192286, study PRJNA482655) | marine metagenome | biome: ENVO:00000447; feature: ENVO:00000244|ENVO:00000211|ENVO:00000569|ENVO:00002023; material: ENVO:00002151; isolation source: ocean water from marine abyssalpelagic zone ...
ACCACTCCCGAGTAGAAGACGAGCGACGGAAACAGCGCGTAGATCGCGGCCGCTGCGCAGGCGGACTGCGAGCCGAACAGACGCTGCGCGATCCGGTGGACGAGGAAGATCTGCAAGCCGCCGAGGAGCGCGTTGAAGAGGTGGACCGCCGTGAGGGAATCGTCGAACGCGCCCCGGATGGCCGCGTAGTAGAGCACCGCTCCGGGCGACTTCGTCGTGGCGAGTACGCCCAGGGGGTTCGACACGAAGCGCTCGGCTGCGTTCCAGAATACCTCGTAGTCGTTGACGGGCCGCAGGCGCGCGAAAGCGGCCCACGAGAAGCGCAGGCCGACGCCGATGGCGACGATCAGCCAGACACGGACCCGAGGGATGAGACGCGCGGCGTGGCCGCGTGCCGTGGTCAGCGCCAGCGCGATTGCCAGCATGATCGCGACCGCGGTCTCACCGGTGTGTTCGACGAAAGCGAGCCCGAGGGCGAGTGAGTAGAAGACGACTCCCGTCGCGACGAGGAAGCGTTGCATCGTCATACCCCGGCCTTGGTCACTCGGAGCGCGAGCTCACGTCACCGGGGATCGAGGCGCCACAGCCAGTGGCTCTCGCTCGGCGGCTCGTCGGAACTTCCGCCCAGGACTGCGATCCGCACCGAGAGCTCGAGTCGATCGGTGACCCATTGAAAGACTCCTTTCGAGGAGCTTCGCGGCGCAACATCGGCACCGCGTGCGCGCAGCATCATATCGGAGCTTTTCGCGGGCGGGGCGCGCTCGTTGGATCCGGCCGCTGCTGCCTTTCTTCGCCACGGTCCTCCCACCCGATCTCAGAGGATTCGGGTAGAGTGACGCTCAACGTCGAGGAGTCGCCATGTCGAATCGCACGCCCGAGGTTCCCGAGATCGATTTTGCGACCGACGAGATCCCGAATCTCCACGAGGTGCTCGAGGATCTGCGGGGGCGCCACAGCGTGGCACCCGTCATGTACCACGGCGACGTCGCGTATCTCATCACGCGATTCAAGGACGTGCACGCCGCGTTCAGCGATGACGAGGCCTTCCCGTCGGCTGCGGCCTATCTGCGCCACAGTGCGCCCGTCATGGGAAAGACGCTCCAGTGCATGGGTGGAGACGAACACAATCGCAATCGCGGCCTCGTCGCAAAGGCATTTCGACCGAAGCTCATGACGGAGTTCGTCGAGGCGTTCCTCACCCCCGTGGCGCATCAGCTCGTGGACGAGTTTGCGGGCGATCGCGAAGCCGACCTCGTGGCGCAGTACACCACCCGGTATGCGTTCACGGTGATCACGCGCCTGCTCGACTTTCCGCCCACGGATTTCGAGCAGCTGAAGCGCTGGGGCGACGGCCTGATCGACTTTCCGTGGGACCCCGAGGGTGCTCTTCGGGCGTCGCGCGAGTTCACTGACTACGTGAAGGCCATCGTCGACGCGCGCCGGTCGCATCCGGGCGAGGATCTCTTGTCGTCCCTCTGCACGGTCGAGGTGGACGGCGAGCGCCTGAGCGACGAGGAGATCTTCTCGTTCGTGCGGCTGCTGTTTCCCGCCGGCGCCGACACCACGTACCGCGGGCTCGGCAGCATGTTCTACGCGGTTCTGACGCACCGTGAAGTGTTCGAGCGCGTACAGAAGGACGTGTCGGTCGTCCCGTCGGTCGTTCAGGAGTCACTGCGCTGGGAGGGGCCCACGGCGATTCTGCCGCGCTTCGCTCCCAAGGACATGACATGGGCCGGCGTCGACATTCCCGGTGGCTCGGAAGTGCTCTTCGGTGTGACCTCCGCCAATCGCGACTCCGACGTCTACGCCGCGCCTCACGAGTTCAATCCCTGGCGCAGCGAGCGCGAGTCCCTGACCTTCGGCCACGGGCTGCACTTCTGTCTCGGCTCACACCTCGCGCGCCGCGAGATGGAGGTGAGCCTCGCCGTCTTCGCCGAGCGGTTCCCGGACCTCGAGATCTCGGATCCGGAGAAGGTCGGCATCTCCGGCACGGTGTTGCGGGGTCCCAAAGCGCTACCGGTCCGTTTCGGCGCTCACTGACGGGGCTCGGCGCGAGCTCGTCTTCGCAGCCCGTCCGAGCGAACCTTCTGCCGGGACCCTGATGGTAGGGTGATGTGCGGAGGCCTCGACCATGCTCACGAAGTTCGACGACTTTCCGATCCACCAGACGCCGGAGCCCATCGCCTATCCAGCGACCAGCGATCGCAACGCCTACGGGCGCTACTGGTTCAACGGATTTGCGCGCGACGGCAGCTTCTATTTCGGAATCGCCCTCGGCGTCTACCCGAACCGGGAAGTGATGGATTGCTCGCTCAGCATCGTGCGCAGCGACGGCACGCAGGATTGCTTTCGCGGCTCTCGCCGCTGCCCGCGGGATCGCACCGACATGCAGATCGGCCCCTTTCGGCTCGAGATCACCGAGCCGATGCGAACACTCCGCGTGACCATCGACGACAACGACACCGGCATCACTGCCGACCTCGTGTTCCGCGCGCGCACCGCTGCGATCGAGGAGCCCAACGACCTCCAACGGAGCGGTACGCGCGTGATCATGAACACCCAGCGCTACACGCAGTTCGGAACCTGGGAGGGGCACATCACGGTGGGCGAGCGGCGGCAGCAGGTCGATCCCTCAGAGGTGTACGCCACGCGCGATCGCTCTTGGGGTTGGCGTGGTGTCGGAGAGCCGGAGACCGGCGCTCCCGAGCAGCGCGCCACCCAGGTCTTCTGGCTGTGGGCGCCGATCCACTGGGAGGACGAGTGCACCCACTACGGTCTCTTCGAGCACGCGAACGGCGTGCGCTGGAAGGAGTTCGCCCACGTGATTCCCGCCTTCCCCAGCGACAGCGGTTTCGACACCACGGACGATTCGGGAGTCGAGGAGGCGGTTGCGGGCGAGCACCGCTTGACGTTCGAGAAGGGCTCGCGGTTCGCGAGCGACAGCGAGATCGACCTGGTGCGCGCGAACGGCGAGACGGTGACGATCGAGCTTCTTCCGGTGCTCCGCTTTCACATGATCGGCATCGGCTACGGGCATCGAGAATGGAACCACGGCAGCTGGATCGGCGAAGAGGAGATCATGAGCGAATCGTGGAAGGTCGACAGTTTCGACCGCAGCGCCCGCCAGTACCAGCACGTCCAGCAGGTGGTCCGCGCTCGGGCAGGGGATCGCATCGGCTATGGTGTGCTCGAGCAGGCCATCATGGGGCCGCACGACCGCTACGGCCTTACGGGGATTCTCGATCCGGTCACTTGAACCACGGAGGCGATGAGAATGGAACCCAGAGACATCGCGTACGCCGGACTCGGCTACGTGGGCATCGACGCTGTCGACCCCGTGGCCTGGCGCGACTTCGCAACCCAGGTGTGCGGTCTGATGCCCGCCAACGGCTTTCCGGGCGCTCGCAAGGGCGGCGCCGTCAGCATCGACATCGAAGCGGGCGGTATCGCTCCCGACGGGACGGCGTTCCTCAAGATGGACGACCATCAGTGGCGACTGGCCGTGCACCCGTCGAAGCAGCCGGGCCTGCGCTATTTCGGGCTCGAGTTGCGCGACGTACCCGAAGTCGCTCGTGCCAGCGAGTGCATCGCGGCGCGAGGAGCCGACATTCGCGCGGGGTCCGACGACGAGCGCGCCGCCCGGGGCGTCGAGGCGCTCTCCGTGCTCAGCGATTCCGCCGGTCACCGCGTCGAGTTGTTCGCCGGACCGATCCGCGATCGCGGCTTCCTCTCCCCCTCGGGAGCGGAGTTCAAGACCGGCGGACTCGGCGTGGGTCACATCGTGCTCTACGTACCCGACGTCGAGCCGGCGCTCGCGTTCTACCGCGAGACTCTCGGCTTCGAGCGCAGCGACTACATGACGTTCGGGCCGGGCGGAATGGGCATCCATTTCCTGCGCTGCACGAAGCGGCACCACAGTGTGGCCCTCCTGCAGGTCGGCGACATCGCGGGCGTGCAGCACCTGATGTTCGAGAACACCAGCCTCGACGACGTCGGCCGAGCCCTCGACCGTGCTCTCTCCCGCGAGATTCCGATCACTTCGTTTCTCGGCCGACACCGCAACGACCAGACTGTCTCGTTCTACATGCAGGGCCCGTCGGGCTTCGACGTCGAAATCGGCTGGGATGGCCTGATCATTGGTGACGATTGGGTGGAGAACGAGTTCGCCGGCGGCGGCGACGAGTGGGGCCACCACGGTCTCGATGCGGCGGCACTGCAACCGAAGGTCTAGGCGCGGCGCGCCGGCGTCACACGCGAATCGGCATCTTGTGGTAGCCGTGCAGGAACTCGCTGTAGGCGCGTTCCGTGTGGTCGGTGTCCACCTGGTACTTCGGAGCTGCGGCGAGCAGCTCTTCGAGGATCACGCGGCCCTCGATGTTGCCGAGGTGCTCGCCGATGCACTTGTGGATGCCGTGTCCATAGGAGAGCGAGCGTCTGGGGCGTCGTGAGATGTCGAAGACATCGGCGCGCTCGAATTCGTTCTCGTCGCGGTTGCCCGAGGCCCACAGGAACATCACGCCCTGTCCGGTGCGGAGCGTCTGACCGCGCATCTCGACGTCGTCCTTCACGAAGCGGCCGAGGAGATTCGTGGGCTGGTCGTAGCGCAGTGATTCGGCGAAGGCATCCGGCACCTTGGAGGGATCCGCCACCACCTCGCTCCGCTGGTCGGGGTGCTGCCACAGGTACTGGACGGTATTGGCGACGGCGAGCGGAACCACCTCTGCCCCGGTCACGAGCATCGTGTAGATCGCCGCGACGATCGCGCCCATGTCGAGAGGTTCCCCGTCGATGCGCGCCCGCAGCATCACCGAGATGTGGTCCTCGGCATCGGGGTCCAGGCTCTTCGAGCGCTCTTCCACGATCTCGCCGAAGCGCGTCAGCGTTTCGATGCGCAGCTGGTCGGCTTCGGGAGTCGTGCCCACCTGACCGGGCACCCGTGCGAAGTAGCGCTTGATCGTCCCGCGCAGGGGGAGGGTTTCGCCTTCGGGCAGGCCGATCAGCTCGCCGATGATCTCCGTCGCAATCGGGTTGGCGAGGTCGCGATAGACGTCGAAGCTCCCGGCCTCGAGGAGGGGCGCGAGCTTCGCGCGGACCGCGCTCCGGATCTTCTCCTCCAGGCCCGCGACCGCGCGCCGCGTGTAGGGCGCACTCAGGAGGCGTCGATACGGTCGCTGCCGCGGCATGTCGAGCATCGAGAAGACGGGATCCGGTGGCGGCGCCGCCTTCAGGAGCACCATCTCCGGCGTCACACCGCGCTCCGCGGAGAACAGGTCGTTCGTCGTGCTGGCCCAGATGTCTTCGAACCGCGACAGGAACCACGTGTCGTACTTCTCGAAGTAGAAGACCGGCGCTCTCTCGCGCAGCTCGGCGTAATAGGGCCACGGATCGCGCATGACGGTATCGGAGAACGGGTCGTACTCGATCACGGACGCGACGCTCCTGGGTTCGTCTGCACTTCTTTCCCCCGCGGCTCACCGCGCGGAGGCCGGCGCTCGTGTCGGCCTCTACTCCTGCCCGACGTCTTGCCCGATCTCGATCAGGTTTCCATCGGGGTCGGTGACCTGTGCGACACGGCGTCCGGGACGCAGCTCGAAGGGCTCGAGGGGAACGCTGCCCCCGCAGCTGCGCACGGCAGCGACGGCCGCGTCGATGTCGACCACCTCGAGGGTGAGGTAGCGAAAGCCGCAGCGACCCGACCAGCTCGGCGCGGCGTCGGGCTCGGGCTTCTCGGCGGGCACCATGATGCGCAGCAGGCTGTCACCGCAGGCGAGGCGGTGGATGGTGCCGACATGCGGGATCTCGAGGGGATCGCCGACCGTGAGGTCGAAGACGTCGCGGTAGAAGGCGACGAGGGGTGCAGCGTCGGCGGCCACGATGCCGACGTCGAGTGCCGGCTTGGCCATACGGGTACCCATGGGCACTTCCTCCGCGGTCCGGGGATTGGGGCGGGGCCGAAGTATGGCACGGCATCTGTTCGGCGTGCTTCGATTGCGTGCGGGTCGCGGTAGGATCCGCCCACGATGTCCTCCGATTCCTGTCCGTATCGCCCTGCGTGCCCCGGCTGTCCCCGCTTCGGAGAGGGGGGACTCGCGCCGGCCGCGGCCGCGGCGCTCGAGGCGGTCGCGCGCGATGCGGGACTGCCGCCGCCCACCGTTCACGAGGGAGCGCGGAGCGGCTTTCGCCACCGCGCTCGCCTCGCAGTCCGCGGGCGCCCTGGCGAGCCGAAGCTCGGCCTCTTCCAGGCGGGTTCGCACCGCATCGCGGCGATTCCTCGCTGCCCGATTCACCACCCGCGCATCAATGGAGTGGCTCTCGCTCTGCGCGACGTCATACGAGACGCGAACCTCGCACCCTACGCCGACGCCCCGCACGAGGGCCTCGTGCGCTACGTGCAGATTACGGTCGATCGCGGTGGCTCCGAGGCACAGGTCGTGGTGGTCACGAACGGCGACCAGCCCGCACCCGTTGCTGACCTGCTCGCGCCGCTGCGTGCTCGCCTCGGGGATGCGCTCCACAGCCTCTGGTGGAACGGAAATCCGGAGCGCACGAATGTGATCCTCGGTCCGCACTGGCACCTCGTGCACGGACCCGCGCACCTCTCCCTCGACGTCGCCGGCGCGCGCATCTACCAGCCGCCCGGCGCCTTCGTGCAGAGTCACCTCGCGCTCGCCGAGCGACTGGTACTTCACGTGCGGCGCCAGGTTCCGGAGGGTGCGCGGGTCACGGAGTATTTTGCGGGGACCGGCGCGATCGGTCTCGGTCTCGCCGAGCGCGTCGAGCGAGTCCGCTTCAACGAACTCGACGTCCACGCGCTCGAGGGACTCGAAGCGGGGATCGCAGCGCTCCCCGGCGCGGCTCGGGGTCGCTGCGAAGTGTTGCCGGGGCGGGCCGGCGAGCGCGTCGACGCGCTCGCCGACACCGACACCGTGATCCTGGATCCGCCCCGCAAGGGACTCGATGCGGAGCTCCTGGCTGCCCTGTGCGACGCACCGGCACAGCGGATCCTCTACGTCAGCTGTGGCTGGCCGTCCTTCGAGCGCGACTGCGCAGCGCTGCGGTCCGCCGGGTGGCGACTCGCGGCGATCGAGGCTTTCGGCCTCTTCCCGTACACCGATCACGCGGAGACGCTGGCGCGCTTCGAACGGCCGCGTTCCTCCTGACACTGCCGGGATCTAGCGTGTATGGTGCGTCGGGAAATTCCTTCCGCGGAGCTGCAGCATGGTTTCCTACAACCCCTACGACCCGCAGATGAAGGACGACCCGTTTCCCCTCTACGCGAGGCTGCGTGCGGAGAGCCCGGTCCACTACGTCGAGGAGTTCGACACCTGGGCGCTCTCGCTCTTCGAGGACGTTTGGAACGCCGGCCAGAATTCCGAGGTCTACCGGTCGCCGGGGCCGCCGCTCATCCAACGCAGGGATCCCGAGGTGACCTTGGTTGGGGCGTCGATGTTCGGGCTGAATCCGCCGGTCCACACCGAGGTCCGCAAGGCGCTCGTCCGCCACTACTCGCCGCGCGGTGTGGCGCAGCTCGAAGCGCAGATCCGCGAGACGGCGCGCGCATCGATCGCGGAGGCGCTGCCGAAGGGCCGGCTCGACGTCATCTCCGAGCTCGGCCTGCGTATCTCGGTGCGGGTCGCGTCGCTGCTGATCGGCCTGCCGCTCTCCGATTCGGAGCTCCTGTCGGGAATCGTACGCCGCATCTTCACGCGTGTCCCGGGCGTCGAGGGACAGACGCCCGACGGCGTTCTCGCGGGCGCGGCGCTCGGCGAATACCTCTACGAGGCCGTGTGCGAGAGACGTCGACGCAACGGCGGCGAAGGCGACGACGCGATGGGCGCGTTCTTCCGGATGCAGCTCGACGGACGACCGCTCACCGACGAGGAGATCGGTCAGCACCTCAACATCCTCGTCGTGGGGGGAACCGAGACGTTGCCCAAGGTGTTTGCCGGCGGGATCCTGCAGCTCTACCGCCACCCCGATCAGCTGGCAGATCTCGTTGCAGATCCCTCGCTGATCAAGACGGCCTTCACCGAGATCGCGCGCTACGAGATGCCGACCCAGTTCCTCACGCGAATGGTCGCAGAGGATCACGAACTCCGCGGCCAGAAACTGCGGACGGGGCAGGGCGTGATGTTCCTCTACCGCTCGGCGAATCGCGACGAGCGCGAGTTTCCCGATCCCGATCGCTTCGATATTCACCGTCGCGCCGAGCGCATTCTCTCGTTCGGCCACGGCACACACCTCTGCCTGGGCCAGCACGCGGCGAAGCTCGAGGCGAAGGTGATGTTCGAGGAGCTCCTCTCAGCCATTCCCGAGTACCACATCGACGAGAGCGAGGTGGTGCCCGAACGCTCGGAGTTCGTGGCGGGCTACGTCTCCGTGCCCATCACCTTCCAGCCTCGCTGACAGCGCAGAGAGCCCAGCGCGATCACACCCGTGATCCGAACGCCCTCGATGCGCTTCACGGCGGAGCCTCCACGCGCGAGATTCCGGCGCCGCTGCGGCCGACGATCCAGCGGCGGGGGTACAATGCTTCGGCTTCGTATGGGATCGTGAGCGACACGGACGTCCCGGACGAGTCATGGCAAACCGAAGAATCAACGATCACCCGCTCGACAACGTCGTGTGGCACGCACTGCGCGGTCCGCAGTCGGCCTTCGCGGAATCGGATCCCAGCGGTCGCGCGGTTCGATTCACCCCGGAGGTCAGCATCTTCGGAGCGGTCGAGCACGTGGACCACGAGAGCTGGCGCGCCCAGGCGGAGCTGGTCGGACCGCGGGGGTTCGCGGTGCTGTTTCGCGGCGACGTCGGCGACGCGCCGCCCGGCTGGGTCGAGGTCCTTCGTGCCCCGGGACTCCAGATGGTCGCCGGCGACCTCGCGCCACGGCCGGCCGACTTCGCGCCACAAAGGCTCGGGCGGGATGACGTGGACGAGATGCTCGCCCTCACGAAGCTCACCGAGCCGGGCCCCTTCGCCGCGCGGACGATCGAGCTCGGCGCCTACGTCGGCGTGCGCGACGCGGATCGCCTCGTCGCCATGGCGGGCGAGCGTCTTCGCGTTCCCGGCTTCACCGAGGTGTCCGCAGTGTGCACCCACCCCGACGCGCGCAAGCGCGGCCTCGCGGCCGCCCTCACGCTTCACGTCGCCCACGCGATTCGCGATCGCGGCGACGAGGCGTTTCTCCACGTCGTCGACACGAACGAAAACGCCATTCGCCTGTACGAGAAGCTCGGCTTCGAGATCCGCCGCAGCGTCGATGGGGTGGCGTTCCGGTGGCTGGGCGACGACGCCAGCCAGGCGGGACGTGAGCCTGGCGTCCCGCCGTCCGCAGCCTGAACCGCTCCACCTCCTCGAGGAGTGAGGATGACCACCGTGAACCGGTTTCGACGAGTCTGTTATTCTGCGGCGACTCCATCTTCTCCGAGCCTCGCATGACCCCCGAAGACCTCGTCGAAATCGAACGCATCCGCCAACTCAAGGCCCGCTACTTCCAGCTGATGGACCAGAAGCGCTGGGACGAGTGGTCGATGGTCTTCTGCGAGGATGTCACGATCGACACCACGCAGGAGGGCTCTCCTCTCATCAAGGGGAGACAGGCATTCCTCGACTATCTGTTGCCGATCCTCGAGGGCGTACAGACCGTGCACCACGGCCACATGTCGCAGATCGAGATCACGAGCTCCACCACGGCGACGGCGACCTGGTCGATGGAAGACATGCTCTGGTGGCCGCCGGAAAGGGGCGGGCAGAAAATATGGGGCATGGGCTGGTACTTCGAGGAGTACCGCAAGGAAGCCGACGGCGAGTGGCGGATCCTCGATCTCAAGCTCCGGCGAATTCGCGTCGAGGTCAACGGGAAACAGCAGTTTCCGCCGCCGGCGTAGACTCGGAGAGAAAGCGGCGCCACGAGAACGGTGTCCACATCACGTCCCAGAGCCGCCGCGGGAAGTCCGGCATGTTCTCGATGCCGATCTCGTCGCTGGGTTCGCGATCCCGCGGCAGGTAGAAGCTCCCAAACACGTGGTCCCAGAGCACGAGGTCGCCGCCGTAGTTGTGGGCGGCTACGCCGAGGTTTCGCGAGTGGTGCCAGCGGTGGTTCTTCGGACTGCTGAACACGTAGTCGAGCGGGCCGAGCTCGAGGTCGAGGTTGCAGTGCTGGAAGCGACCGATCACGCGGCCGATCAGCATGCGCATCGCCATCGCCTCGAGGGGAACGCCGAAGGCGATCATCGGCGCAATTTCGACGAAGCCCGTGATCAACACCTCGAAGGGGTGGATGCGCGCGCCGTTGAAGAAGTAGAGGCGCGTGGCCGAGTGGTGGGTGGCGTGAATGCGCCAGAGCGGCGGCCACTCGTGCATGGCGCGGTGCACCCAGTAGCGGAAGAAGTCGCCCACCACGATCGCCAGTGCGCCCTGAGCAAGCAGCGGCCAGTCGCCGGGCCACAGCGACACGCCCACGTGACTCGAGAGCCACGCGCCCACGGGGAGCGCGGCGAAGCGCGTAGCGGGCTCGAGCAGCGCACCCGCCGCGCCCGCCGCGACGACGAGGCCGACGTCCGCGTGGACGTCGCCCTTCGACCCGATCCAGCGCTCACTCCAGGGGAGGGCCCGCTCGAGCAGGAAGAAGATCGGGATCGTGATCAGGTAGACGCCGAGGGCGACGCCGTTTCCGTCCATGCGGTCGAAGAGGAGCGAGCCGCCGCCGACGAAGATGACGAAAGTCGCCGGGTAGAGGGACACCCGCAGGAGTCGCCGCGCCCAGCCATCGGCGAGACGGAATCCGCGAAAGCGATCGTTCGCGGGGTCCCGATCCGGGCGTAGCCCGGATCGACCCGGCATTGCTCGCGTCCGCTCGCTGCGCGTGCTTCGCGCTCGCATACAACCGTCGCGCGATCAGACGAGCTTTTTCGGACCGCCCCGCACTCCCGGCCAACGCGACCCGCCGATCACGTCGGCGCTCGGCCAGAAGGCTTCGGGATCGAGCGCTCCTTCGAGCGTGATCTCTCGGCTCTTGTGGATGCCGGTGACGAGGTTCGCCGAGAGCTGCTCGCGCAACGGCAAGTAGTGGGCGATGGGGTCCCAGGGGCT
>SPKZ01009136.1_pt1 | contig 11081 bp, 13 predicted proteins | sample 2456571 | NCBI WGS metagenome assembly SPKZ01 (sample SAMN11192286, study PRJNA482655) | marine metagenome | biome: ENVO:00000447; feature: ENVO:00000244|ENVO:00000211|ENVO:00000569|ENVO:00002023; material: ENVO:00002151; isolation source: ocean water from marine abyssalpelagic zone ...
AGACTTAACCATCGACGCAAGTGCGAGACCTGACGGTTGCAATTGTGCGTTTGCATAATTGAACGTCATTCGTGCGTTCGACAATTCTTTGAACGCCTTGTCTGAACTGTCCGCGTTGATGAACGACATCGCCCTTTCAATACGTTTCATCACGTCCGTCATGTTATTACCGACTTCGTTCTGTCTCATCATTTCCTTATTGAATTTCATATATCTTCTGTGGGGCATTTCTTCAATGCTATCGTAAAATTCAACGGTGATTTTTTTCTTAAAAAAGTTAATCATCTTTTTAATAGATTTGATAGTGACGCGGACATGAATCCGAAAGTCAAAACAATGTAATCTCCACAATACAGAAACAACAACAACGCGAATAATGTTCCGATATGTGATTCCTGACAGAACTCGCAATTCGTCAGACGGTCGGCAAAGGACGACGGAAAACGATTGTAAAATCTGACCGGAATGTTCAGTTTATAAAAAATAAGCATAAACCACCAAAACAACAAAAAGAACATTAAAAAATCAATCATGTTTATTCTATTTCAGGAAACCAATCCGAACCAATCGGTTGAATCATTTCCTTTTCGTCGTTTGTCAATGTGTCCATAATTATTTTTTTATAAATATTATGTTCTGATATTACCAAAGCGAATTTTAATTCATCAGGATGTTGCATAATTTTCGCGTAAATCTGCGCGACATATTTAATTTTCGCAGAATTTAATGTCAAATGTAACTTTGACGAAAGTTCTGACAAAAAATCTTTATTTGTGTTGACAATGCCGTTCATTATATTCCGTATTTTGTATTAAAATAGTTTGTCAATTCTGTGATTTCTGACGGTGTCAATTCTTTATTATATACAATAAATTCGCAAATGTTTCCTATCATTGTTGTGTTTCCTAATCCGATTGCGTCACCGATATAATAATTTATATAACTATCCCAATTTTCAGAACCTAAATCTGTTGATATCAGTGTGTTTGAATCTCCAAAATACGACACACCTGCAAAGTTTTTGTTAATTCCAATATAATGAGGTTGGTCATCCTGTGGTAATATTGACTCGTTTTTGTAGTTACCTGTACCACCATAAAAATATATGTTATTGCCAAATGCTCCGATTCTTTCAGTATACAAAAACATAAAAGGGGGAAATCCTGCCGGTTTTGCTCCCCACAATGTCCCCCCATTGCCAAAGCTTGGAGGAGGTGATGTTTGTTGTGCCACAATCCAAACACTACCTTCTGTGATATTTGTAAATAATACAGTACTTAACAACTGCATCCATGCAGCACCATCAACAAATATTCCGGACTGTCCATTTATTAAACTCGTTTTATATTCCGGTTGATTGACTGCGACAAGTTGCGAAAAATGATTGCTGTTTCCTGATTGGTCTTGCCACAAAAAGACAGAATCACCATCTGACGCACTTCCTCCGTTCACACCTGAATCACCTTTTAGCCAAACGGACATTGAACCGACATCAGGCGGAACAACGGACGGAATTTCAGGAGTCGGACACGTTTCCGGCATCTTAACAGATATGTTAAAACGGAAATGTGACAAAGGACTTTTTTCTATCGTTGACTGTTCCGTCAATTTGAACTCCCTGAATACATCTTCAAAAAGAAATTCGACCGTGTTCACCTTCAAAACATAAGACTTTCCGAGAATCTGACGCGTCAACACATCGCGAACCTGAGCAACGAGAATTTGCTGAAACACTTCCGTCTCTGTCAATGTCGCGTTTATTAATTCCATATTGACGGAAAAAATGACGGCAACATCATAATTCAAAAAGGAATACATTCCTGTCTGATATTCGGAAATCGTTTCACGACGGACATAAAAAAAGCATTGTCCTTGTTTGTCGTTGTCCGGACTAACATTTGTATATCGATATGAACCGGATTGTTTTCCGAGATAGATTTCAGGAAAGTATACACGTTCACCGTTCGTGATGTCTAAGTTTTTGAATGCACGACCGTAACCATTCGTTAACCACGGCAGACCGGATTCAAGTTCGGATTTTATGTCAATGATTGCCGAATCAATTTCAACAGGATTAACGGACGTCGGAATGTTAGGATTCTGCAATAATATCATCGAATGATTTTTTTATAATTGGTAGTGTGTAAGTGTTGACGAACGTTTGAAGATTCGTGTCCGTGATTCCTAAAATTTCCGCGTATTTTGTAACTAAATATATTGAGTAGGTGATTTGTGTCGAGATGACAAAATCGTCCGTTCTCGCTTCGATTTCGATACTATCATAAAAATCTCCGCTATCTTTCAACGTCACACGGTCGTAAGGTTGTAAATTGCGTTTTTTATAGTTAATAGTACTATCTGCATAATCCGGACTGATTGCGTTTCCTGATGCATTGATTCCGATGTACATCTGTTCCTCTGTTTGCATCGTCTTGATGACTGTCTTGTTGTTGTCGACGGACGTCCTGATTGACTCGTTGATTGACGTTCTCAGTCGTTCAACTGTCACATTAAAATCGTTCAGGATTGTGTCATCAAATGCCATCTTTATATATTATACTGCTCCATAAATCGCGCCTTTCCGCGCACAAGGTACACACGTTGAATTTATATTGCTTTGGTCGAAGTTCGTCGACTTGATTGAACGTTCTGCCTGTTGCCAAAAAGGAACGGATTGTGTTTCTCTGTCACCTTCTAAATCTCTGATAATATTGAATTGAACGTTCTGTTCGATTGCTGAAATCTGACTCGACGACTTCATCATTTGCAGGATTTTCAACACGACCGTTTTTCCGATTGCGTTGACCATCGTCAGACGGTTATCAATCCAAAATTGCGACAAGTTACACACAACGGACACATTGAAATTCAGTCCAAAATTGCAAGTATAATTATACACAATGTCATCCGAATCAAACAACTTTCCGACTGCCGGAAGTGACGCACCTGACACATAAAACGGTGACATATTAACGTACTTCGAAATTGAATTGAACTTTGACGACCGTGTTCCTCCGTCGCACGTCCGGCAATATCCGTTCTGCCAATTTAACGAATCGTATTGAATCGCCTGACCGATAAGGTCGTCCTGATAATATCCAAAATACCAAATTCCTCCGTCTGTTCCTGAACTGTCTTGATAATCAATATTGATTTGCGTCTCTAACCAAGTGAAAGAATTCGCGTTCACAGACGTGAATGTGTATGTGTTGATTGCGTCCTCCTGTAATGAGTTAAACAGATACAAAGTAAGTGATGGTTGTGCCGTTGTCAGATACAAACCGACACGATTGATGATTGCACGGATTCCGACAGACGTGTCGTTCAATGCGAACTCAACACCGACGAATCTGCTTTCGTTTATGATTGGTTTGTTCTTCAGGACGTTGTCATAAATCAGGTTGTTACGTGCTAAATCCTGACCTGAATTGTTCAACTTCTTGAACATTTGCATCTTATTCAACATCTGTTTGATTGCAGACGTTTCGATGTCGTCGAGAAATGTGTCGAGAGAATAATCTGACGGCAACAACGCGGAAATGTAATCAAGTCTAATCATCGGATGAAAGTCCTGATAATACTGTCCGGACTCCGAATCTGATAATATGACCGGAAGGACAGGAACGTCGACCGTGTTCCAATGGTCGCGAAAACCGACGACTTTTTTCAACTCTGTGATTGCGCGCAAATCAAACATATTATATTATTTTAAACAAAGGGACACACCGAAATGTGTCCCAATGAAACACTATTCAAATTATTAACAATTAAGGTAGTAAGTCGAATTTTTTGATTCCTCCGTTTGTGCCTAAGTTGTAAGGAGTGACGATTGCGACGTTCAAACCTAGCATATAGTTTTTAACAAGTGAATTGGTATCATCCGCGTTCAATGTTATCGCGGAAACGTCTTCACATGAATCTGTCACCATCATTTCAATCTCCAATCCACCAAGCAAATCAGAAGTTTCAACTGACCAACGAACACCTGAAGATTGTGAAACACGGTTGTTTCGCGCATCAGGAGACACCTTTGAAATAATCGCAACTGAGCCCTGAGGCATTACGAAACCGGTCGATGTTGCTGCAGCAGTTGTGACTGTGCTGTTCGAATATTGGAACGCAAAACCGTTAAATTGAAAACTACTGTTTGTCCCGTTTCCGCTTCCTTGGTTGACATATTGATTCACATATGACGGAAGCTGTGCATCTCCGATTACATCAAGACCGTTCCGTCTGAAGTTATCCGCTTGCATGATACTTTTCACGTCATTGAAAAAGAATTCGGACTGAATCGCGGACACCTGAATCGCATCACCGACCAAAGCACCATATTTGGCACCACCACCAATAAACGCAGAGTTTGAAGTCGAGGCCGCAGCCGTATCAAGTGCTGTATATAATGCACCTTCAAGAAAATCCGCGAGTGCTTCTTCTTTATCAGAAAACATTCTCATAAATTCCTGTGCTTCCGTCACAATGTCAGAATGGTCAGTCATTCGCGGAATGATTTGAAAACCTGCATGTGCGGAAATAAACGTCACGTTCATCAATGCCGCGTCGGCATCATCGTCAGGAAATGTACACGTCATTGTTGTCGCGGTTGCTGTTCCGACATTCTTACTAAACACGGGAATCTGTGTCGCAGGTGCGCCCCAACTTTGAGCAATAATTCCCTGATTGATTGAATTAATTAATAACGGAGTCGAGGCCGCAGCCATATTGATATATCCATATTCTTGTTGACGCAACTGTTGACGGTCTGTTTCCGACGGATAAATTCCTCGTGCGTTCTGTCTTTTTAATGCTACTATTGACATTTTAAATTAGTTTAAATTTGTTTAAATTTCTCTTAATTGCTTGACGTCATATCTTTCGAATGCGTCCCAATAAAGAGAGTCGTATTGTTCGCCTTTCGCAATCCCTTTGCTTTGCGCGACCGTGTTGAATTCGTTCAAAAACTCCTCTTGTGTTTTGAACCTTGTTGTGTCAACGATGACCTGTTGACCGTTGAATCCTCCGGTTTGTGTTGGTTGCGTCCCTGCGTTCCCACCACCGACCGACTTATGAAGAACAGAATCGAATTCATTTCTGATAATCGAATCAAGATTTGCATTCAAAATACCGTCTTTGATTGGTGTTCCGTCAGGTTTGCACCAAACAACAACACCGTCCTCGATTTTAGAGTTATGAATTAATATCTGTGTTTTTACTTGTATTATGTCGTTTATCAGTTTTTCATCGAGTCCCTTGTTGAACTCTAATTTTGAAACCGACCTTTGAATCTCGGACTGTTTCATCACATCCGTCTGAACCTTTTTAAGTTGATGAATCTCCGCGTCTCGTTTTTCAATTTCGTCCTGTGCTACCTTATTGAAAGACTGTTTTTCTTTCTTGTGTTTCTGATTCAATTCATTAATCTGTTCCGCAAGTTTATCAGGATTCGCGGACATCGTTGAAATCTTGTCAGATAGTTCTTTGTTCTGTGTCGCGATAATGTTCACCCATTCCGACGTTTTCACACCTTCAGGTTTGTCGAATCCTGCCGATTTCAATGCGTTGTCAACGAAGTCGTAAATCTTTCGATGTTCCTGACCGACATTTTGCTCGAAATAATTCTTTGCAACTGTTTCCGTGTATGCTTTTCCGACCTCTGTCCCTTTAAGAATGTCGAGAACCTGCGCCTGAAGTGTTGCGTCTGTTGTTAATTTGTCTTTGAATTCCTGTTCCATCGTCCCTGATGTTTATAATTAGTTAATAAATAATGTTATACTGAATCAATATAATCTTTCACCTGACGGAAAGAAAGACCGACCCGTTCCGCGATGTCGTTGATTCCATCGTCGTCTGTTCCGTCTCCGTTTTCCATCATCTTGTTGATTTTGGTTTTCTTTGCTTTGGTCATCCGTCCGTCCGTCGTGTTTTCTTCGAACTCTGTTTCTTCAGGTTCAATGTACGGATTGTGTATCATGATGACCGTCTCGAATGCTCCGATAATTTCCGGACGTTTCTGATAATCTGTCATTGCCTCCCACAATTCGACGGTCTTTGTAAATTGTCGAACGCGAAGACTGACATTGATTCCGCTTCCTTTCTTGACATTGAATCCTAAGAAACAGAAACAATGTGAATTGTTAACAGAGATTTGTGTCGAAATGTTCGCGTCAGGATATCTACTAATCAGATTCAGAATCTCCTTGTTGGTCGACAGATTCCCCGTCATCGTCTTGACTTTCTTCGTTCGTGTTCTCGTTTTCATCGTTTGCATAATTTTTGAATGTGTTTAGAATAATGTTAATCTTTTGTTCAAAAGTGATATCTGAACCGAATTCGACAATCGAACCGTTTTCTCTTTCAAACCGTTTTATAAATTTAATTAAATTTGCTTTCAAATACAAATCTGAATGTGTCATGACTCCGTTTTTTGCAAGGTCAAAACATTCAGAGATTGATTGATATGGTTGCGGATTCAGGTTGTTTTCAATCAACAATTTCCTGACTGTTTGCGGTTGTCCTTTGTACTTCGTTTCAATCAGAAGGTTGTAAATTTGGTCAATTTCTGACTCAGGAAGACCGGAATCTTTCGCACCTTTGAACAACTCCTGAAGTTGTTTCTCTGTCAACAGAAACCATTCAGTCCCGTAATTCGCGTGAACCTTGACGTCTGTGTTGATTGCTAATTTGACAGACGTTTCAATCATCCATGTATGCAGACGATTCAGAAATCCTGCTAATTTCAACAACGGTTTCTTTCTGTCCTCCATTAGTGAACGGACTTGGTCGACGTTGACAGCATCGCGTGAAATCACATCGTTAAATCCTGTCGTGTTGATTTTTATAAAGTTTTCGCGATGGTCTTGTTTCGTCTGTTCGAATTCGAGGTTCTGTGTCGGAGGACTGATAAAACGAAAATATCCTGATGAATCGTTTTCATCGTTGTCAATGCGCGGATTGATTTTGATAGATGTTCCTGCTCCGTTGAATTTATTTTTTGAACAACTCGGACACGTCGACGGAACAGACATTCCTCCGTTTTCTAAAGGATAAGACACATAACCGTTGACACAATGTTCGTCCTCGCAGATTGCCGCAGCGAATTCGACGACAGGGAACACACCGTAATGTTCCGCGTAATAACTATATGCGTAGAACTGTGACCATTCTGACATTGTTCCGAGAACAGGCGACAACGGACTGAATCGTTTCGCCTTGTCGCTACTGTTCAGGCTTTCATCAACGAACCATCGACACGGACAGAATCCGAGATTGTGCGGATTCTCGACGATTAACGTCATCACTCCGTTCCTGTCCTCAACGACGCGATAAAATTCATCATCGTAAAAAGCTATTTTTTTATACTTTCCGCGTTCGTCCTCTCCGTGTGAATGGTCGAAAATAATGTATTTGAATTCATCATGTTCGTCGCATTCATAACCGATTAATTTGTCAAGTCCGACGGATAGATAAAACGGAATTCCGGACGCATCTTTGTCAATTACAACAATCGTTTGCGGTTTACATTTGAAGACTTTCCGTCCGTGTTTTTCAATCCATTGACGGGTTTTCAGCATCAACAACAATTCATTCGTCTGTTGTTCCGCTCGTTTGTTAGGATATTGAACCGAGAAATTCGCGTTTCGTCCGTTGAACACACGATTCAAATCTTCAGAGATATCGTTCGCAATTGACACAATCGGTAAGGGAAACGAAAAGAAATTCATGACACGGTTGTACTTTTCGTTAGTCACAGAGTTGCGAATCGCCTGTTTGACTTCAGACCATCCGGACTGTTGTTCGATTTCCCAAAAAAACAAAGGTTCAGACATTATCTTCAAACGTGATTCATACATCATCATGTCCGAAATTTTCGCCTGATTAGGTTTCTTTTTTATCTTTCTTATTAGACTTGATTCTGACAATCTCATTATTTTTGAATTCAAATGTTGTTGAGTCAATTCGACAATCGTCGCGTCCTTGTGATTGTTGCAATCTCAAAAAGTTGAGTGCATGACTGAACGAAAGTTCTGCCACAACACCAACTTTTGAAATTATCCTGATATTTTTAGGCATCTTTGCCATAGTTTATACAGTTAAGGCGTTGAAATCTGACGGTGTCAAAAACGCCTTTGTTTCGTCCCAATCGAAAGGGAGTTGAAACGTCATTGTGTTGCTGTCGCGTGTTCCGAATCCGTTGTTTGTTAAACTTCCAAGAACGACGTTTGTACAATCAAAACCTTTGAACAAATCGCCTGTTTGACTGCCCCAAATTTTACCTTCCTGAGATACGAGAAACACTTCAAGGCCTGAACCTTCACACGTCAATGTCCGGAATGCCGCGATTTGTGACGCAGTTAATGAATCGAACCTGACAGATGCATCGGACGGATTGATTGCTGTGACATAGACTTCACCGTTCAAAGTTGAATTGTCGCCTGAGCCGAAAGTTACCGGACTTCCGGCTGTCACTGTACTTTCTCCGCCAATCAAGGGAGTCAAAACGACATGACTATCATCGACAGCAGAAAACAAAATGTTCCATGTCGCAACGACTAACGGGTCTTGCCCTACCATTGTTGCCGGTGTTGAATTCACATATGCCGCAACCGTGTCAAGCACAACGACACCTTTCCGCACAAACCAATATCTCTGAATCTGTCCGATGTTCTCAGGACAGGCGGACGATGGAATGTCTGTCAGCGATGTCGCCAACGGACAGCAATCCAATAAAAAAGAATTTAATAAGTTCATAATAGTACTATTTATATATATATAACAATTAATTAATTACTTTAAAATGTATGCGTTGTAACAAGGTTAACAATCGACACGGATAAACTATCACGGAGATTGATTTCTATGTCATAGGTGAATCCTGACGGGTCTGACGCGAAATCAAGCCACAAGAAAGAAAACACATTTTTATTACTCACACAACCGAGTTGATTCAATATGTTTGTTGGAACTAATGTTGCCGGACTTCCGAGTTGTGGATTGACAGACAATTGAATGTCGAACACGTCACACGTCACGGTGTCATCAAGTTCGACTCTCGCCTCTGTCTCAAAAGATGCTGAACCGACACGGTCGTTGTACACTTGTGTCGTGTTCAGCAATGTCGGAACGTCAACACCACAACAGGCGGACGACGGCAAAGGGGAAATAAATTCACGAAGAACGTTCAGAACGGTGATTTCAGACGCAGATAGTGACGTGTAATCAAGTTCTAAATTATACAACTCCGTTAGGAAATCTCTGAATGCGTCGTCGGTGAATGGTTGAATCTGATTAAGTTCGAGTTGAATCCTGACGTCCGCGATAATGAACGGACTGACTTCTGTGATGTGTCGGAGTGATTGCAACAACTTACAACTGTTCTGTTGTAATCCCGATGCAAATTGTGATGTTGTTAAAACGTATGACATTTATATGTATTCTGTTTTATAAACTGTTTTTCTGATTCCCTGTTCTGAATATCTAAGCGCGTCGAAACAGTGATTATTTTTGTCGATTGGCTTGTTTACCGTCCGACCGTCGCGCTTGTTTATCTGCCAAATATAAGACCTTTGTTCGTATTTCCATCTGTGATTATTAACTAAATGTAAAACACCGTACGATTTCAACGAATTGATTCCGTGTCTGATGGAATCCGCTCCCTTTTTGCATGGTTTCGCGTTCCATTGTAGAACCTTCAATTCTTTGATTGATTTCGGTTCAGCTGAATCGCACATTAGTAAATCTCCTGTTCGTCGTCCTCTCTTTATTCCTAATCTGTCAAACTCCTGACTGATTTCCTGATTCGTTAATCCGGTCTGATATAGCAACAATTCAGAGTACAATTTTCCCTGTGACAATACAGTTTTTACTATTGTCGTCGGGTCTTGACTGAATCCGAAATCGACTCCGTACGAAACACGTTTGACGTTCTCAGTCGGCAATCTCGGAATCCATTGAACCGAATCGAACACGACATTTTCAAGAACTCCGGTCTTTCCAAGTCCGTAAACTTTCCATTTGTTCAGATTCGTTTCCTTCAGTTGTTCAATCTTCCGGACGATGTCAGGACTGATGAACGGATTGTGTTTGTAGTTCGAAATGAACACGTCGACATCTTCGCGTCCGATTAATTCATCATGAACCCAAAACGAAAACGTCGGATTGTAGTCAATAAAAATCTGACGTTCCGTTCGAATCTGCAATTGGTCGTATATGCTGAAAGGAATTCCGTTCGCTTCGTTGACAAACAGATATGTCCGTTTTCCTGACTTCGCGTCCTGTTCGTTCTCATAAGATTTGAATTCAAAGATTGAACCGTTCACGAACTTATAACTCTTGTCTGTTCTGTTGACAGATTCGAGAAATTGCCCGAAACAGGGAGTTGTGTTGATTATTGTCTCGAAATCGCGTATTGCTCCGGATTTCAAATTCGGAACGTCCTGACCGACGACTGTCACAATCACGTTTGATTCTTGCAAACATTTCACGATTAACAATTGCAGAATTGAATAAGTCTTTCCGGACGATGTTCCTCCCTGATTGACGACAATCGGTTTTTTGCTTTCGTAATTCCATCTAAAGACGGACGACATTTCAAAATTGAACGTCATTCTTTTATGTCGTTCTCTGTCCGGACGGCTTTGTCTGTTCCTCCGGTCATGTTTATGTTGATTAAACTGCCTGTATTGTGTTGTTTAATTTCTTTCTTGTCGGATTGGTCTAATCTGTTCTTTCCGAGCCAAATCAACATACCTCTGTCACCTTCTTTGGCGAGTTTGTACTGTAATCCGAACAGTATATCGTTTCCTTCCTGTCGCTTTTGTGCTAAATAATCACTAAAATCACATTTTTTTTCTTCGTTACACTTGTTGACTAATGTATTGTAATGAATGCCGAGCATCGCAGCAACCTGAACACCGTTTGAACCCGCTCGGAGTGATTTGTCGACTTTGTCCCAATCAATGACGAACTTCTTTCGTCCTGCGTTCGACTTCTTTTTTTTCTTTTCTTTCATAACGTCCCTATTATGATTTTTATCATCAATCTGTCGCCTGTCTGTCCTCTTTAAACTTGAATGTCTTTCTCAGGTC
>SPKZ01009553.1_pt1 | contig 11080 bp, 10 predicted proteins | sample 2456571 | NCBI WGS metagenome assembly SPKZ01 (sample SAMN11192286, study PRJNA482655) | marine metagenome | biome: ENVO:00000447; feature: ENVO:00000244|ENVO:00000211|ENVO:00000569|ENVO:00002023; material: ENVO:00002151; isolation source: ocean water from marine abyssalpelagic zone ...
AAGCGAAGGTTTAGCAAAGGTCAATTGACGTATTCGAGACGTCCGCAGAAGATGACGGGACGTGCCTAAACCACTCCGAATTGAAGTCGCCGGTCAAACTGACATCGGTCGCAAACGCGCTCACAACGAAGACAACTTCGCGATCCACTCAGAGTTTGGTTTGTACATCGTTGCCGACGGGATGGGCGGACACGCGTCAGGCGAAGTCGCATCCAAGATGGCGGTCGAAACCCTGCGCGATTTTTTCGCGTCGACAGCGGACGATCCCGAACGCACGTGGCCCTACAAGATGGACCGCAGCAAGGGCTACGAAGAGAACCGTCTCATCACGGGGATCAAGCTGAGCAACTTGCGGATCTTCGAAGGTGCGGCAGGCAATTCAAAGTCTAAAGGCATGGGCACTACCGTTGTCGCGATCTTCGCCGTAGAGGACCGTGTCTACATCGCTCACGTCGGTGATAGCCGCGTCTACCGCATTCGTGATCGTAAGCTGGAGCAGCTCACCGAGGACCACTCGCTCTTGAATGACTACAAGAAGATGAAGAACCTCACCGAGGAAGAGCTTGAAAACTTCCCCCACAAGAACGTGATTGTTCGTGCGCTCGGCATGAAGGACACCGTCAAGGTAGACACCCGCTTCGAGACTCCCCTTGAGGGCGACACCATGTTGCTATGCAGCGACGGTCTCGCCGGCCCGATCAGCGACGAAGCAATTCTCGACATCATCAACGCAGCTCCCGATCTAAAGAGCGCTAGCCAGAACTTGATCGACGCGGCCAACGAGTCCGGCGGACCCGATAACATCAGCGCGGTACTCGCTCGATGGGTCGTCTGAAGCTGGGTCGTCTGAAGCTGGGGCTGACCCTCCTCGTTCATCGCACGCTCTGACGGCGCGACCGCCCACCGGTCGACGCTCTCAATACACTCCGTCGCGTTCGATTCCCGCGGGCCGCCGCCCAGGCTACCCTGCTCAGATCGGTCAAAAATGGCTGAACGGCCTGCAATTTCAGCTACTTATCCGGAACACCGGTTATTGGCCGCACGAACTCGGAACACATTGACAAGTTCTGTCCGATTTGTTCGACTAGCCGGGACAGTTGAACACTAACTGTCTCATCTGTTCACTTTTATGAGTAACCCCGCCCAGACCCGCAAGCGCATCCTCGATGGCGCCGTTCGCGCCGTCGCCCGCCACGGGATCTCGAAGCTCGGCATGATCGACGTCAGCGAACTCGCTGGTGTCTCCCGCGGCACGCTCTACCGCTATTTCCCCACCAAGGACGCGCTGCTCATCGCCCTCGGGCGCTTCGAAGTCGCCCGATTTTGGGAGCGGGTCATTCACAGCGTTAACGAAACTTCCGACGGAGACGAGCGCGTTCGCGTGATGCTCGAGCAAACCATCCTGCACATGCACGAACACGAAGCCTTGAGGCGTCTGCTCAATACAGATCCTGCCTTCGTGATGGTATCCCTGCGATCTCTATTTCCGACAATTCGAGATGAGCTGCACCACGTGCTCGCCCCCTATCTCGAACAAGCGCCCGCTCTCGCCAATAGCGAAGTCGACGCCAAACAATTCACCGACTGGATGACGCGCTTCTTGATCTCGATGTACCTATTCGAAGATCCCGATCCGCAGAAGATGGTCGACGGCGTCACAGCCATGTACCGAACCCTCATTTCCCCACAGAAATCCCCCCCACTCTCCCTTCTGTGAACCCGGAGACTTAATCACCATGGGCAAAGCAACTAAGTTCGTCGACATATTCGGCCACAATGAAATTGGACCGGTCGAAAATCCCTTTCCGACCTTTCGACGTCTACGGCAGGAAGAACCGGTCATCCTGCTCAAGGGTGCGGCCTACTACGCTCATATGGTCACTCGCTTTGATGACTGCATTGAGATCCTGAAGGACGACAAACGTTACTCAAACCGGTCCAACAGTCGCGGAATCGGGCTGGTCATGGGCAAGACCATCGTGGAGATGGACGGCCCGGAGCACACCAAGCACCGCAACCTGGTCACTCCCTCGCTAGCTCCCCGCGCCCTTCGCGGAGATTTCATGGCAAATGTCGACAAGATCGCCAACGAAATCATCGATGACTTCGCCGGCCAAGGCGAAGTCGACCTAGTGAAGGAATTCACGTTCAACTACCCCTTGCGAGTCTTCACCACAATCCTCGGGCTACCTGCCGAGGACGTAAAGTTCGTACACGAGACAGCCGCGGCTCTCGCGACCATCGGAGTGGATCCGGCAGCTGGCTTCGCCGCCTCCGCCAAACTGAAAGAGTACCTCGCGCCGCTCGTTAAGGGTCGTCGCGACAACCCCGAAGACGACTTGCTGAGTAAGCTCTGCACGTCCGAGGTCAACGGCGAGCACCTCACGGATGAAGAGATCATCAGTTTCGTGTGCCTGCTCGTGCTGGCTGGCGCGGAGACGACTTACCACCTGCTAGGCAGCGCGCTCTACGGCCTACTCACGAACCAAAAGCAACTCGCCGAGGTACGTGACAACAGCGACTTGGTCGTTCCTGCTCTGGACGAAACCCTCCGCTGGGAGTCACCTGTCGGCCTAGTGTCGCGGCTGTGCGAAGAAGACGTAAAGATCGGCGACTACGAAATCGCCAAGGGCGAAGCCGTAATCCTCGCCTTGGGATCCGCCAACCGAGACGAGAATAAGTTCGACGACCCGGACCAATTCAACATCCATCGCGGAGCTGAAGCGCTCAAGGAGCACCGAGCCTTCGGTCTCGGCAAACACTTCTGTGCCGGCTCCCGCCTCGCCTATGCCGAGGCCAAGGTGGGTCTAGAAGTGCTGCTCAAGCGTCTGCCGAACCTGCGATTCCAGGACGGGGAAGAAGAGAAATCCATGGTGGTCGGGCTCGCGTTCCGCGGCCCCAACCAACTGCCCGTGCAGTTCGACGCATAAACTTCCGGCACAAATACTGCTCCCTCCCGCAGGGCGGCAACTCTCCGCGCTGTCTCTCCGCGCCACTACTGCGTTGCGGGGATGACTCGTACCGGCGCTGGATAAGTCGGTACGCGCTTGGGCTCCCCGGATATCGGGGCGAGCACGCAATAGAGCGCAGCAAGAATCAAGAGCATGACCCAACTCGTCACCAGATAGGTCGAGATCGGCGGCGTGCGCGAAGTGCTCCAACCGTCCGAGAAAAATTTCCCCCCCGAGCGATCGTAAATCTTTGCTTGAACTCCGGCGAGCACATCCACTCGATCCTCCTGTTGCCCTCGGAACGCACCCTTCACTAGTGAACGAATCTCATCGTGCCCTGAGTCCGGGCCATTTTCCTCATCTGCTTCGGTCATTCGATCTTCTCCCCCAATAGACGAGACACACGAGCTTTAAGCAAGGCGCGCCCGCGATGCAGGCGGCTTTTCACTGTGCCCTCGGGCAATCCGGTGATTTCTACGATCTCCTCGTAGCGCAGCTCTTCCACATCGCGGAGCACCACTACATCGCGGTAGTCGGGCCCGAGCTCCTGGATGCAACGACGCACAATCTCTTCGACTTGGTAGCCCTGAACGTGTTGGTCCGGTGCGCTGAGCTCCGCGGTAGTGCGAGCCGGGCCTTCCTCAAGCCAGCCCTTCTCCTCAACATCCCCCAAGTCTTCGGCCGCCTCCGACGGCCGCCGACTCCAGTAGCGACCCCGGTTCTTACAGAGATTGATCGCGATCTTGTAGATCCAAGTGCTCAGCTTGGAATCGCCACGGAATTTGTCCACCGATCGGAACACGGCAACAAACACATCCTGAGCCATGTCCTCGGCTTCGTCCGGCTTCCCCAAGATTCGCAACACCAGCCGATACACCCGCCCCTCGTACAGCTGCACCAGCTCGTTGAACGCATGCTCATCCCGCGCCTGCAACCGCCGCAGAAACCGTCTCTCGTCATCAGCCTCGGTCACGGTAACGCTCAGTCCCCTCATCATAAGACAGGGCTCGAGCCAGACGCTTGGGCGATCTCGCCTCAGGCTCCGGCGGTACTGGAGTTTTCTTCCTATTTGCCAGGTTGTCGACCGCCCGCGGCTACGTTTCGGAACCACGTCGAATCACGGCAGACCCACCGACGCTCCAGCTTAGAACCAGCTGAATGCACGGACCCGACTGGAGTTGGGGCCCCGGTCGGAACATCCGCACGCCCAATGAGGGCCGAGGACGCCGCAGGCCTGAAAGTCCGAAGGCCTAAGAGAAAAACTTCAGTAGTGCCCCGACGCCCTGAAGTAGCGAACGCCGGGTGCGGCTCGTCCACTGGACTCGCCGAAGGCGAGCCCGAGGACCTCAGGAAATCCCCGACGAGACAAAGCCGGACGCAGAGCTAAGCCGCCCGCCCTCACCCCCCAGGGTGGGCGGCTTAGCGATCGTCCGGCTCGGTTTCGTCGGTTCCGGTGCGAGGATTCGAACCACGATTCAGGGATTCAAAGTCCCTTGTCCTACCATTGAACGACACCGGATCGGGGTCGCTACCCTTGCCGGAAAGGCACTCAGGAATCAACTGAGCGATCCAAAAATCAGCATGGCGCGGGCTGTTTGCCAGCGCCAGCGGGGCCACGACGATATATCGAAGGCCGCCGCTCCGCCTGCGAAGCACCCGCCGGATCAGCCTAGATCTGCGAGGATCCGGCGACCGGCTTCGCGGCCCTGTCGAATGCAGTCCGGGAGCCCAACGCCGCGGAGGCCGGCACCCGCGAGGTACACACCAGGGAAATTTTCGAGCTCCCGGTCGATACCGGCCATCCGCTGTTGATGGCCGACCACTGGCTGGGGACTCGCTTGGCGATAGCGCACGACTCGTGTGAACAGCGGTTGGCCAACGCGCCCGAACAGTTTCAGCAAGCCGGCCTGCGCCCATCCGACCAAGGTGGCATCCGAGGCATCGCACAAGCGAGAACCCTGGGGGTACTCACAGAGATAGGCACGAAGTAGCACCTTGCCTCGCGGCGCCCGGCCGGACCATTTGGACGAGCTGAAAGTGCCCGCAATCAACCGGCGGTCTCGATCGGGTGCGACAAATCCTACACCGTTCAAATCGTGACCCAAGCCTTCCGATTCAAGAGCGAAAGTCACGATGACAGTCGACCGAAACGGGATTTGCCCGAGCTCTTCCCGAAGCGCTCCGGCAGGCAAGATTCGTTGGCTGACCCGTGCGGGAGTCGTGAGAAGAACTGCATCCGCTTCCAGAACGCCAGCGCCTTCGGTCGCCACTGTCCAGCCCCCCGACTTGGCGGGCAATACGCTATGGGCCTGACAGTTGGTTTGTATCCACTCGGGTGGCAGGGCATCGACGATAGCGTCCACTAGCCCGCCCATGCCTCCCGCGAGGGACACAAAAGGACTGTCCGCGACATCCTCATCGCGCATCATCCAACTCAGGATTTGAGCGGCACGAGTGAGGGCATTGGCTTCCCCGACGATGCCGGATCGCTGAGCAAAAAGCCCGCCAAGCAGGCTGCCGTAGTTTTTCTCTAATTCTATTAGTTGAGGAAAAGTGGACTGGATACTGAGCTCCGCTGCGTCTCCTGCGAATACCCCGCTGAGCAAGGGAGCGGCAATGCGGGTCGCGGCCTCTCGTCCCAGACGCCGGCTCAAAAACTCAAGAACAGACTCATCACCATTGCCCCGCCGCACTGGCACGACGGGTTCGGCTAGCGCCCGAAGCACTCCCTTTTTCGAAAGCAATGGAGTGTTCCACGCGCCCTTGGCCCGAGTGGGAATACCGAGAACCATGCCGGGGGGAAGGCTCTCTAAGCGACTTTTGTGAACGAAATAGAGCCGATGCGAGCGCGGTGAAATGAATTGGGGTTCCAAACCCAACTCCACCGCTAGCTGACGGGCATGTAATTTCGTCTTCAGGAATGAATCCGGTCCCCGCTCGATAACGAAGCCCTCTACGTGTTCTGTCTGAACGATGCCGCCTACGCGATCGGAGGCTTCGACCAGCGTAACATCTGCATCTGTACCGCTTTTCAGCAGCTGGTACGCCGCCGCTAAGCCGGTGATGCCCCCGCCGACGATAACGATTTTTTTATGCGCCATGGCTTTGCCTCAACGGGCCGAGAGTTCGTGCACACGCTCGACAACGTATTTGACGCTGCTTGGATCGGTGTGAGGCAGGATCCCGTGACCCAGATTGAAGATGTGAGACTTGGCGCCGCGGCCCTTCTCCAGGATGTCCTCGATGCGAGCATCCAAAAGCGCCTTGGGGGCACTCAGTAGATTGGGCTCGAGATTGCCTTGCACCACGACGTCCGGGCCCAACTGCGCAATGGCCCAATCCAGCGGCGTGCGCCAATCAACGCCAATCACGTCACCGCCAATATCCCGCTGATGTTTCAACAAGAGCGCCGTGCCCGTACCGAAATGAATCACCGGTACATCCGTCTTCGCCAGGGCGGCGAAGATCGGCTCAAGATGCGGCTTGATGTATTCGACGTAGTCGCTCGGAGACAGATCGCCCACCCAAGAATCGAAGAGCTGCACGACTTGAGCGCCAGCGTCGATTTGTGCGAGTAGATAGTTTTGCACCACAGCGCTGAGCTTGCCCATGAGCTTGTGCCACGTCGCCGTGTCGCCATACATCATGCCCTTGGTCCGGGCGTAATTCGAACTCTTGCCGCCCTCGATCAGATAGCTGGCCAACGTGAAGGGCGCGCCGGCGAATCCGATAAGCGGCGTCTTCTGATCCAGCTCGTGGCGGATCAGCTTGATGGCCTCCATCACGTGGGACAGCTCTTCCGCTGCATCAATGACTTTCAAGCGCTCGACGTCGGCTGCGACACGGATCGGTGAATGCACCACCGGGCCCTCGCCCTTCGCAAATTCGAAGGAGGCGCCCATGGGGGCTAGGGGCAACAGGATGTCGGCAAAAAGGATCGCCGCGTCGACGCCGTGGGCGATCACCGGCTGGAGAGTCACCTCGCAGGCGACCTCGGGTCGGTCAACGATCTCGAGTAGCGTGTACTTTTTCCGAATCGCCATGTACTCGGGCATGTACCGCCCAGCCTGACGCATGAACCACACCGGTGTCCGGTCTACCGGCTCTCCACGACAAGCCCTTAAAAATCTATCCCACATGTCTGAATGGGTACACCGACCACGGCGGAAAGTGAATGCGTGGGCAACCAATGCCCAGGCGGAATCGCGGTGGTTACGCCGTCACTGAAAGTTCAGGGCGTGGGGGTGGCGACACTCGGCGCGCTAGCCGGATCCAGCACTTCACCGTGGGGGATCTCTTCCCCGTTGGCCGCACGCTCCTTCATCTCGTACTTGCTGGGGCACTTGGCCATGATGTGCGACGCCTCAAAATGTCCCCCCTCGGCCAATTTGCCTTCGGCCGTCACCTCTACTGGAATTCCGGGTACGTCGCGGAATGTATCCGGCACCACGCATTGGGCGTAGCGCACGGGCACAGTTTTGCCGTCCTTCTGTAGTTGGAAACGGTACTCGCAAGGTTCCTGCCGCCTAGCCAAGGAACCGCTTACCAAGGTGCCGGTCACACGCACCGTTCTGCCCGACAGGCGCGCGCTCTCCTCAAGTAATTCCGGGACGGTCTTGGAGTAGATCGCAGTATCCCCAGCGTTACTGAGTACTAATCCCAGAATAGCTGCGCCCATGACCAACAATCCGCCAAGCAGGGCCACGTTACGTTTCGGCGGCTCGGTATCTGTCTCGGCAACCTCAACCGCCACGCCTGGAGGGGCGGCGCCATCAGTTCCGGATTCCGATACTTCCAGGGCCTCATTCAGTTCTTCGTCGAGTCGACTCACGAAAGGGATCCTAACCCCGAGTTTGCCACGGGTCCAGACGCCACCGCAGTCCCGGCAACGTACTGGCTAGCTGACTGTCGAAATCTGTGCTGTAGCTCGGACAGATGAGCGACGTCGATCCCCTAAAGCTGGACCGCACCCTGCGGGAAACCGCCGATGCCTGGCAATACTGGCGAGCCGCGCTGCGCAGTGATCCCTCAGACTCCGGCGATCCCTTCGAAAGGACGCGCTGGGCCACCGGACATCAAACGTTCAGCGAACTGTGCGAACTCTCCGATGACGTGCCCATTGCCGGCCGCCTCCGGGCGTGGGTGTATCGCCTCGCCGAGCAACGAATCAACGGCGCCCATATTTGGCAGCTCGCCGTGCTGCGGCGGTTCACAGCAGAGCCCAGTTCGCAATTGGATGGCGATCCCCTAAGCGTCGCCGCGCTCATGAGCGGCTTGGTAGCGGACGAAGCGAGACGAGGTCACTACGCCGAAGCCCTCGCCGAACGGGGAGCGCCGTTGACCCTCCGCCACATTGTGCTCTGGCAACGCCGCCAGGAATTGGCCGAGCGCATGGGGCTTAGCGGACCCGACGAAGTCGAAAGCCCCAGTTCGGAACTCTGCGCGATTGCGGAAGAATTGCTCAGCCAAAGCGACGCGATCTACGACGGCATCGGCATTCGCAACCTCGGTGCCTTCGTCTGCCACGGCCTCGGGCACAATTCTCCCGCGGTGTGGCCGGCGCTGATCTCGTCACGCAGTCTATCGTCATGGTTTGCCGACACGGATCTGTTTGCTAGCTTGAGCCCCGAACTTGAGAATCTGCCTGCCCCCCACGCACCGGCAAGCTTCTTGCGAGCACTCTACGCCGTCGGCCACGCTTGGGAGCGAGCCGCCGGGCCCACCGATCAGCCCTTCGTGGTCGCCCGTGACCCTTACAATCTGCGCGCGCATCAATCCGGCTTCCTATTCGGCGCATTGCCGTTACAGGCCAGCTTCGCAAAACGTTTCTTAGACGTCGATCGGAGCCGCTTCGAGGATCATCGCAGAGCCCTGAGTCGCAGCGTTCTGTTGCATGTGCGCTCCTTGGCTATGCGCGTTCTGCTGCGACAAGCGCTCTTGTCCGGAGAAAAAGAAGCGGCGGAACGTTTCCTTGAATTGTCCAACCGGGCGTTCGGCGACCCACTGCTTCCAAATTTGTTTGGGGTCATCTTCAGAGCGCGACTGGAAGATCCCCAGCGACTGGCCGGGGCGCTACTCGCCCTCGCTCAAAATGCCACTCTCACCGAAGAGCACAACAACGATTGGTTTCGCAATCCCACGGCCGCAGAACAATTACGCTGTGAAAACCAACTCCCGCCCCACGTTGTGGCCGACCAGGCATCGCTCCGCCTAGGGCTGAGTGAACTGATGACGCTGGTGGAACACGCCGCAGTCTAGCCCCGTGACAGCGACGACTAATAGCCGCCACCGGTGAGCCCGGTCGACTCCAGGTGGTACTTGAATCCGAAAGCAATCCAGGTCGCCGCCAATTCGCCCAAGGAACGTCGCACCGAGAGGTCGACCGAGAATTCGCGATTCACGTAGCCGATGCCACCGCTGACGGCCGATACATCCAGAGCTTCGTCATAGCGGTAGCCACCGCGTGCCGAGTAGTGATCCGCGATCAGTAGCTCGCCACCGCCCATCAACACGCTCGTGGTGTCGCCGTAGGTCGTAAAATCGTTGACGGCGTCGACCTCCAAGGAAAAATCTTGGTTGCCGTAACCGATGCCGGCACCGAACTGCAGCGGCAAGAAACCATGTCCGGGATCCGTCAGATTGTTGCCTACGACGGCAAAGGCCAACTCGGGAATAGGTTTGAGCGTGACGCCCGCGTCGAAAGTGATGTCCTTGACGATCTCGGTGTTGACCAAGCCCGTGCCCGCCCGAAGTGGGTGGGAACTTCCATCCTTGAGCCGAAGGGGGCCTTCTTGGGACAACGTGAAGTATCGACCAGAAGCCCCAAACATGAAATTATCCGAAAACGGGTAGGCGAATCCCAGACGCAGATCGCGAAATTTCCGATCCAGCCCGTCTGAGTCTTGCTGGCTCCACACTCCGGTGACTCCGCCCGCTAATCGGGACTTGCTCACCACCGAGTCCACGGCAGTGGCCCCGTAGCTCTGGCGGTCCGCTTGGGGTACCAGCTGCACCACACCGGCGAAGTGGTAAACCCGGGTTGCCGCCATGTTGGCGGGGTTCTCATAAAGCGCCTCTGTGGAGTTGCTGAGCGCGCGCAGTGCGCCGCCCATGGCGAGAACTCGCGGGGATTCCTGCTTGCCGTAGTTGTAGCCCAATTCTGACGGCAGTTCGCTGGGCGCAGCGACGGCCTCTGCTGGCTGCAGCGCTACGCACCCGACCCCGGCCAGCGCCAACACCCAGCTGGGGGCCGCGGAAGTCAGGCCGCGCGGGTCTGGGCTCCGATGTTGGCGGTGTTGTCTCAAAGGCAGCTCACGACTCGTATAGAAGTGCGGTCACAGCTACCTGGTTAGACGGAGCGTGGCCAACAAAAACGCACAGGGGCGAGAGAGCAGCGAGGCTCGGGTCCCAGACGCCACAGCCCCATCTTGAGGGTCAGCCGAGCTCCCCGCCGACACGGAAGCCAGACCGCCGCACAAGCCCATCGCCCCCAACCCGTTCCGAGCGAAGCCATAGCTTGGGTCAACGGTCTCCCGCTAACTCGAAATGTTTCGCCGCGATCGCGGCGCAGGTGCGCAGCAAATCGCAAGTGTGAATTTGAAATTAATTCGTGGCTCTGCCCTTCCATCATCCACGCCACCGATCAACAGGAACCCGACACCGACTGAATGAAAACAGTTCGGATCCTGAACACACTGCGCGCGCCTTTGTGTTTTTTATGATGGTGCCTTGACGAATGAAAAGCCCACGCGCGCTAGCTTGTTTGTGACTGCAGGATGCGCGCTTTGCACGCTCGTACACGTTCTATCGTGGTGTTCGCGGGCGTTCGATCACGTCGTCGTGAGAATGGCCATGGGCCTTCCCAAGGGGAGAAAAAGATCATCGGTTTTTCTGCGCGTTCAGCGCCCAAACTCATTAAGGCATTGAACTCCCTGAACAACCGATGCTAGCTCGGCTTCCTTGAGCGCAGTTCCTTTTGGAGACCTCTGCACTTAAGTCCTACCGGCCAAAGTCAGCAACTTATTACTCGCCAGCATCCGAAGGTTTATTCGCGCCGAATCTGCTTCAACACAGCCGCAACGCACAGCCGCAACGCACAGCCGCAACGCACAGCCGCAACGCACAGCCGC
>SPKZ01014346.1_pt1 | contig 11080 bp, 11 predicted proteins | sample 2456571 | NCBI WGS metagenome assembly SPKZ01 (sample SAMN11192286, study PRJNA482655) | marine metagenome | biome: ENVO:00000447; feature: ENVO:00000244|ENVO:00000211|ENVO:00000569|ENVO:00002023; material: ENVO:00002151; isolation source: ocean water from marine abyssalpelagic zone ...
ACCCAAGGGCCGCTTACGGATATCAACATGGTTATAGTTGAATCACAGCTCTACAGTTACTCCTGATACAATCAAGTCATATCCTACTGGAATATCCTTACTAATAAATACTATGTTAGGATTTTCCATGCTGACCTCCGTTATATTGTCGAAGATATAAGTATGGCTCTGGTCGCAAGATTAGCCCACTTAGGAGATCAGAAACCTAGAAAGTGGGGTTATTAGTTCTATGCATTTATAGCTCATAAGGAAAAATTTTGAATTCTAAAAGTTTATTTTTTGTCTTTTTTATTATCACATCAATAGGTGGTTGTGGCTCAGTTTCTTCCTCTTCTGCTCGATACGTTTCAGTTTCAGAACAAACTAAAGGGCCAATTGATATCTCACGCCAAGGTTTACCTAAAGGTTCAGAATATGAAGTAATTGGCATTGTGAAAGCAAATGCCAGAGAAGGTTATGATAGTGTTGAAAGTTTGTATCCGTTGCTGGTAGAGGAAGCAAGAAAAGTAGGTGCCGATGCTATTATTAATGTTTATGGGGGAAGAACTACTACGGCTTTTTCTTGGTCTGCTCCGTATGCTGGTGGAACAGCTGTAAAGATAAAAAATTCTGAAACATCAAAAACTCTATACAAACCTGCACCTCCTGTTCTTTTTAACCATGATCAAAGGGTAGAAATCTATACGTTAGGAAATAAGCCAGAGTATAAGTTTAAAAAAATTCAGTATTTATATTCCGATAGCTGTAATGATCCAATAGTTGAATCAAATCACTCCAAAAACAACCTTGCTAAGCTTGTCTCTTCAGCAAAAAGTGTACAAGCAGATGCCATTATAGATGTTAAATGTGAAGACTATGTCTCTGTAGATTGTAATAATTTTAATCGTTGTTATGCAAAAGCTATTAGATGGGAAATGTAAAGTCATCACATAACCAAGATAAGTATAAGGAGGATTCCCTCCAAATTCTCTTAAACCATAATGTACAAAATGTTGATGTGGTTTAGTAAACTAACTGGGTTCAGTGGCGTAGAATGGTAATAATTCTAATGTGATACTTTGCTAATGCCCAGTGGTTCTAACAGGTAAAGACTAGGTGACATGTTCCCTACAGGACTTTGCCTGTACGATGTGGTTAGTATGCTTATATTAGAAATGTATCTCTGGTGGCGGCCTAGGGCCTCGCACGCTACCTCAAGGGCGGGCCGCTCAATCCGCAACAAATTCAGTACTGCGATATAAAGCATATTGGGCCTTCTTTACGACTGTAATTTTGACTTTGACCATTACCGTGAGTGGGCGAGTTTAAAATACTGACAGCTAGGCCGGCCATACCTTTGCCACCTCATTTAGATGATTTCACACAAGTCATTGCTTACCATGATACTTATCAAAAATGTTAGGTGTCGAGCTGGTAATGGTTTCATAGTACTCTATGTCCCGAACCTACATTTTTCGTAAACATTCAGCAAGGAATGCAATGTTATGATGACCTCATTAAGAAAATCCCTTTTTTTTAAGAAGATAGCGCTTCTTCTCGCTTCGGCTTTTATCTACTCTCGTCATTATTTTAAACTCAGCTTACATTGGCTGAAGGCAAAAGGCTGGCGTTCACGAGCGGGGGAAATCGTTCCTGTAAGGCTGACTTTTACCGATGTTGAAGGACAGCCTATTCAATATGCATCAGGAGTAACCACACCTTATCTGTCATTGCTGGCCGGAGGAAGGTCTAAGGTCAATGCTGATGCTGTGGTCAGAGGAGTGAAGCGGGCATTATACGATCCAGTGCAAGATGAAGTAGTACCGTCAGATGATTACTTGTTTAAGATGATTAATAATAGCGCAGCATGTTATAACTTAATTAAAGACCCTGAATATGCAGGAATGGTACTCGATCTATCTGGTCTCGATACATACCATACCAATCCGGATCGATATTTCGATATTCGAAAAGTTCATCTAATGAATAATAGCCTGGCCTCGATTACAATAAAAAATGGGCATGTTGTAACCCCTGAAAGTAAGGAATGGAATAAGGCCAAGTTACACTTAATCAGTAATCTGAATCTTCTTTTTCCTGCCCTGTCACATAACTGGGTTCATTTTCATTTTTCGGACATCGCTACGGTAATAAGCCATAACTTGTTTCCTATCGGCGAGGTTTTACATCAGTGGCTGTCACCATTTATGATCAGTAATCTCAGTACCAATGAAAATGGTAAGGGCGGTGCTGTTATGGATAGGGATATGGGTGAGAAAAAATTCTTTTTCTCCGACTACCTCATCATTAATCATACCGATAACGAATATTTTGTTGATTCGGTGGCCGGTAGAACCCTGTCGTTCTACAGCGGAATGAATAACAAAGGGGCTAAAGGACCTGTGGTATTTGGCTTCCCACCAAAGTTTCCTGCTGAATATGCCGATGTGCCTTATGTAATGGCGCTGGAAGCGGGTTATAAGGCCAGCAAGAAGTTTGTCGATAACTCTCTGAAAAGCATGAATGATGAGGAAATCAACCTTCTACAAGAATGGAAATATCATGTCGTCAAGAGAACGACTCAGCAATTCCCCGCGAATGAAACCTGTCTAGCCAGTGTCCTATCAACCTTTATCTGGCAAGTCTGTTGGGTGCATACACTGGATCACCAGATGTATTTTAAATGGACCGATGGATTGAACTCAGCGTCTGGAACTTTGACCGCATTTCACGAAGAGGGAAGACTTTTTAGTCGCAAGAACCAAATACAGTTTAAGAATATGGCCGATGTCGCCATCCGTTATAACCCAAATGGAGACAGTCTAGCTGATATCACCTATAACGATAAACGATTACAAACCGCCCTGGATGAATATCGTTCTGATCTTCTATCTGTAATAAACCGTCATGTTAAAACAGACGCAGGAGGTGATGATTTTAAGAGCCTATCACTTGATGAAATAGCGCCCTCCGTGCTGATGTAAGCACATAAATTGTAAGCGGCTACCGTATCGCACGAGGGGATAAGTAAAGAGCGGGGAATAGCAAGAGTTGTGGCTGCTTGAATAGGGAATTAGTTAGCGAGGCCTGAACCCGTCACGGCCATTCTTATTACCCTTTATGGGGGCGTTGGCGTTATATGCACAACAGGTGTTATGACTCTAAGGATGTAACGTATGCCACCAATCAATAGTGTGGGATTGTCGTTGCGCCTGAGTGGGATGGGGTAGTGGGGTTCTTACAGTTTGTAAGTGATCTTGAGCCTACAGACAGTAAAGGTTTGCGCTTAAAGAGGTTAGCCGCTTCTGTGAGCTATTGTGCAAGCAATTATAAATGGGTTTTAAATTAGGTGTTAGGTTGTGATTAGAGTTAGTTATGAAGCCTGCGAAAGCGGGTTTTTTTACGCCTTGATAATGTGACTTTGCCCATTACAGTAGTTGGCGAGCATCTGCAATGCTGAAAGTGATACAGGCCGCGCGTTTGCTCCATATTGTAATGGAGTATGTTAATGCTCCAAATTAATCATTTTGGAAAATGTAAAGAACTGGGAATATATGGATTTAATCGATATATATCTGTATAAATATATCGAATTGTTCGATTGAGAACGCCCCTTGCTGAGTGCGTGGGCCGGTATGGTTTTGCGAGCACTTCTGAATAAATTATATCGATTTATGCGTTATAATTAGCTTTATACGGAATGAGTATGAGAAATGAAATTGGCATCGCGATACTTTTTAGCTTTATTGGTTTTTTCTTAGGCGGTCAATATTTTAAGTATTCTGCCGGAAATTGATTAGATGAAATAGTAGAACAAATAACTAGAGATGAATGGATTCAAGCTAAAGGGTATTTATCTATATCTATCTTAATTAGAAATACAAAATACGACGATGCTTTAAAATATTCCGAAGGAATGATAGCCCTAAATGTAAATGGGTTTACGGATAAAGGAAAAAAGATGGATGATTTAAATAAATATGAACTAAGCATATTGGAAAAGATTAAATCATATCAAAAAAATGATTGTTCGATGAACTGCCTTAAAGAGTTAGATGGTATTCTTAGGTAATGGAAAAACGTATAACCAGCGCAGGTTGTCGGAACAACTTTCCACTCCTTCGTCGCTACAAGTCGTCCGCAACTGCGGGCGTTATGCAAACATATTTGAGAGATAGGTTAAGTATGAGACAAGTTCTTTTATTCATGTCTGTTCTATTTCTTGCGTCATGTGGATCAATGAAAACAGTAACAAGTTCTAATCATGAAATTGGTTCTGATTTACAGCGAAATAAAACTAAATGTGAATCAACCACGAGGGTCTACAGTGGTGTCACTTATGACTTTTGTCGCTTTCATGCTAACGAATCAGGATTAAGCTATAACGAGATTATATTAAGTTTCTACTTATTCGATATGGTGATATTTTCACCAATTGTTGATACTCTGCTTTTGCCTGTTACTATTTATCAGCAAGTCAGTTATGGAAATTCAGAAGTGTATAGAAGTAAAAAATAATGCATAACAAGGTAAAGCACCGACTCCGCAACAGTGTTTGCGGCGTTAACTATTTCCATTTAAACTAATCTGGAACCTCTTCGGAAGGCTGCTGTGCGTCAGGAGGAACCCTTAACAAAAAACACTCCTTAGTGGGCATAAAAAAACCCAACATTTAGCTGGGCTTTAGGTTTTTAACTTACCCTTTACAGGCCTACAAAAGATCTTTTTCAGCTTTCAAAAAGAATCTTCCTGCAAATAAAATGCTTAGCATTAGTAAGAGCAAAGTACTAGTACTCCCTGGCTTGGGGGCAGTGGGAACTACCACTGCTTCAATTGGCCCTATGCTATTAGAGCTGGCACTTTCAGCTTCACCTAGATTGTCGGTATAGGTTACATCAACAGTAATAGTATTACCGATATCACTATTATCCGTAACATAACTATCTTGGTCAGTACCTACACCAGAGCCATTGGACATCCACACATAAGAGACACTAGAAAAACCGTCGGCATCAGTAACCGTTGCGGTTATGGTATCGCCTGAATTTGTTCCACCGGCGATAGAAACAAAGCCTACTGTATTGGGATCTTGTATCAATACCAATCCTGCGAATCTTTCAGTTGTTTCTAAAGCTTCGATAATATTAGTTTGTTCCTGAACAACGTCGTCATGATTGCCTGTATGGATGCCTATATCTGTTGTTGCAGAGTCACTAAATACAAAATAGTATCGCAATTGACCTTCCCAGGTATATCTGTCCCAGCCACATTGGTTAAAGTAAGCGGATGTCTTGTTTGTACTTGCATCATTACCCGTTGGGAGTAGTGCGTGCATCTCAGCAAGCGTGGCCCAGTGATAGCCTGCCGGTATCTCGTATGTATCATTCGAATTCCAAGTGGTTGACTGAGATATCGCAAAAAAGACAGGTTCGCCAGATGAACTCTGACGTATGCCTCCGCAATTATCAGTCTGTAGCCACCAATCATCCAAAGCAATTTCAGCGGCATTAACAGAGAGGGTTGAAGCTAGTAGGGTTAATAGGGTTAAGGTTTTTTTCAGCATAATTGGGTGTTCCTTATCAATTAATAAGATGATCAAGTTTAAGCATTGTCATAGCAACAGCTAATGAAGCATGCCAACTCATAGGTATCGATCGTTATAAATAATGGGGTTAAAACTGAACGAGATAAGGAAAGCCTGGAGGGCGGTGTCCATACCAGCAGCTCAAACATCCTGTTTTTGAATCGTGTGAATTGTAGCTTAGTGTGAACCCGTTAACAAATAAACGCTTACACTATGTGGTCACTATTTGTGCATTAATCGCTATATGGCTAAGGGCTTCTTAAAGGCGTTCTAGAATTCTACAGATAGGGTTAAGGCTAACTGAGGCTGTTGACACAAACCGGCCTTATAGATTGGCCGGTTAACTTGTTCCAAATAAACTACTTTGGAAATTCTATGACGGGCTGGTTTGTGTCATAACCGGGCATTGAGAAATTTAGGCGAACTCCATTTTTCTCTAAAGCAGCCATTAACGCCTTGCTCAGCGCTGAGTTAATCTGGCGCTGTTTTTGCCGAGTTTATGGCAAAAAAAGTGACAGGTTGACGAGTAAGACTGCATAAACTTGTTAGATATTCTCTAATTTTTCTAAAGCTGTTTCTGAGTGTATAGAATCAACCGGATTATTTTTCACATAGTCTTGAATGTCTGGAATTAGCCTAGTTGCTTTCATGTCAACCAAAGCCTCCCATAAATCGTATCTTGTACATTGGCCTGCTTCAGTATCAAAACCTTGATCTTTAAGTAATTTGAAAATTCCTTCAGCAGCTCCAGGAACCTTTTTATATGATTTAATTGCTGAAAGAATCATATTAAATCTACGTTCATTTGACCGTTCATTTATCAACATATCCACAAGCACAGGAATAGCATCAGGTTCTTTGACTGCTTTCAAGAACTGAATTATCGCTCGTTTGAAATTAGCACCACCACCTTGTTTTATTGCGTCTTTAATTTCAGGAGTTATCGTTTTTATATTCTTAGACAAGTACTTGTATGCAGAAGAGGCTACGTGCCAGTTATTATCAAAAAGTGCATCGTAGAATAGTGCTAAATCCTCTTTACGATTATAAGTAACTATTTGTTTAAATGCCTCCCCTCTAACATCTCCATATGGATCTCTCGTAAACTCAAGATACTGCTCGATTGTTAAGTGTGCAGGGTCATTTTCAATAATACTTTGGAGAGCCATATGCCTAGTAAAACCATCCATACTATTCAAACCTTTTTCTACCATATCGGTATTTTCCGGATCTATTTGAGTAAGGATAAACTCGATTTTTGAAAGTACTTCTGGGTCTTTTTCTGTTTCAATCAGTGAAATAAGAAAACTATTACTAGCATCTTTGTTAATTCGACCAAGAGTAATGGCCAGCAAGTATTTATGGTGTGCATCCTTTTCAGAGTTATACGTCGAAATTAAAAGATCTATTGCTTCCTTTGAGGCAAGTTGACCTAACCCACTATAGCCAGATTCAATCAAGGTTTTATTATCGGAAACAATGCAATCTTTCAGTATAAAAAAAGATTCTTTCTTAAAGTTTTCAACAAGCTCTGAAACAATCCGATGGCCTCTATAAAAACAAGTTACCCCCTGGTAATCACCATCGCTTTCACGCATATCAGGGATTTCTTTGATTTTGTTTTTTATTCTCTGAAAATGTAACTCATCCATTTCTCATTCTCCTAAATCTAACGCCAGCGTCAACTGCAGGCAAAATTGGCGGGTTTTGTGCGGTTTTTGCACAAAAGATGACAGTTTTGACTGTCAGATTGCACGCTCTGGTTATGTGATTACCATTCACGAGGTGCCATTGCCTCCTCAATATCTAAATTGTAACCATAAGACTCAAGAATATGAGCAAAGTCTTTTCCTATATTTTCTCTGGCTGCGGTTTCTATTTCACTTCCATTCTCGCCAAACTCATTGTTAAGTTCATTAAACTTTTCAGTTGCAGCATGTGTAAGCTTATAAACAGACTCAGAACTTTCAGGCTTTTTCTCTTCAATCTTAGAGCAGAGTTCGAGAAGGATTATTTTCCCTTTATCTACGATAGAGTTCGGAAAGTAACTATCTTGATACATTTCATCGAGAAATTTATATTCCGTTATTTTAGGATTACTGACTTGTATATCACTTCCGCATCCAATTCCTAACAAGGCTAAGAACGATACTAAAATACTCTTCTTCAATTCCATTTCTCTCTATTTATTACACATAACGCCGGCGTCAACTGCGTAGCAGGCTGGCGCGCCTTTGTGCGGCACGCACAAAGCGTGACAGTTTGCGGAGTCAGATTGCACGCCCTTGTTATGCCATTTTATAAATTGAATTGCCACTGGATGGAATTACCGTTTATTTGACGACTAACAAACCCCATATGGCCATAAATAGGCCCAAGAAATGACAAATGCCTTGGCGTCAAAGTACCATTTGATATTGATAAAGTCTGCCCCATAACCCACTCTCCAACAGAACCGGCTGTGGGTGATGTCATGCTAACTCCAACTTTAGCGATATTGTTATTTTGAGCGGCAAGATTGTATGCGAAATTAAATACCGCATGAAAAACATTCCACGGAATAGTATATGAAGGATTTTCATTTGTATGGTGTAGCTCAACTCCTTCTGATGTAGCACTCCATGCAAAGTTTTTTTGGTTTTCTGGATCACGATGCCATGTTTTAGCATTAATCATCTTCATTCCTTAATTACGACCTAGGCATAACAGTGTTTTTCAACGGAATGATTCGGTGTATACAAATATATATCGAATCATGCAGTGTAGTGAAGAATAAAGTTTTAATGGGAAAAAGTTAAGCACCCATTAAATGTTCAATTATTGAACAGCTGCTTTTGAGAGAAAAATGAGTTTTATCAAATGGGCAATTAGACTGGTTATGACACAAACCGGCTTTATAGATGAGCCGGTTAACTTATTCCATTTAAACTAATTTGTTACATACACCGAATGATTCAATGTATATTTGTATACACTGAATCATTCCGTTGAAAAACACTGTTAGGTGTCTAAGGAGAGAATATGTTGGGCATAGGGTTATTGATTTGTTTGGCTATTTATATTGCCATAATAAAACTATTAGTTCGTATTATCCCCTCCCGTACACATAAGGCAGTCCTTGTTTTCATGGCTGTAGCATTCCCTTTGATATATCCGTTTCTACATAAAATCTACCCCAGCTATCATCAATTTATAAGTTTATGCGAAGCCAGTGACCGGAAAATAATACACAGCATTAAACATATAGATTATCTTTACCTTGGTAGTTCTTCAATGTGCAAGAATGGATTTGAAGATCTTGCAAATTATAAAGGCATTGAATGTGACTACAAACCTAAAGAAAATAGAGAGCCTGGTAATGATAGAGGCACATTTCGATATATAAGAGGGGAAAACTGGTCTAGCCCATCCTGTGGTGAAAACTGTCTTACAAAACCATATAGAATTCAAAAAGAAGAATGCCAACTTTCCTGCATGGAAAGCGTTAAAATAGAAAAGTTTACAAACCCTTTTGATCATAGGTTTATAAAAAAAGAAATAATTATAAATAAATTGTATCTCAACGAAAGCACCATTATCGATGGAGAGGAAGTCTTAGCTGTATTAAAAAATTACATTTACTATCCTTACGGAAACACTTGGGCAAAGATACTAGGGGCGTCAAGTAGCTTGGCACCTAGATCATATTGTGAAAATAAATTATTTATACATAATACGGAAGTTTATAAGCCCAATGGTTCATGAGCAACGACACCTAACAAGTGGCAGCACCGACTCCGCAATTTTGTCACTTTTTTTGCCAAAGGGCCGGCAAAAAAAAACGCCAAATTTGCTCCACTGTGTGCCAGGCGTTAACTTGTTCCAAATAAACTAATTTGTTACATACACCGAATGATTCAATGTATATTTGTATACACCGAATGGCTCTGTTGAAGTAGCTGTTGAATGGCACAAGAGAAATATCTAATGTCTGATAGTGAATTACAACAATTAGCCAGCAAGGTTGGAATATCTACAGATAGACTTGTAGGTGTAGGTAATAGATTAATTACCTCTATTGAAACCGGTTCAAAAAGTCAGGAAAAGCACCAAAAGTCTATTGTTGCATTGACCGTAGTTATTGCTCTTTCTACAGTGATTTATACATTATTAACTATCTGGTCTACATCTATTCAGCAACAAGAGCTTGAATTAAAACTAGATAATGACTCTAAAAAAACAACTGAAACTACGGTGAAGAGTAACACTTAGCAACACGCCCTATGGACTTTTTGTGCTGGACAGAGGCCGCTCCTGACACTTTGGAGCCCTAACCAAATACCGAGCATACCAATCCTGTTAGTTGTTACTAGGAATGTTCTAGCTTAGGCTCCAATGTGTAAAAACCAGCCGGTCAGATTTTTTAAAATGAGGTAGATAGTTCGCCAACAATGAGGCTATTACCGCCCATCAGTGTCAAAGAACCTATTTCACCCGCACTTCAGTTACCAGATGCGTATGGGCCGCGACAGAATATAGCGATCTAACCAGCAAATAACTTTCTAATCTCAGTATTCTTTAAAGACATGCCTATGCCTCTTTGTTCATTCACTATTTAATACCAATAACCGATCTAACAAGTTAACCTGATAGTCGGTTACAGACTATAGCCTCTGAATTTTTACTGACTGAAGTGTTGGAACAGTAATACAAGTCTTCGTACTGTTTGATGAAATCTCGGTTATATTGCTTATACCCTACCGGCCTTGATTGGCGGGGAAATGAAAAATTGGAAGGTTTAAGGAGGAGCTTAATGTCTACAGCTGCATTTCGGAAATTGCAGATGGATATTGAGTTACCTGGTTTATTGAATGACTTGGACTACCTCATGGAGGCGCACTGGCTGAACCATGTAAATGTCGATAATTACCAGGGCCAATGGCGAATTTTTCCTTTACGTTGTGCTGTTGAACATCAAAATGCACATCCTATTTTGCAGGCTTTTTCTATCGAAGGTGTGAGTGTTTGGCAGGATATGCCGATTTTAGAGCACTGTCCTGCTATTCGAACTGTCCTGGCTAATATCAACTGCCCAATCAAAGCGGTAAGGTTAATGCGATTAAATGCTGGAGCAAAAATTGCTGCGCATAATGATGCTGGTTTGGCTGCTGAATTTGGTGAGGCGCGTCTGCATATCCCTCTTATAACATCGGATAAGGTTAGGTTCATCGTAGCTGGGCAGACTGTGCCAATGCGGGCAGGTGAACTGTGGTATATCAATGCAGATGAAACACACTGTGTTGCTAATCTCAGTAACATTGATCGGATTAATTTGGTTATAGATTGTGAGGTTAACGATTGGCTAATGGGGCAATTACACGGTGAAACCCTGGCGAGTTAAAAGATGGACCAGCAGTATTAAGGCGTTTTAAATGGGCATTGCATTAGAGATGAGTATTAGAGATCAGGTTGTTGAATGTATTCAGCAAATACTGAGTGACGATAATACGATGGGTGATTGTAAAGTTTATATTGATC
>SPKZ01011005.1_pt1 | contig 11079 bp, 7 predicted proteins | sample 2456571 | NCBI WGS metagenome assembly SPKZ01 (sample SAMN11192286, study PRJNA482655) | marine metagenome | biome: ENVO:00000447; feature: ENVO:00000244|ENVO:00000211|ENVO:00000569|ENVO:00002023; material: ENVO:00002151; isolation source: ocean water from marine abyssalpelagic zone ...
GAAACAATCAATTGCTGGTAGAAACCAAAGGAAATAAAGTTGAAGTAACTGCTAGTAACATTATTGTTGCCACGGGAGCAAGGTCTCGAGAATTGCCAAATATTCCTCAAGATGGCAAATTAGTAATAGGATATCGCGAAGCCCTCACCTTAAAAAAGCAACCTAAATCGATGGTCGTTATTGGCTCTGGCGCTATTGGATCTGAGTTTGCTTACTTCTATCAAACACTAGGAACAGACGTTACTTTAATAGAATACATGCCAAACATTGTTCCGGTAGAAGACAAAGATGTTTCTAGTCAACTTCAAAAATCATTCAAAAAATCGGGCATGACAGTAATGACCGGTGCCAGTGTAGAATCTGTTGAAGTAGCTGGCAACAGAGCTAGAGTAACTGTTAAAACCGATAAAGGCGAAGAAACTATTGAAACAGATTTAGTTTTATCGGCTGTAGGAATTGCTGCAAACATCGAAAACATCGGCTTAGAAAACGTTGGCGTAATAGTAGATGGCGGTAAAATTTTAACCGATGAATATTATCAAACCAACATCCCAAGCATCCATGCCATTGGCGATTGTGTTGGCGGGCAAGCTCTAGCACATGTTGCTTCGGCAGAAGGAATTATTTGCGTAGAAAAAATTGCAGGTAAAAGCCCAGAGGCATTAGATTATGGTAATATCCCAGGATGTACTTATTGTCAGCCCGAAATTGCGTCTGTTGGCTTAACAGAAGAAGCCGCTAAAAAAGAAGGACACGAATTAAAAATTGGAAAATTCCCATTTGCAGCTTCAGGAAAAGCCTCTGCATCGGGACATAAAGATGGTTTTGTAAAATTAATTTTCGATGCTAAATATGGCGAGCTACTAGGTGCTCATATGATTGGAAGCAACGTAACGGAAATGATTGCAGAAATTGTTGCCATCAGAAAATTAGAAACAACAGGGCACGAATTAATTAAAACAGTTCACCCCCATCCAACCATGAGCGAGGCAATTATGGAAGCAGCCGCAGCAGCATATGGCGAGGTAATACATCTATAAACCATCTCATTTTCGGTTAAACAAGTAACTTTATACCATGTGCGGCATAACAGGTATTGTATCATTTACAGATACTGGCGAATCATTTCATGCTAAAATCAACGATTCTGTCAGCAGTTTAAATCAGCGTGGGCCCGACTCATCTGGCACATTTAATTATGCCTTTACATCTTTGGGCCATGCTCGCCTTTCTATATTAGATACGTCGGATGCAGCAGCACAGCCTTTTTCAGATTCTACAGAAAGATACACGCTAGTTTACAACGGCGAATTTTACAACTACAAGGAACTCCGACAAGAGCTAGAGCGAGATGGAATCAGTTTTAAATCGAGTGGAGATACCGAAGTACTGCTTCAACTTTACATTAAATACAAAGAAAAAGCGCTCGATAAAATCAATGGTTTTTTCGCCTTTGCCATTTACGATAAAAAAGAAAAATCAACTTTTATTGCTAGAGATCGATTTGGAATTAAGCCTCTATTAATTTTTAAAGACGAGGACAAATTAATTTTCGCGTCGGAAATGAAGGCTTTAATGGCCTATGGAATTGAAAAGGATATTGACCACGAGGCATTGTACACCTATTTACAATTGAATTACATTCCGGCCCCGCACTCCATTTTTAAAGGCGTAAAAAAACTCACGCCGGGCAATTACATCATAATAAAAGACGAGGTTGAAGAACATAGTTTCTACAAAATATCAGATCACAGTTCAAATTATTCATCAGATTCCTACGAACAAGCTCAAAAAAAAACGATGCAATTGCTGGATGATTCTGTCCAAAAACGTTTGATTTCGGATGTGCCATTAGGTGGTTTTTTGAGCGGCGGGATAGATTCTAGTGTAATTACTGCCTTGGCCTCCAAGCACGATAATAATTTCAGCACTTTTTCCATTGGCTTTAAAGACAATCAAATGTTCGACGAAACGCATTACGCTCGTTTGGTTGCTCAAAAGTTCAAAACAAATCACACCGAATTTATTTTAACCAACGACGAACTGTACGAAAGTTTGCAATCAACATTAGATTACATCGACGAGCCGTTTGCCGATTCATCTGCTTTGGCTGTAAATTTATTAAGCAAATACACCCGCCAACATGCTAAGGTTGCTCTTTCTGGCGATGGTGCCGACGAATTATTTTCGGGCTATAACAAACACAAAGCAGAGTTTGAAGCACGAAATTTAAATTTGAGAGGTCAGTTTATTAAGCAATCTGGTTTTATTTGGGACAAAATACCACAGAGTCGTGGCAGTAAAATTGGCAATTTAGCAAGGCAACTAAGTAGGTTTAGCGAAGGTTTAAAATTGAGTTCGAAAGACCGATATTGGAAATGGGCCAGTTTTAACGACCAAAGCACAGCCGACGATTTGCTTTTAGAACCTGTAGACAAAGAGCTTTGGGAAGAACGAAAATCTAATCACTTAGAAACAATTAAATCCAATGGCGATTTTAACGATGTGCTTAGAACCGACATGCAGTTAGTTTTAACAAACGACATGCTGCACAAAGTAGATATGATGTCGATGGCAAACAGTTTAGAAGTGCGTACACCATTTTTAGATCACGAATTGGTCAACTATATTTTCACGCTGTCTCCAGATTTCAAAATCAATAGAGAAATGCGTAAGGTACTACTGCAGGATACTTTTAGATCTATTTTACCATCCGAATTATACAACAGACCCAAGAAGGGTTTTGAGGTTCCGTTACTCAATTGGTTCCAAAACGATTTAAAAGACAAAATAAATAACGAACTTCTGGAAGATTCCTTCGTTAAAGATCAAAACGTATTTAACCCAACCAAAGTACAGCAATTAAAAGCCCAACTATTTTCCAATAATCCAGGTGCAATCGAATCTCAAATATGGGGACTCATTGTATTTCAATCTTGGTGGAAAAAATGGATGGAATAACAAAACAACAAGCAAACTAAACACATCTTTATGCCTCGCGTATTAAGAATTATTAATCGGTTTAATCTAGGTGGCCCTACTTTCAATGTCACTTATCTTTCTAAGTATATGTCGGACGAGTACGAGACGATGCTTATAGGAGGTGAGAAAGAAGACTCAGAAGACAGTTCTATTTTTATTTTAGAAAACCTAGGTCTTAAGCCTGTACTCATTCCAGAAATGAAGCGAAGCATCAACCCGATTAACGACCTGAAAGCATATTACAAATTCAAGAAAATAATTAAAGATTTTAAACCTGACATTGTCCACACCCATGCCGCAAAATCGGGTGCACTAGGCCGCTTGGCTGCGTACAATTGTAATGTACCCGTAATAGTTCACACCTTCCACGGACATGTTTTTCATTCTTATTTTTCTAACGTCGTTACCAATCTATTCAAAATACTAGAACGGTATTTGGCATCAAAAAGCACATGTATTGTGGCCATTTCAGAAATTCAGAAAGAAGAAATATCTGGGATCCATAAAATTTGTCCACCCGAAAAAATGAGAGTAGTTCCTTTGGGCTTCGACTTAAAAAAGTTTCGAACCAATATGGACCAAAAGCGAACCGATTTTAGAAACAAATACAACATAAAGCCCGATGAAATTGTAATTTCCATTATTGGCCGTCTTGTTCCTATTAAAAATCACCCACTCTTTATCGAATCAATTGCAGCAATCGCTAAAAAAACCAATAAAAAAATCAAAGCACTCATCGTTGGAGATGGTCAAGAAAAAGAAAACCTACAAACTTTGTGCGCCGGTTTAAATGTTTCGTTTGTAAATGGAAGTTTCACAGATAAAAACGAAATAATAGGGTTCACATCCTGGATAAAAGAAGTAGATACCGTGTTAGCAGCTTCCGATATTATCGCGCTCACTTCTTTTAACGAGGGCACACCTGTAAGCCTTATAGAAGCTCAAGCTGCTGGCAAGCCAATTATTTCTACAAGAGTTGGAGGAATTGAGAATATAGTAGACAAAAACAGTACTGCGTTGCTTTCTTCAAGTGATAATTTGATTGAATTTGAGAAGAATTTGTCAACATTGATAGAGAATGAAAATAAAAGAACAAAAATGACTGAGGCATCGACTAACAAATCAACCGAACCCTACGAATACCGTACGTTGTGTAACAACATGGAAACACTGTACAAAGATTTATTATAGACATATACCAGATTCAAAGTTCCATTTGTGTTCTATTTAATACTTTTGTTTAAAATTTCACCCCAAGCATGAAAAGAATATATCAATATACTGGTTTAGCAATTTTGATGAGCATCTTGCTATCGTCTTGCTATATCAACCAAAGTGTGATGCTGAAAACCGATCGAGATTACACGTTTTCGGCCTTTCCGGATACAAGTAAAGAGGAATATATTATTTCGCCAAACGATGTATTTACTTTTAGACTGCTCTATAACGATGGGTTTAAAATGATCGATTTAACCACAGATGGACAAGGTCAGAGAAATAACTTACGAAATCAAGGCATTACATATTTGGTTGAATTTGACGGCATGGTAAAATTTCCTTTGCTCCGAAGAATTAACTTGGCAGGTAAAACAATTAGACAGGCAGAGTTAATGCTCGAAGAAATGTACTCGGCCTATTACGTTAAACCATACGTTGTACTTAAAGTAACGAATAGACGGGTAATGGTATTTCCTGGAAGCAGTGGAGACGCCCAAATTATAAACCTTACGTACGAAAACACGACACTAATGGAAGCGCTTGCCTTAGCTGGCGGAATTCCTTCTTCTGGTAAGGCAAAAAAAATTAAAGTAATTAGACAAAACCCCGGCAGCAAAAAAGGGCGTGATATATACCTGATAGATCTTTCAAAAATAGAAGGCATTCAACAGGGAGAATTAATTCTTCAGGCAAACGATATCATATATGTCGATCCAATACCAAACGTAGCATCACAAGCCTATCAAAACATTGCACCTTTTGTATCGTTACTAACAACATTTATATTGGTATGGTCAATCGTCGTACCAAATAATTAATGTTTGAAATCAAATTATGATTCAAAAAAGCTTTTCCAATCTAAACGATGAGTTTGATGAAGGATTATTTCTCAATATTCTAAAGAGAAGTTTACCTTGGATCTTCCTGTTTCTTTTTACGGGAATGTTTATTGCATTTTTGATAGTCAGGTATTCGCAGGAAATTTATAGTTCCGATTCTATTATTCAATTAAGCGAGAACAATCAAGCGAAGCGAATCCTTAACGTTGAAAGCATAATTGAACCAACTGGCCTATCGGGACAAATTGAACTCTTAAAATCGAATGTATTCATAAAGCGAGTACTGGAGCAACTTCCGCTCGAAATGTCATACTTTGTAAAGGGTACCTTTAAAGACAACGAACTCTATAAAAGATCGCCCTTTAATGTAAAGGCAAAAATAAAATCGGCCGAAATTTTCCATACAGATATTTCCATCCTTTTCACTAGCGAATATAACGCTAAGATTGCCTACGATCATGGAGGAACCTCGTTCAAAGGTAACTGCGACATCAGAGAATGGCTAAGCTTTCCACATTTCGATATGCAATTTTCGATACTAGATATTGAAAACATTTTGATTCAAAAAGAGAGTGATGAAAATGGTCATTATTATTTCAGAATCAACAACATAGACAACCTAACAACAGAATACACGAGCCAACTTACGGTTGATATTGCGAATCCTAGAGCACGAACTATTAAGGTAGCTTTTGTAGATAACAATGCTAAAAAGAGCGCCGACGTTGTAAGTAAAATCGCCCAGGAGTTTATACTATACGACATTGAAAAAAAGGCAGAAAGTGCGAGTAATGTTATCAATTTTATCGATGATCAGCTAAACAGTGTTTTACAAACACTTAAATCGTCGGAAACATCTATGCATGAATTTAAACGAGAAAATAAATTTCGTTCTTCCGATCAAATCAGCATGAATTTCATCAACATAATTGAAACTGCAAACACCGATTTAATTAATACCCATTTCGAACGAGAGTTAATAATAAAGATCGAAGAGGAAATTAACGATCAAAACGATAAAAGTGTTTACGATTTACTTTTACTCCTTAGTGGCGCACACTACGACGGTACAATTTCGACATTGGTTAACAACTTACACGTTTTATTAATAAAACGAGAGGAACTTTATTATTACGCCATGCCTGATAATAATAAGGTAGAATTAATTAATCATCAAATCAATGTTCAGAAAAAGCTACTTCTTCAAAGCATCAAAGGCACAATTAGGCAGTTAGAATTAGAGGAGATTGCCTTAAAAGAAAAAATAAAAAATTACGAAGACAAAATCTATAGTAAACCAACCCAAGAATTAGAATATTCTCGACTTCAAAGAATCTTCACCATCCATGAGTCCTTCTTTACAATGCTCCAAGAAAAGAAAACAGAGTATGCCATTTCTAGAGCAGGATTTGTATCAAACAACGTAATATTAAAAGAAGCCAAGGAACCAACCACACCTATTTTCCCAATTAAAACAAACATTCTCCTACTTAGCCTTGTAATCAGTTCTATTTTGGGATTCCTCTTAGTTATCGTTCGATACTTTTTACACAGCACAGTATCTAGCATACACGACATTAAAAAGCATACAAATGCAACTGTTTTAGGTGTTATCCCAGTTTATACAGAGGATATTCCTGTATCACAATTATTGGTTGACAAAAAGCCCAAATCGATGATTTCTGAGGCTTTTAGATCCATCCGAACCAACTTACATTTTATTGATAATAAGAAAGGACCAAAAGTAATTGCCATTACCTCTACTGTTTCGGGTGAGGGAAAAACATTTATTGCCATAAATCTTGCAGGCATCATAGCCTTTACCGACTTAAAGGTAATTGTGCTCGATTTAGATATGAGAAAACCTAAGATCCATGTTGGATTTGGCGTAGAAAATATAAATGGGATGAGTACTTTGCTTATTGGTAAAGACAAACTGGAAGATTGCATCAATCACAGCACCTTAGATAATCTCCATTTCATTACAGCTGGCCCTATCCCTCCTAATCCTTCCGAGCTAATCCTTAATAACAAAATGGATGAATTACTCGAAAAATTAAAAACAAAATACGATATCATAATTATGGACAACCCTCCTGTTGGCATTGTAACCGATGGATTGAGCAACATACAGAAAGCCGATTATCCTATTTATGTTTTCAGAGCCAATTACTCTAAGAGAAATTTCTCGCAAATTGTAAACCGACTTATTCACGAGCACAACATCGATAACTTATCCATTATCCTTAACAGTGTTGGTTTCCAAAAATCCGATTACAACTATGGTTACGGATATGGATACGGATACGGATATGGTTATGGATACGGATATGGCTACTACGAGGATATAGGTAAAGAAGAAAAGAAAAAAAGTTTTTTTAAGTGAAGTTTATAAATACACACATTCCCGATTTAATCGTGATTGAGCCGAGGATTTTTGCTGACGGGCGAGGCAGTTTTTTTGAATCATATAGTCAGCGTACTTTTGAAGCCAACGGAATAAACCTTGACTTTGTCCAAGACAATCAATCTAAATCGGATAAGAATGTTCTAAGAGGGCTACATTTTCAAAACGCTCCATACGATCAAGGTAAATTGGTTAGGGTTATTAAAGGAGCCGTAATAGATGTTGCCGTTGACTTAAGAAAAGACCAACCAACCTATGGACAGCATTTCAAAATTGAGCTTTCGGAAGACAACCAAAAAATGCTCATGATCCCTGCCGGTTTTGCACATGGTTTTTTAACATTGGAAGACAATACAATTTTCCATTACAAGTGTACCACGTTTTACAACAAAGAATCTGAAGACGGAATTATATGGAACGACAGCACTTTAAACATCGATTGGGGCATCGAGAACCCATCTTTATCGGATAAAGATGAAGAATTACAACATTTTGATCAATTAGTTAGCTTGTTTTAGATGCATTAGCATAATTTTGCTTTTTCGAAATTATCTATGGGGGATTTATTTTACAATACAGATTTTCTTTTTCTAATTTACTTCTCCTTCTTTATATGCACTGTTATTTTCTCAGCGCTTATCAATGGCATCTTTCTAAAATTCGCCAGAACACTTGGAATTAGAAACAACAACGACACCGTTGTTAGGTGGGATCCAAATTTAAAACCTGCTTTGGGAGGCATTACATTTTTTATCTGCTTCCTATTTTCAATTGCGTGCTATTCAATTATTTTTCCTCAAGGAGGCACCTACATTAGAGACATTCAATTTATCGGCCTTTTACTAACTGCTGTTTTAGCTTTTTTAATGGGTTTGGCAGACGACGCATACAATACCAAGCCATTACTTAAATTATTTGTACAGATTAGTTGTGGAATTATATTTATAATAACCAATACCAAAGTCCAGTTCTTTGAATCTTCCATGATAAATAACGCCATAACAATTTTTTGGGTAGTTGGCATTATGAACTCCATCAACATGCTCGACAACATGGATGCCATCACTTCTAGCGTAGGATCTATTATAATATTGGCGGCAATTGCATTCATTCTGCTTCAAAAAGATTACTCCATCGAATATCTACTTCAAAAAGATTTCTCCAGCCTTTACTTGTTAATGCTTGTTGGTGTGTTAGCCTCATTAATAGGGTTCCTGTTTTTCAACTGGCATCCATCTCGGTTATACATGGGCGATACCGGAAGTCAGTTTTTAGGAATAATTCTAGCGTTTGTAGGTATTACCTATTTCTGGAACGGATCGGATGTTGAAGGAAATAAAATCGTTTCCAAACAAATTATTTCTGGTTTGTTGATATTTATTATCCCTTTAACCGATACCGTTACCGTGATTATTAACAGATTACTTAAAAGGCAATCTCCTTTTGTTGGTGGTAAAGATCACACAACACATCATTTACATTACTTGGGCATGACGGATAGACAAATTGCGTTATGTTTTACAGGAGTTACATTAGTTTCGCTAATGTTAACTGTCTTTTTCATAAATTACATCAAGACTTGGAACAACAATATTGTTATGCTTTTCTCCGCTTATATTGCGGCTATATTTGGACTATTATACTATGCTACAAAATACAAACTCAAAGATTAAACTTTCGTAATACCAGCCATGAATAAGAACCTTACATATTTGGCTGCCCTCGCTATCGGGTCCATTTTAGTTTACAATCTATTTGTTTTTTCAATTGATAAATCGGCAGAAGACGCTAATTACGAACGTGATTTCATGTCGAGCTACAGAATATTTTCAATCAACACACCCGATACCATCAGGTTTGCTGGCGAAATTATACCCATTTTCAGAACCGATATAAAAGAAAAACTAGACAAAGAACTATTGGTTAACACCTATTGGCAATCTAATACGGTGTTGCTCTTAAAAAAAGCCAGACGTTATTTTCCAATTATCGAACCGATCCTTAAGAGAAACGGCATTCCAGAAGATTTTAAATACCTCCCCATGATAGAAAGTGGATTTAAACATGTGGTTTCTCCTGCAAAAGCCTCTGGGTTTTGGCAAATTATGGAAGCCACTGGTAAAGGAGGTGGTTTAGAAATTAACAAAATGGTTGACGAACGTTACCATTTAGAGAAAGCTACACAACTAGCATGCGATTACTTAAACAGATCTTACAGAAAGTATAAAGATTGGACTTTGGCCGCTGCATCGTACAACATCGGAATGGGTAATTTGAATAGTAATTTAAGGAAACAGAAGGTTGACAGCTATTACGATTTACTTTTAAATACAGAAACTGGTAGATACGTATATAGATTGGTTGCAATGAAAAGAATTGTGGAAAACCAAAACCAGCATGGATTCTATTTAAGAGACAAGGATCTGTACCATCAGCCAGAAACGTACGAGATAAAAGTAGATTCGAACATAGAGTTGGTAAGCTTTGCGTTCGCTAATGGAGTTAACTATAAAGTGATTAAATTATTTAACCCTTGGCTCAAAAAATCGTATTTAAATGTAGAGCAAGGTCAAAGCTACACCCTGAAACTCCCAGTACACACAGAAGATTATTATGTGCACGAAGAAAATACTGTGTTTAACAAAGTTGAGGAAGTTGTGGTGCTAAAAGATAGCATTGCCATTGATTCTTTGGCACACGACACTAATTAGCAGTTAATCCAATACTGACTTAATACAATCTGTTATTTTATCAATTAATGAAAGAATTTGAAGTAGCAAATGAGACCGAATATTTAGAGGTTATCGGAGCAAGAACCCACAACCTTAAAAATATCGACGTAAAAATCCCTAGAAATCAACTGGTTGTATTTACTGGTTTAAGTGGTAGCGGAAAATCATCGTTGGCCTTCGACACAATTTATGCGGAAGGACAAAGAAGATACATTGAGACCTTTTCATCCTACGCACGTCAATTTTTAAACAAACTCGACCGGCCAGATGTAGATAAGATTTCAGGATTATCTCCAGTTATTTCAATCGAGCAAAAATCAGTTAATAAAAACCCTAGATCTACAGTTGGTACCATTACCGAAATCTATGATTTTTTCCGATTGTTGTACGCAAGAGCGGGAGAAGCCTATTCGTACGAAACAGGAGAAAAGATGCTGAGATACAGCGAAAGGCACATCCACGAATTAATCATTAAAAAATACGATTCTAAAGAAGTTTTAATACTTGCCGCAGTTGTTAAAGGCAGAAAAGGACATTACCGCGACCTTTTCGAAAAAATAATGAAACAAGGGTTTCTTAAAGTAAGGGTAGACGGAGAAGTAATAGAGCTAACGAGAAAAATGCAATTGGATCGATTTAAAATCCATGATATTGAAATTGTTGTAGATCGAATTATTGTAGAAAAAAGAGAGACCAAAAGAATTACGGATTCAATTCAACTGGCCCTCAACTTAGGAAATGGATTGGTAAACGTTTTAGACGTTGAATCTGGGGAAACTCAATTTTTCAGTAAATTCTTAATGTGCCCTACTACAGGTATTTCATACAAAGAACCGGCACCTAACCTTTTCTCATTCAACACCCCCTATGGAGCATGTCCTAAATGCAACGGATTGGGTGA
>SPKZ01021755.1_pt1 | contig 11076 bp, 7 predicted proteins | sample 2456571 | NCBI WGS metagenome assembly SPKZ01 (sample SAMN11192286, study PRJNA482655) | marine metagenome | biome: ENVO:00000447; feature: ENVO:00000244|ENVO:00000211|ENVO:00000569|ENVO:00002023; material: ENVO:00002151; isolation source: ocean water from marine abyssalpelagic zone ...
CGGTTTCTGCATATTCATTAAAAACAGGCATATAATAATCATTGTTGTATTTAACAAATAAAGGTTTGTCATTGGCTATAAATTCAGCAAACAAAGTAAGGCTAAAAATTATAGAAAAAACCCATAAAGAATAATAGCCCCTTTTATTACTTTTAAATACAGCAATTCTTTTATCTCTTATACTTTGCATTTAATTCTTCTCAAAATTGATTCTTGGATCTACATAGGTATAAACAAGATCTGATATTAGTGAAACCACTAAACCCATAAGCGTAAAAATATATAAAGTAGCAAACATTACAGGATAGTCTCTATACAAAGCAGCTTCAAAACCTAAAAGCCCGATACCATCTAAAGAAAAGATAATTTCAATTAAGAGTGAGCCTGTAAAAAACATAGAAATAAAAGCGGCTGGAAAACCTGAAATGATAATTAACATTGCATTTCTAAATACATGTTTGTATAAAACAGAAGACTCACTTAATCCTTTAGCTTGTGCTGTCAAAACATATTGTTTTCCAATTTCATCCAAAAAAGAGTTTTTAGTAAGCATGGTTAGGGTTGCAAAACCTCCAATAACCATAGCCATAATGGGTAAAAACATATGCCAAATATAATCTTTGATTTGTGCAAAAAATCCCAAAGAATCAAAATTGTCACTGGTAATTCCTCTTAAAGGAAAAAGGTCCAAATAATTGCCACCCGCAAAAAGAATAATCAATAAAATGGCGAATAAAAAACCAGGAATTGCAGAACCTAAAATGACTATAGTTGAGCTGTAAATATCAAATTTAGATCCATGTTTTAAGGCTTTTTTTATGCCCAAAGGAATGGAGATTAAATAAATAATAAGTGTTGACCAAATACCTAAAGATATGGAGACAGGAAGTTTTTCTTTTACAAGTTCTATAACAGAGGCATTTTTAAAAAAACTTTCTCCAAAATCAAAGAGAGCATAATTCTTTAACATCATTAAATATCGCTCCCACAAAGGTTTATCGAAACCATAGAGTTTTTCAATGTCTTTTATGAGTTCAGGATCCAAACCAGATGCGCCTTGATACAGAGAGTTTTTTCCTTCATTCGAATTTGCATTTACTAAATCTCCTTGGGAAGAACCCGCAATTCTACTTAAAGCAGTATCTTCAGCACCTTGTATTTGTAAAATCATTTTTTCAACAGGACCTCCAGGTGAGGTTTGAACAATGAAAAAATTAATAGTCATGATTCCTAGGAGAGTAGGAATAATAAATAAAAGACGTCTTAGAATATAAGCACTCATTATTTATCTTTTAAATATTCATCTTTAAACCACCACGTCATTATTCCAATACTGTATTTTGGATGAATTTTAGGCTGGTTAAATTTATTCCAATACGCAATTCTATAAGATGAACTGTGCCATTGAGGAATAACATAATAATTGTTTAACATTACTCTATCAAGTGCTTTAACAGAAGTTAGCAGTTCTTTTCTGTTTTTTGCAATAATAACATGATCAATTAATGTATCTATTGCAGGGTTTTTAATACCCATATAGTTTTGACTTCCCCTAATATCAGCACTCAAAGAGCCCCAGAAATATTTTAATTCATTGCCTGGACTTAAAGAAACAGGATAAGAAATAACCATCATATCAAAATCATAGTTTTTCACTTTATTGCTGTATGAAACAGCATCAAGTACTTTTAAAGAAGCTATTATCCCTATTTTTTTGAGATTTTTTATAAAAGGCTGAACCACTCTTTCAAAATTGGGCTGGTAAAGTAAGATTTCAAAAACAAATTCTTTTCCATCTTTTACCAAAACTTTATTTTTAAAACTCCAACCTTCTTTTTTAAGAATTTTAAGTGCAGCTCTTAATTCTTTTCTTATTTTTCCACTGCCTTTTGTAATATTGGTTTTAAATTCTTCTTGAAATACACTTTAAGGAATTTGATTTTTTAAAGGATTTAATAAAAGTAATTCTTCTTTTGAAGGAAGACCAGATGAGCTTAATTCACTGTTATCAAAATAAGATTGACTTCTTTTATATTGGGAAAAAAAGAGTTGTTTATTGGTCCATTCGAAATCAAAAGCCAAATTAATAGCTTTTCGTATTTCTTTATTTTTAAATAATGGATTTCGTAAATTAAAACCAAACGCTTGCATGCCTTGTGGGTTTTCATGCATTCTGTTTTCTGTTTTAATTAAGCCATTATCAAAGTTTTTACCTTTATACATAGTTGCCCATGTTTTTGCTGTGTATTCTTCTCTGTAATCAAATTCACCTGCTTTAAAAGCTTCTAGTGTTACGCTTTGGTCTTTATAATAATCGTATTGAATTTTATTAAAATTATAAGAACCAAGATTAACATTTAAGTCTTTTGCCCAGTAGTTTTTGTTGCGTTTATATTTTATGTATTTACCAAACTTATATGAGTCAATTAAATAAGGGCCTGAGCCTAAAGGAACAGTATCGTCTGCTTTTATAAAGTCTTTATCACTCCAAAACTTTTTAGACATAATATTTAAAGAAACTAAAATTACAGGGAGCTCTTTATTGGTATTGGTTTTGAAATTAAATCTAACGCTTAAATCATTTAATACTTCTACGTCTTTAATATCTGAATAATATCTCTTGTATTGAGGGCTTCCTTTTTCTATTAAAATATCAAAAGAGAATTTTACATCTTCTGCCCTTACGTGCGAACCATCAGAAAAACGAGCGTTTTCATTAATATAAAATATGACCCAGTTATTATTTTCATCAATTTCCACTTCTTTTGCAATTAAAGGATAATACACAGAAGATTCATCTGCACTTGCACTCATTAAAGTATCGTATAACAATCCAATTCCAGAGGCACTCAAACCTTTAAGAATAAAAGGATTAAAAGAATCATAAGTGCCACGTGAAGCTTGTTTATATGTTCCACCTTTTTTGGCTTTTGGATTAACATAATCAAAATGGGTGAAGTTTTTTTGATATTTGGGAGTAGTTCCTAAACTCATATAACTTTCTTTTTTAGCATAAATATTTGCTGATAAAATTAAAACAATGAAAAGTATTTTGTTAATCATATTTTTCCTTTTAAGTATAAGTAAGAGTCTAGCTTAATTTGATTAATGTAAAGTATATCAAAGACTATATCTTTACAGGCTGTTAGGCATACATTTTATATCTTTTAATCAAAGCGAAATAGATAATAATTGATAATCCTGCTGTACTTAATAACATAATCATAATCATAATTTGATAACGAACCGCTATTAAAGGATCTATTCCTGCTAAAATTTGTCCGGTCATCATACCTGGTAATGATACCAAACCAACAGCTAAAAGTGAGTTTATTTGTGGGATTAAAGAAGCCTTAAATGCATATTCTCGTGCTTTAATAAAAGAATTTAATTCTATTTCTTTTTCAAAACGTTCAATACAAATTGACACAGAGTTCATAGTATTCGCAAAAATCATACCAGCAATAGGAATAATTATACTTGGTTCATAGGTTTTTATTTCCAAAACAAAAACAAGTACAATAAATAAATTACTTAAAGAAGATAAAGAAGAAGCTAAAAATATAGTGAAATAATGTTCTTTACTTTTATTTTTTGTATTTCTTAATATTATCATACACGATACCACTAACATAAATAATACAATTAAAAGACCAAGGCCTAAGTTTTTATTATCAAAAATGAACAAGAGGCCATAACCAATTAAAAGTAATTGTAAAATCATTCTAAGCGTTGAATAAAAAATCTCATATTTGTTATCCGTATATTTATAATAAAAATATCCTACAATTAAAAGTGGAAATAAGGAATAGAATAAATTTATTAAAGGAATATTTTCCATTTAACTTCCCAATAAGTCTTGCAAAGATTTTTTTGGATTCTTTCCTTCTAGTGCTAATTTTACTTCATTAGCAATGGGGGTATAAATATTTTTTTCTTCTGATAGTTTTTGAATTGCTACCGAGGTTTTTACCCCCTCTGCAACTTCTCCTAAGTCTTCTAAAATATTATCGAGGCTTTTATTTTGGGCTAAACCTAATCCCACTCTGTAGTTTCTACTCAAGGTAGAACTTGCTGTTAAAAATAAATCCCCAGCGCCGCTTAAGCCTAAAAATGTTTCTTCTTTGGCACCAAAAGCCAGGCCAAAACGTGTCATTTCAACCAAACCTCTTGATATTAAAGAAGCTCTTGCATTGTTCCCTAATTTTAAACCATCACAAACACCTGAAGCAATTGCAAGTACATTTTTATAAGCTCCTGCAATTTCTGCTCCTATTACATCGGAAGAATAATAGGTTTTAATAAAACTTGGAAAAAAAGTTGAAAATTCATTGTAAATATCTTTTTTTTCAGCATTAATTACTAAAGCAGTAGGTAAATTTTGCATTACTTCTGATGCAAAAGAAGGACCTGAGATATAGGCTACATGTGAGCTTGGAACAAATTCATTGTAAATCTCATTTAAAAACTTACCTGTATTTGCTTCAATGCCTTTAGAAGCTACTAGAATTTTTTGATTTTTAAAAACAAAATTCTTTTTTAACCAGCTGGATATTTCTTGTGCGGGAATGGCAATAATTAGATATTCACATTCTAAAGCAGCGTGAAGGTTTGTAAAGTTTTTAATATCTCTTGGAGTTCTTGAAGTGATTAAAACTTCTTGTTTATGACTTAAAGCACAATGTAGAGCTTGTCCCCATTTTCCTGCGCCTATTACAGCTATTTTTGCTTGAGTACTAAGCATTGTTTTCCTTCTTAATAAAACCCGAGTGGGTTTTATTTTTTTTATGCAAGTCTTTGTTTTAAAAGTTCGTTTACTTTTGCAGGATTTGCACTTCCTTTAGAAGCTTTCATTGTTTGGCCTACGAAAAAACCAAATAATTTTTCTTTTCCACTTTTGTATTCTTCCACTTTATTAGTATTCGCAGCTAAAATTTCATCAATAATTTTTAAAATAGCACCATCATCTGAAACTTGTTTTAAACCAAGAGTATCAATAACTTCTTCAATTTCAACATCATTATCCATTAAATAATCAAGAACTTCTTTTGCTGCTTTTCCTGAGATTGTTCCATTCTCAATATTTTGCACCAATTGTGCAAGTTTTGTTGCATTTACAGGGGAATTAGTAAGGGTAACCCCTTCTTTTAACCTGGCTTTTAATTCAACGCTTAACCAAGTAGTTGCATTTTTTGCTTTAATGTTGGAAGTCATCATTTCTTCAAAAAACCGTGCCATATCCAAAGATGAAGTAAGAAGAGAAGCATCGTATTCTTTCATTCCATAATCTTTTACATAACGTGCTTTTTTCTCATCTGGAAGTTCAGGAATTTTTGAATACTCTTCAAGCATTTCATCGCTTATAATTAAAGGCAATAAATCTGGGTCTGGAAAATACCTATATTCTGCCGCATCTTCTTTCCCTCTCATAGATCTGGTCTCACCCGTTGCTTCATCATATAATCTTGTTTCTTGAACAATTTCAGTAGCGTGAACTCCATCTTCCCATGCTTCAATATGTCTTGCTACTTCAAATCTGATTGCTTTTTCAATAAATTTAAAAGAGTTCATATTTTTAATTTCACAACGGGTATAAAGTTTTGTTTCACCCTTTGGTCTAATAGAAATATTCACATCACATCTGAAAGATCCTTCTTGCATATTTGCATCAGAAATTTCTAAATAACGTACAATTGAATGAAGTTTTTTAAGATATAAAATAGCTTCTTCACTTGATCTCATATCCGGTTCTGAAACTATTTCTAAAAGAGGTGTCCCTGCTCTGTTTAAATCTACTTTTGAATAATTGTTTTCATGAATATTTTTTCCAGCATCATTTTCTAGGTGAGCTATTGTAATTCCAATTGTTTTACTTCTTCCATCAGGAAAATCAATTACTAATTCTCCTAAATCAACAACAGGTACTTCAAATTGTGAAATTTGATAACCAGAAGGTAAATCAGGATAAAAGTAATTTTTTCTATTAAAAACAGATGTTTGATTTATTTTTGACTTAATTGCTGTACCTAATTGTATTGCTTTTTGAACCGCTTCTTTATTAATAACAGGAAGCGCTCCTGGTAATCCTAAACATGTAGGACATACATTTGTATTTGGTTTTGCTCCAAAACTGGTTGCACAAGAACAAAATAGTTTTGTTTTTGTATTTAATTGAGCATGAACTTCTAGTCCTATTACTACTTCAAACATTTATTTCCTTTTATCTTATTACTTCTATATTAGCTGTTATTCTTGCTTTCTTAAAATGTTCATCTAAGAATCTTTTTTCTCTTTCACTCATGATTTGGTTAAAAATAAGGCTTTTAACTTCTTCGAAATTTTGAGTTTTAAGACCATTTTTCTTTTTGATATATAACATTACATAATGTTTATTCGCTGTGAAAATAGAGGTATACTCTCCTGCTTTTGTTTCATTAAGAATATACTTTATTTGTGAACTTAATTTTGAATTTTCCATCGTAAGTTCTTTTTTCTTAAGCTCTTTTATAAGTGCCATTGGGTTTTTTTTAGTTAAAAGTAAGGCTCTTCTATTTTTACTTGCATATTGAATTACTTCATATGAAACAGAAGATTGATATTGGTTTTGATTATTGTCATAATACAATTTCATATCTTCTTGTGTTGCAACTGTTAAATTACCTCTTAATAAACTTTGTGTTAATTTTTCTTTTAAGATACGTTCTTTAATTTCATCATCAAAAATACTTTGGTTTTTATATTTTTGTTTTATTAGTGATTTAAAATTATATAAATCCATACCATTAGCAGCTGCTAATTTTTCCAGATATTTGTTTGTATCAAAAATATCAACAGAAATATTTTGTTTTTTAATTTCTTGAGCAAATAAAGCTTTATCAATAAGGTAAGTTACTGCATTGTTTTTACTTATATTTTTTTCAAGTACTATTTGATCAATATCAAAAAGTGTAATTACATCGTTATTTATTTTTACGGCAACGGCATTTATTAGCCCAGCAAGAGAGTAAACACTTAAAAAAATAAGGCTTAGAAAAATTTTGTGCATATATATATCCTTTTTAAAGCACATATTTTATCTAAATATTGGTAAATTTATCTAATTAATAAGATGCAAATGAGCATAAAAATAAAAAGCATAAAAAATACTTTTTATTTTATCTTTAATTTTCTTCTAAACTCTTGCTGTAGTACATTTATTTACTAAGTATAAAATAGAATTATAATCGATTCCAGAATACTCACTTAGGCCTATTTCACATGTTTTTGATGTTGAAAAAGCATATTTAATATCTTTTTTCAAAGATGGTTTTAGGGTTCTTAATGCAGCCTCATTTAATTCATGAAAATCAAAACCTCGATCTCCTGCAAAACCGCAGCATTTTACATCAGGGGGTATTGTCACATCATGTGAGCACATTTTAGCAAGTTTGATAAAACTCTCATGTAAACCCATTTTTCTTGAGGAACACGTAGTATGAATAGCAATAGCATCATCAATTGGGCTAAATGTTAAGTGCTTACTTAATACTTCTAGCGTAAAATCAATGGGTTCATATATTTTCAAATTTCTTTTAAAACTTTCAAGCATTTTTTTAGTACAAGGGGAAGTATCGCATAAAATTGGAATTTCTCCCTCTTGTGAAAGTTCAAATAAATGTTCTTCTAATTGAGAAGATTTCATTTTTGCTTGTTTGTTATATCCTTTTGAAGAAAAAGGCATTCCGCAGCAAAGATTTTCTATATTTTTGGGCAGTATTATTTCATAGTTTGCTTTTTCTAATAAAGCAACGGTTGTTTCATATAACGATTTATCTTCGTTAGAGTTTGCACTTAATCCCATAGTTCTAGAAATACACGAAGGAAAATATATTACTTTATTGTCTGAATTCTTTATTTTAAAATCTTTATTTATGCTTGTAGTTCCTGGAAGGTTTGGTGACCACTTGGGACTTTTTATTCCTGCTCTTAGTGTAGAAGTAAAACCTTTCATAAACGTTGTTCCAATTAGTGAATGCAAAGCATTTGATGAAGAAAGCCCTACTTTCATAATGTTAAGTGTAGTTGAAAAATTATTAGCAATACTGCTTGCAATTTTATCTTGTAAAGGTGTAATTCTTTCTGCTCTTAAATACTTAGTTAATGCCCCCGTATCAATATCAACAGGACATACAGTAGAACACAAAGAACAAGTAGCACAGGTATCTAAACCATCATATACATAAGCATCTTTTAATTTATTTGCTTCTTCTATCTCTCCTATATCCTCTAAGCGTGATATTTCTCTATTAGCTACAATTCTGTGTCTTGGAGTAAAAGTAATAGAATTAGAAGGGCACATAGGCTCACAAAAACCACATTCAATACATTTATCTACTAAGTCATTTGTAGCAGGAAGAAGTTTAAGATTTTTTAAATGGGCTTTTGGATCATCATTTATGATTACCCCTGGATTTAACAGTGTTTTAGGGTCAAATATTTTTTTTATTTTTTTCATAGTTTGATGGGCTGTTTTACCCCATTCAAGTTCTATAAAAGAAGCCATATTTCTTCCTGTCCCATGTTCTGCTTTTAAAGAACCTTGGTAAGTAACTGCTACACTAAAAGTAACATCATTCATAAAAGCATCGTAACGCTCGACTTCTTCTTTTATAGAAAAATCCTGAGTAAATACAAAATGAAAATTTCCTTCTAGGGCATGACCAAAAATGAGAGCTTCTTTATAACCGTGTTTTTTGAAAAGTTCTTGTAACTCCATGCATCCTTCTGCTAAATGTTCAATAGGATAAGCTACATCTTCAATAATAACTGTTGTACCTAATTCTCTTACAGCACCTACTGCTGGAAATAAACCTTTTCTTATTTTCCAAAACAGTGAGTATTCTTCTATTTTATCCGTGAATTCTACTTCTCTTATGGTTTCAAATTCTTCCAAACAAAGAATGATATTATCAATTTGTTTGTTTAGATTTTCTTTAATGGGGGCTCTTGTTTCTATTAATAAAGCGGTTACTTCATCAGCGAAATCTTTTAAATACGAAGGCATTCCTTTATTATTTTGAACCGATTTTAAGGCTTTATTGTCCATTAATTCAACGGCATCAATAATAATATTTTTCTTGTCTTTTTCATGTTTTAATTTAGTAACTGCCTTACAGGCATCTTTAATATTAGGAAAGAATATCAAAGAAGAAGCTGTGTATTTATAATCTTCTACCGTGTAATACGTAATTTCTTCTATAAATGCAAGTGTTCCTTCACTTCCAATGATTAAATGTGCCAAAATATCAAAAACATCATCAAAATCTATTAACGCATTTAAAGAGTAACCACAGGTATTCTTTATTTTGTATTTTCTCTTTATGAGTTTATGAAGTTCTTCATCATTTTTAGTATCATTTGAAAGTTTTTCTAAAGCTTGCATAAAACTAAGATTATTACGTAAAAAGTTTTCTTTTGATGTTTGGTCTTTAGTATCAAGTCTTTGCCCATCTGCCATAATTAATTTAAGTGATTTTAGGGTCTGGTATGAATTCTGTTCAATACCACAGCACATTCCAGAAGCGTTATTAGCTGCAATTCCACCTATCATGGCTGCATTAATCGAAGCAGGGTCTGGGCCTATTTTTTTGCCATGAAATTTAAGTATATTATTTACTTGCTCCCCTGTTAACGCTGGTTCCAAAGCGATGTATGATTTGTCTTTTGAGAGAGAGAATTTTGTAAAATCTCTTGAAGTCATTATTAAAATAGAATCACTAAGTGCTTGCCCAGATAAAGAAGTTCCCCCTCCTCTAAAGGTCATTGCTAAATTTAAAGCATAAGCTTCTTTTATTAAAAACTGTACTTCATTGGCATTATTTGCAAGAACTACAATCTTTGGAATTAACCTATAAAATGAGGCATCAGTGCCATAAACAAGAGTATGAATTTTATCTGTGAATATGTTTTTTTTATTAATTTTTTTAAGAATTCTATTTTGGAATTCTTGATATGTTTTATCTAACATAGTATTCCTTTTATATTAAAGTGTTGATTTTAAAATCAGTGATTAAATATAATAGGTTTTATTCTCTTCTTGTGATTGTATAGATTTCATGATGATAGTTTTTTGAAAAAGCGGTATTGATGTCACAATGTTGAAGTATTATATTAATAATTTCGATATTCATTATGCATCCTTTTCAAGTATATTTAATGTTAACATAAATATATGATAAAGACGTGATATTAGTTTAGAGGCTTATCACACGCTAGGTGTGATAAGTCAAAGTATTATTTTAAGAACGCTTCTACACCAAAGAAACCTGGGTAGATAGCTAATAGTGCTAAAACAGCTATTTGTATAGCAATAAAGGGTAAAACACCTTTATAAATTTGTATTGTTTTAACAGAAGCTGGAACTACCCCTTTAAGATAAAATAAGGAGAAGCCAAAAGGTGGTGTTAAAAAGGATGTTTGTAAATTCATTGCAATTAAAATAGCAAACCAAACCGGATTAATTCCTAATGCTTCAGAGATAGGAATTAAAATTGGAATGATAATATATGAAATTTCAACAAAATCAATAAAAAATCCCAGTATAAAAATAGCCAACATAGTGAAAATAACAAAAGCCCATACCGTATCACCAGGTAGATTTGTCATAAAGTGTTCAACTAATTCTTCCCCACCAGTATAAGTAAATACCATAGAAAAGGCTGTTGCACCAATCAAAATTGCGAAAACCATTGACGTAATTGTAACAGATTCTCTGGCTGCTACTTTTACCATATCAAAAGAAAATGATTTATATGCAAGTGATAATAATATTGCACCTAAACATCCAACCGCAGATGATTCAGTAGGAGTAGCAATTCCTGCAAAAATAGAACCTAAAACCATTAAGATTAATGTTAATGAAGGAATAATATCTTTTAACGCTCTAAATATTTGAGCTTTTTTATTTCCTCTACTAGGATCAGCAGGAATAGCTGGTGCTAAACTTGGGTTTAAATAAGCAACAATCATGATATAAATAATATAACATGCTATTAACATAACTCCAGGTCCAATAGCAGCTGCAAATAAATCACCAAC
>SPKZ01022273.1_pt1 | contig 11075 bp, 8 predicted proteins | sample 2456571 | NCBI WGS metagenome assembly SPKZ01 (sample SAMN11192286, study PRJNA482655) | marine metagenome | biome: ENVO:00000447; feature: ENVO:00000244|ENVO:00000211|ENVO:00000569|ENVO:00002023; material: ENVO:00002151; isolation source: ocean water from marine abyssalpelagic zone ...
ACTTTAAAATTAAAACATCTTATATCTCATCTTGATACAAAGCTCTTTATCCCGAGTTCAGGTTAATATAACTATTTTAGTCATAGATAATAGTATTTCATTCGCATATTGTTAAAGCTAGCTGTAAATATATCCACCAGAAATACGAAATATTACAGCCTAATAGAGCTGTTATGCGCTCTTGAATCGAAGTAAAATCACTCCCTGCCAGCGAATGGCTAACACCCGCTCTGATTGGGTTTAAATCAACATAAACCATGCAACAGGGTAACGCTTGCGACTTAAAGTCGTCCCTCCCAGAGTTTCCGGTGCGGTTGTCTTCTTTATTCGCCGCCATTGAAAACAACGCAGTATTCGTTAATTTTAACCCGCACAAGTAGGCAATAACTTTGTCAGATTGGTATAATGACAAAATTTTAGCAAGATGCTGATTTACATGTGAAATTAGATGATAATGATTACTTAGAGTTGCGTAGACGGCAATATCAATGGAGAAGACTTGAACCAGTAGTTTTGATGGTCTTCTCCGCATAAAAAACTTCGTCGGACACAACGATTTATCACATGGTAATAAGTCGCTTCTCTCAAGTATGTTTGACTATATCTAGCACGCGCCACGACAATTGCCTGTACATTTTTAAGACAGACACATGCTCTATGCTTAAATAGTCGATTATCAATAATAGAATAATCACTGTAGGTATACTTTATTGATTGACGAACGTTTGTAATAACTCGACCACTTCGTCTCGTTCTGATAGTACCATTAGCAAAGCTAAATCTGATGACGTTAATCGTTCGATAATTTTTTTAGAACCATGGAAAGGGCTTTCAACAAACTCAATATTTTCAGCTGACATCCCATATTCAATCGCCGTTTTAGCAATCAAATTAGGCACTTCTCCCAAAATACGTCCCCGTAAATAGTCAGCTAACTCTGCGATAACTAACATATCAGGTTTCATTTTTAAGGCTGAACGAGTTATGTTAATGATTTCGACATCACTTCGATCACCCGCTTGGCTTAACAATAAAAACTTACGATTAGCTGGCATATTTACCGTGGTTAACGCCATAGCATCCATACTGTGAACATTATGGGCAAAATCCATAATCACTTTAGCACCACCTATATCAAACTGATTACCACGACCGGGATTGTCATCGATATCACTCGAAAAATGACGTAATGCCAAAGTGATTGCCTGATTATTAATATTGAGGCATTTGGCTAATCCGATGGCACCCAATGCATTACTGATATTATGACGAGCAGCACCATTTAAGGTCATTGGAATATCGTTAATTTTGATAATCATCGATTCATTGATATCAGCCCCAGTATAATTAGCATAAACAAGATATTGTTCGCGGACAAAGCAAACTTCCCCGCCATTCTCTCGCTGCTGACATAGCATCGGATTATATTCATCAAGCGAAAACCAAATAATATTGACGCTCAAGCTTGGTGCCAACGCGACCAAATAAGCATCATCGGCATTAAGTACCAGGGTGCCATCATTTAGTGCTTTAGCTACAACAGCTTTAGTTTGCGCCAACGCTTCAACCGTATTAATACCATATTGCCCTAAATGATCTTCTGCGATGTTAGTGATCAACGCTGCATCAACTCGATCTATCGGTAAACCCCGGCGTAAAATCCCACCACGAGCGACTTCTAAAATAGCAGTCTGGGTATCAGCATGACGCAATAGCATTCTGGCCCCCCCAGGTCCGGAGTAATCACCATAATCAAGAATATTATCACCGACTCGAATAAAATCAGTCGAAGTGACACCGCAACATTTTCCTGATTCTTTGATAATTCTAGACATGATCCGAACACTAGTTGATTTGCCATTGGTGCCAGTAATCAATGCAATAGGCACCGACTTGTATTGCGACCAATCAATCATATCAAGCTTTGGTAGCGACAATATATTCCAACATTGCGTACTCGCACCATAACCTAAAGAAAATTCATCATCATCAACTAAATAAGGTACATTTTTTTTCTTTGCCAACTCAATAAGCTGTAGCAAATGTGGATTAACTTCGTCAATGAGCTGTAACTTTATCCGAGTGATCGATGCAAGTAAGCTTGATTCAGTATCCAGCTCTTGTAATTCACAACATGTACATTGCCATGCCGATTCGTTTATCTCACACGCCACATATAAGGCATCAATCGGTGCACTAATAGCAATGCTTATACCGTCTTCAAAAATTCGGTAACATGTCGATTCATTGTCCCAGCCCAATTCTGATAACAAACGTTTGGCATAGTGCTGCCAAACATCAGCAACCTTTTGTTTATCGACACCTTCAACAAAAGCATCGATAATAGCGCCGGGCTTATCCCACAATAAATTCTTACCGGTTAAACGACGGCTATCATCTAAGACAAGTTTAATTTTCACGTTAGTCATCAGTCACTTTTTTCGTCAAGTTCAGCTACAATACGTACACCACGTTCATCTCTAACAATTTTCTGACCCAATTCTAAAACAAAAGGATCAGGTTCATCTGTTTCTAACATCGAAATAACCGTTTCCACGGGTTTGGGTGCATCAATGCTATTTTCTACTTTGAGATCATTAAAGTTGATAATTTGCTTCCAACAGCGAGTGATCGCATCACCAAAAATCATGACTAAGTCATCTTTTTTAGCCATGGCTAATGATGCATCAATAGCAGCAACTTCATCAGAAATAATAAAAATATTATCTTTACTAATTCCTTCCTCTGCCAGAACTGCAGCTATCCTATTCGGCACTTCATCATGACCGCGCCCACGGCGATTGTCATCAGCCTTACACACATAAAAGTCAAAATGCCCTACGGCAGCTTTGGCAATATTATCGATGTCTTCATCACGGCGATCGCCAGGTGCAGCAATAACCACAATACGCTTGCCGCTGATCTCTAGGCTACTTGCTAACTTACTCATGTAACTTACCGCATCAGCATTATGAGCATAATCCAAAATGACTCTAAAAGGATGCTCATCAAAGACATTCATTCGGCCTGGTGATTGAAAGAACGTGGTAGTAAATGTACGCAACCCTTGTTGAATGGCTTCTAACGGTTTATCTAGGCTATAAGCTAGAGCGGCAGCAAACATCGCATTCTGAATATTATGAATTGCCTTACCTTCAAGCGTTGCAGGGATCAAGTGGGTCCATAACAAGGGAATATGAGCACCATTATCAAAAATAGTGATCATTTCACCATTGATTCCCTTTTCAAGCACAACGGCTCGACCACCAGCACGAATGTGTTCACGTACTAAACCATGCCCTGAGTTCATCGTGACATAACACAGATGTTTGGCCTTTGTATGATCTGCCATTTTTAAGCACAGAGGATCATCGGCATTTAATACCACGGTGTCTTTAGTCACTTCAACAACAATACGTTTAACTTCAGCCAGCTGTTCTAAGGTATCAATGCCTCTTAAGCCCAGATGGTCTGATTGAATATTAATACAGGCCGAAACATCATTATCTCGATAACCCAGCCCTGAGCGAGCGATACCGCCACGTGCTGTTTCAAGTACAGCAATATCAATAGATGGATCACGTAATACAATTTGTGACGATACAGGTCCTGTCATATCACCTTTAACGGATAAATGACCATCAACGTAAACACCATCGGTCGAAGTCATTCCCACGATATGACCAGCGGTCTTCAAGATGTGAGATAACATTCGTGATGTCGTTGTTTTACCATTAGTGCCAGTAATACCGACAATAGGTATCCGTGTCGGCGTAGCTGGCGGAAATAACATATCAATCACTTTACCGGCGACATCACGTGGCTTCCCTTCGCTTGGTGCCACGTGCATTCTAAAGCCAGGCGCGGCATTAATTTCTACAATGCCTCCGCCAATATCTTTATAGGATTGGGTAATATCAGCAGTAAGAAAATCAACACCAGCAACATCTAATCCCACAGCTTGCACGGCACGCTCTGCCATAATTTTGTTATCAGGATGGACAACATCGGTCATATCAATTGCTATGCCACCGGTCGAAAGATTAGCAGTAGCACGTAAATAAAACAGTTCGCCTTCTGGTAAAATAGTATCTTGAGTATAATTAGCTTCTTCAATTAATCTCAATGCCTGTGTATCGAGCTCTAGCTGGGTCAATACTTTTTCATGACCAACCCCTCGTCGCGGATCCTGATTCACGATATCTATTAATTCGACTAAGGTACTCTTACCATCACCAATAACATGCCCCGGTACTCGTTTAGCAACGGCGACTAGCTCACCATTGACAACCAACATTCGATGATCGAGTCCCGTTAAAAATGATTCAACCAAAACTCCGCGGCTGGTTCCATGTTCTCTTGCAAAAGCGAACGCTGTTGTCACCTGGTCTTCTGTCATTAAATCAATGGAAACACCACGGCCATGATTAGCATCAAGTGGTTTTAGCACGACTGGATAACCAATACGTTTAGCAGCTTTAATCGCTTGTCGTTCTGAGTACACCATACTTTGTTGCGGCACAGGTAAACCAAGATCATTTAACAGATTATGGGTGTCTTCTTTATCGCATGAAATTTCTACCGCAATGTGCTTAGTTTCACTGGTGATAGTTGCCTGAATACGCTGTTGATATTTACCATGGCCAAATTGCACCAAACTGTATTCGTTTAAACGCAACCATGGAATATTTCGTTTTTCCGCCGCAGTAATTAATGACTGGGTACTAGGACCAAAAGCTTTTCGTTGAGCAAATCTAATAAAATCAGATAGTTCCTCAGTAAAGTTAAAGTCACTATCGAGCTTGAACTCTAACTGCACTTGCACCTCTGGAGGCATTAAAGAGATTAAGAGATTTCTTGATAGTTCTGCAGATTCAATACCAACTTCTCGTTGTTTATATTGAAAAACCATGTTGTAAACACCCTCCTCACCGGTGCCTCTGGTTTTTCCGAATGTCACCTCTGTGCCAGCTAAACATTGTAATTCAAGGGATACATGCTCCCAAATATGGGCAATCCAAGTACCATCCCCTTCACGTAAACGACGAAGAAAACCACCAGGTTCCCCGTAAGAACAACCATGCTCTTGCAAACTAGGAAGTGCAGAAATTAAACCTTCAATAAAATTTTCCCCGAGTTTAACCGATGGCAGTTCTTCTAAAACTCCAATATTAACAACATGACGAATAACAGGGAAATGAGCATAAACATTAGGACCAACATAAACATTAGTTGATATTATTTTCATTTTTTAAATTACCTTACGTTTCAGATGATTATTGTATTATTATTTTATTGTTGTTGTACGCGTACTGACAAAACGGGTTCTATTGAATAAAACAGGAGAAAGCAACCTATCTAGACGCCATTAACTCAACCCTTGAAGTCATGAAAACCCTCTAAAATTGTGATGATGTGTCGTAAGGCCATACCAATCGGATAAACTGAGTTTAGTCGTTAAATAATTAGAAATTACGTCGCTATCAATTAAACCACTTTGGCATGGTTTCGATAAAAATGGTGGGATTTAGATCTGAACTGTTATTCCATCGATGGTTTTTCATTCGACGCATTAAAAAGTACAGCTTATGATTCTGGTTGGTATGAGTACAATTTTAAAGATCGATTAAATTAGCGACAACATAAAAAACATAGCATAATTTCTGAAACAGACAAACAATTTTAATAAAACAAAGAGATAACCCCGCACTAAATACTTATGACGAGGTTAAATTTAAGCTATTTGGGTGAGGCAATTCTAGTGTTCAAACAATAAGTATCGCCGTGACTTAACAAATGCAGTTTAAGCCCAATCAAGGTAATTGCATCGCCAGTTCGTGCGGCGGCCATTGAAGTATATTGCAAGTCGGAAGGATCGACGACCGTCAGGCTGCCATTACCAACAACTTCAATCACACCATCAGGGCCAATAAATGCGGCTGTATCTTCACAAATACCAATACCTGATGCAAAGGGATTATAAGATACCGCAGACAACAAACGTCCTAAGCGATTACGTTGACTGAAATGTTGATCTAGCAAAATTTTATTAATTAATCCAAGTCCAGGAGCAAATGTGACCCCTTGCTCATTGGGTAAGGCTCCCGTTGGACCACCTGCGATCATGTGCTCTGGCATAATTGCTGCGCCAGCTGATGTACCCGCAACATGAACACCGTCCGCATTCAATCGTCGAATCGCCTGAGCAACCGGCGTACCGCCTAAGATAGTAGATAACCTTAATTGATTACCACCGGTAATAAAGATCCCCGTTGCTTTATCTAGCTCGGCTAAATAGTCGGTACTTTGCGCGTCTTCTCTGCTATTTATTGGCAGTGATATCGCATGTTTCACTCCCAAGTCTTTAAAAATAGCTTCGTAGTTTGGACCTGTTTCAACAAGCTGAGACGCCGTCGGAATAATGACTATATACGCCTCTTTACCACCACTTATATCAACAAAACGCTGTAATATAACAGGATCGTTAATCCGCTCTTCCCCCCCCCCGATAGGAATTACAAATCCCCGTTGCTGACCATCAACTGTTTTTGCTGGACACATACATACCTCTATTCAAAAGTTCCGATAATTAGTTGCTTATTGTTACGTTTATGCCACAACCCCTTTGCCATGACATCTGTTATTTCAAAATTTTGATTAAACACCAATAAATCAGCATCTCTGCCTGTGATTAATTGTCCTTTTTCTGTTAGCCGTAAAAGGGTGGCTACATTACTGGTAAACATTGGCAACACGGTTTCAAGCGGTATCCCAGCTGCCAGTGTTGCCTGAAGAGTTTCGAGTAATGTACTTGCTCGCCCAAAATCCATATGCTCTAGTTCTCCTTGCCGATTAAAACAAGGTAAACAACCACCGCCGTCTGAACTCACGGTAATTTTATCTAATGGTAAATCGCGCTTTATTGCAATAGCTATGGCATCACACGCCTCAATGCCGGGATCAGCTGTCCCTGCAGGAAATGCAGTAATATCAATATAACATCCTCTGTCTAATAGCTTGCAACTGTCTTCAAATAAAGGTTTATTACGATTGACATGCGTCGGGTTAAACACCCGAGCCGGTATTTCCGTTTCGGTAATCGCACGCTCGATTAATTCTAATCTTCGCTCTCCATCCCCGAGGTGAAAATGTATCACACCTGCTTTTCCTGTCATCAAACCGGCAACGTGGGTTTCACTTGCCAGCTTGAGTATTTCATCAAATGTCGGTTGACTCGAACGATGATCACTAATAGCAAACTCGCCAATCCCGATAACTGGATCGATAAAAACAATGTCTGATTTAGCACTTCCAGTTAATGTTGTTAGCGGATAATGATAACCACCTGTCCAACAATAAGCTGACATACCTTCTTCGCGAAGAGCATAAACCCGACTAACTAAATTACCGATAGTTCTAGTCGTATCATCGGTTCCTAATAAACCGACAACAGTTGTCACTCCAACACCAGTAAATTGTGACAATGGTACCGGTGGAACCTGAGTTGAAAACCCAGCTTCACCGCCGCCGCCAGTAAGATGAGCATGACAATCAATAAAACCAGGCGTGAGTATCGCGCCTTCAAAATCAATAACCTCGGCATTCCACTCGGTAGGTACATTTCGATGATTAGTATCTGAAATGTCAAATATTTTACTTATTTTACCACCACTTACTAATACATCCCTCAAGCCCATAAAAACTGGATTATAAAGATTTACGTTTAATAAAAGTGAAATCATATACCGTATATTACCCTTAGTTTACTCACAGATTCGCCAATTAGCGACACAACAATACGCTCAAACATTGCGCATTCTACCTGATGTCTATACCCGTTACCATTGAAAATGCTTGTTTCAGAATGACTCAGGTGAGTCAGCGCAAGGCACATCATTTTAGGAAGGCTTATTGCCTTTCAAACTGATGTAACGCAGCGCTTACTCACCTGAGCCACTCCCGTAGGGCGGGTTTTAAAGACTCAATTGCCGCGTTCTTTATTTTGATAAGGGAATAACCATTAGCTTCAATAAATGCCTTGCACTTGAGCATTTAAATTCCCGCTGAAGTCATGCATTTTCATTGGTAACGGGTATATACCAAGTTGAATTTAATATCAGCAATAATGGCCTAATATCAAGATTTCTGTTGAGCTTGTAGGCTTGCATATCGAGCCGCTAACTAAGGAAGCTAAGTTATATTAGCTCTCCGGTGGTCTAAAAATATTCGGTTGCGCTGGATCGTACAGATACGAATCATCAAATTTATCAGTTGCCAACACCTGCCCCACTAGGATTAATGAAGTGAGGGTAAATTTTTTGGCTCGAACTTTTTCAACAATATCGCCAAGGGTACCAGTGACCTGATCTTGATCGGGCCATGAGGTGCGATAACACACGGCGACGGGGCAATCTTTACCGTAAAATGGCAGTAATTCTTCGACGATTTTAGCAATTTTAGTCACCCCTAAATGAATCGCTAAGGTCGCTCCACTTGCGGCTAATGCTGGCAGACGCTCGCGCTCTGGGAAAGGAGTTTTCCCTTCATAACGGGTCATAATAATGGTTTGTGAAACCCCTGATAGCGTGAGCTCTTTTTTAAGCCAAGCGGCTGAAGCGGCCATTGCCGTGACGCCGGGGATCACTTGATAGTCGATGCCCAGTTGATCTAAGCGGCGCATTTGCTCGCCGATAGCACCATATAATGCAGGATCGCCACAATGCACCCGTGCGACATCTTCGCCGCGATCATCGGCTTGCTTGATGTGCTCGATAATTTGATCTAAGTGTAATTTAGCACTGTCGATAATAAACTCAGGGCGGGCAATCGTATCGGCCATCACCGCTCGTGGTACTAACGAACCGGCATAAATAACTACCGGACTGGCGTTAATCAGCCGTTGGCCTTTAACCGTAATAAGTTCAGGATCGCCGGGGCCAGCCCCTATAAAATAAACTGTCATAATTTTTTATCGTATCCTCGCGGGGTATAAATCCACTCTTTATCGCCGTTAACAATGTGCTTAGATTGACTGTTGCCGACGGTCACCATGGTAAACATATCAACATCATCAACATTTAACTCACCAAGAGTGGTTAAGGTAATTGACTCTTCATCACGGGTTAACTGACGGCCTAATAATACGGGGGTATCGGCTGGGCGATGCTCAAGTAAAATATCGCGCGCTACTCCGAGCTGCCAATCACGTTTGATCGATTTAGGGTTATAAAAAGACACCACAAAATCACCAAGGGCACAGCACTCAATTCGTTTTTTAATCGTTTGCCACGGGGTTAATAAATCAGACAATGAAATGGTACAAAAATCATGACCTAATATCGCGCCAACCTTGCTAGAACCCGCCTGCATTGCTGAAATGCCGGGGATTGTTTCAATATCAACGTCGAGCCATTGCGGGCTATTTTCTAACCCTTGCAACTGGCGATCAATCAGTTCAAACACCAAAGTCGCCATCGCATAAATGCCAATGTCGCCACTGGAAACCAAGGCGGTCGCTTTACCGCTGGCGGCTAAATCTAGTGCCAAGCGGGCACGGTTAATTTCCTGACCTAGGGGTAAATCATGATGGATTTTACCATCACAAATCTGGCCTAACAAATCTAAATAAAGACCATAAGCCACTAAATCGGTACTCGCTTTAATGGCTGCTAGTGCTTTGGGTGCGACTAAATCGATATCACCAGGACCGGTGCCAATTAAAAATAATTTACTCATAACTTCTCTTGTTCGTAGGATAAGATCGGGCAATAGCACAGGTGGCCGTTACCGATTTTTGTTTGTTAAGGATTAACTCGCCCGCTTGGCCAGTTTGGTTAATCACATCGACTAAGGCGGCAGATTCAGCCACGCCATAAACCCCGACCACACTGAAAATATAATCGGATTTGGTGCTTAATAAGGATTCAACCGCGCTGAGTTGTTTAACATTCCATGTAATAAAGGGCTTGTTGAGTCGCTGTGCTAATTCGATTAATCCCAGCTCATCGCTTTTAATATCGATGCTATTAATGTGACTAATTTGACTGATGGTTAAGTTGGCTTGTGCCAAACACTGTTCGAGGATTAATGCTAAATCATCAACACTACAACCCCGTTCACAACCCATGCCGACACTATAAACTGGTGCTAAATAAGGCTTGGCGGTGGTTATTACTAGCTGAGCGTTAATAGCGGTTGCCACTTGCGCGCCCCATTCGTTAGCACCACCTTCATGACCGCTAATCAGTGGGATCACAAATTGCCCCTCTTCATCTAACACTAATACGGGTGGATCCCTTAGCTTACTATCTAGTACCACTGCCAGTGTTCGTACCACAATGCCAGTAGCACAGATGAAAATGAGCGGATCACCCGCCACAAACGCTTGTTGCACGGTGGCGGTAAATGGCTGCGGTTTATATAAAATTTCACGGGGCTGATCAAGGATCAGTTGCAGCTTGTTGGCTAAGACTAAACCCGCTTCAGTTAACGCAATAATTTTGATCATCGGGTGATCTTATTTTGGCGTGTCACCACAAACAGTGAAAAATAAGGGCCAACTTGATCCGCTAGCTGACTGACATCAGGCTCAATCATTTGTTGATCACGACCAATATATTCGAGATATTTAGCATCACCGCTACGATTAGTTTGCTCAAGTGCCGCTAAAATACGTGATCGCGACTGCCCCGCTTTCATAATTACCACGGTATCGTAAGTGCTTAAGCTGTGACGTAAAAACTGATCACTATGACGACCACTCACCACGGCAAAAGAATCGGTTAAGGTGGTAAGTGGTACAGTTAATGCGGCTGAGGCGGCATTAACTGACGAAATCCCTGGCACCACTTCACACACAAACTCACCTTGCAGGCGTTCAAGTAGGTAGCTATAAGATCCAAAAAATAATGGATCACCTTCACACAAAAATAATACATCGTTGCCAGCGACTAATTGCGCTGATATTTCAATGCTGCCTTGATCATAAGCGGCATTGGCCAAGGTTCGATCTTTGGCCATTGGCATAATGATCGGCAGTTCGATGGTGTTTGGATTCAGTGTTGCTAGCCCACCCA
>SPKZ01016580.1_pt1 | contig 11074 bp, 9 predicted proteins | sample 2456571 | NCBI WGS metagenome assembly SPKZ01 (sample SAMN11192286, study PRJNA482655) | marine metagenome | biome: ENVO:00000447; feature: ENVO:00000244|ENVO:00000211|ENVO:00000569|ENVO:00002023; material: ENVO:00002151; isolation source: ocean water from marine abyssalpelagic zone ...
CGGGAGCATGGCGAAGCGTTTGAACGAAGTGGAAGGAGCCGAGGAAGAAGATGAAACACGTGAACAGAAAATGGACCGCCTTTCTGCTTCTGATTCGTACTTTGAACTGACTGCGGAGGGGCGTGAAGCCAAGGTCGGCTACCGAAATCTTGATGAAGTTACGGTGAATTTCTACGAGATGGATCTCGAGTTTTTGTTTTCGAGTCAGCCCTTCGTGTCCGGTGGTGAAGGACAGTTCAGTTACATCAAGCCTAATGCCTCGGTGACGATGGAACTGCCAGGTAAAGACGGGAGCGTGATGATCGAGATGCCGGAGGCGTTCGCGAAAAAGAATGTGCTGGTTGAAGTGGTTGGTGACGGCAACACGCGCTCGGTCGCGATTTACTCGAATGCCCTCAAGGTGCAATTTTCAGAGCGATACGGTCGACTCGCGGTGATGCACGAAGACAACGGGAAACCTGTTTCCAAAACTTACGTCAAGGTTTACGCGCGGATGAAGGACGGGAATGTTCGCTTCTTCAAGGATGGCTACACTGATTTCAGGGGTGAGTTTGACTATGTCAGCCTCAATACCAATGAGCTGGATCACGTGGATGAGCTGAGCCTTCTCGTGATGAGTGACGAGCACGGTTCGCTGGTTCGCGAGGTGTCCCCGCCGCAGCGATAGTGGCGGTGATCACTGATCCGTGGTCAGGAATCTCCGCAGCATCCCGGTGAGAGTTTCGATTCCCCAGTGGAATCCGGTCTCCGGGATGCGCTCGTCGTCACCGTGGAACAGGGTGGCGAAATCGATTTCTTCGGGCAACTGGAGCGGGTAGAAACCGTAGCAGTGGGCGCCGAGTTTCGCGTAGTTTCGACTGTCGGTGAATCCGGGGATGATCGAAGGCATGACGTGACTGCCGGGATCGGCCTGCTTCAAGGTCTCGACCATCTCGCGGTAGAGTGGCGTGTCAGAAGTGAATGTCACGGGCGGGGACTCCTGAATCACCGTGAACTTGTAATTCTCGCCGAGAACCGGGCGAACAATTGCGGTGAGTTCTTCGATAAGGGATTCCGCTGTCTGACCCGGCGCGAGTCGACCGTCAATGTCGACTGAAGCGCTGCCGGGTATGGTGTTAATGGCAGGACTTCCTGCAAGGCAGGTAGGATTGGCTGTGTTGCGAAGCACGCCTTCGACCGTGGCGCGCTTGCTCGGGCTGGCGACGGCGTAAGGGAGTAAACGAGGTCCCCAGAAAGGATGCAGGAGGAGAGGGGAAAGCTTGTGGGCAATTCCGCCCTCCGGCTCGGTAAAGCCGCGGACGTAGCGTTCTGCCTCCGGGCTGGGGTGCCAGGGCAATTGGGTGGAGCCAATCGCTTCAATCGCTTTGGCCAATGACACCACAGCGTTGTCCTTGAGTGGGAGTGAACTGTGGCCGGGTTGCCCCTCCACGGTGAGCCTGAGCCAGGCGACACCTTTTTCAGCGACCTGGATGGAATAGAAGCGCTGCCCGTGCTGGTGAATGGTGAAGCCGCCGACTTCGTTAATGACGTACTCGGGGTTGTCGCCGAGCAGATCAGGGCGCTCATCGACGAGCCATTCCGATCCATGTCGGGTGCCGGCTTCTTCATCGCAGACAGCGACAAAAATCACATCGCGATTGATAGGAAGCTCCTCTCTGACGAGTCGCGTGAGCGCGGCCAGTCCCATCGCGGCAAAACCCTTCATGTCGATGGCACCGCGTCCCCAAATATATTCGCCATCGTGATGCCCGGAAAAGGGCGGGTGAGTCCAACGTGCAGGATCAGCGGGAACGACGTCAAGGTGGCAGCTGAGAACGAGGGGACGCTCCGTTCGCTTGGCGGGATCAGCAGACCATTTGGCAACAAGGTTGGGCCGTTCAGAATGAGGACCGACGACTTCGGGGTGCAACCCCAGTGAGCGGCAATGGCGCGCCACGATATCGGTGGCCTCCCGTTCATTTCCGGGAGGGTTGGTCGTATCAACGCGGAGCAGGTCCTGGAGCAGTTGAGTGGCCGCTTCGAGTTCCTCGGCGGGAAAATCCGGCGCAGCCATGTCAGAAGCGGAACCTGCGGGAGGACCGTGCATTACTTTTTGAACCCTGTGGATCTGGACCCGCCGAGGTAATCCCGTTCGAACATTTTGGCGGGGTAGTTGCCGAGTTTCACATTGCTGAAGCTCAGTGTGATGGTCCGGGAAGAATCGCTGATAGCCATCTTGGACAGAAAAGGTCGGCCGTTGGCGGTGTTGTTGTACTCCATGGTGGAGGTGCGCAGCAGAGTGCCTGACTTGGCGTAAAACTCCGCCTTCTTGCCCAGGTTCGCACCCGTGGTGACCCAGTATTTGATCTGGGCGTAAGTGTCAGTCAGTGAATTTGACTTCATCGTGTAGACGGTCGCGGCTTCGCCATTCAAATCGCCAGGCTCAGCGCTGACAACTTTGTAGCCTTCAACGAAACTGGTGGAAGCGATGTCGCCGATGGCAGCGTCGCCGGAAAGTCGCTGGCGCTTGGAGACGGAAACCGGTCGGCTCAGGCCCGGCTTCCAGAACCACATGTTGCCCTTGGCTTCTGCCAGGTATTTGCGGCCCTTAGCCTCCTCCGGTTCGAGCACTTCGGCGTAGATCTTTCCGTTCTGAGAGGTGGCAACGAAACGGGCGTCGTTAGTGCCTGAGACACTTACCGTCCACTGGACGCCATTGTTGCCTGTCATGATACCGCGAGCCTGTTCTGCTTCCTTGAGGGCAGCATCATCCGACAGGGCTGGCATAGCGAGCAGGGAGAGGCAGCAGATCGCGAGAGGGAGGTGCTTCATGTGATTTGGAAAGTTTAAACGTGGCCCAGCGAATTCACAATACTTTGCTTGGCGGCCCGGGTTGCCGGGGCAATCGCAGCCAGTGAAGTGAAGATCACAAGTAGGACGAACGTGAGAAGAAGGTATTCGGGGCGGAGGTGGATTTCCCAGACAATCTCGCGGGCGGTGACGGGTGGCGCCCAGGTCGGTTTGATCGTTGCGATCAATAATGAAAATCCGACGGTGACAATGAGACCGGTGATGGCTCCGATCACGCCGAGAAAAGCACTCTCGATTCCGAAGAGACGCACCACGCCGGGACGTTTCAATCCGATGGCGCGAAGCGTTCCAATTTCGCGGGTTCGCTCGACCACCGCCATTCCGATGGTATTCAGCACCGACATGATAACGATCACGGCGATGATAACGAAAACGAGTCCGAAGATGATGTCGAACATGCGCTTCGTTTTGAGGTAAAGGCGGGACACCTTGTACCATGGGATGACTTCCCATTCACTTTCCGGCAGCGCCGCCTGGATGGAGGCCACGACCGCATCGGTGTCGTCGTCGTTCTTCAAGAGGACCCGGACAGAACTGACACCCTGCGTGTCATAGAGGATCTGTCCGAGCTCGAGTGGCATGAACGTGTAGTGATTATTCAGCGCTTCGGCAGCGACGTCCTTGATTTGCACGATCTCGGCGTCCATCGCGTTCATTTGACCGTGGATGGTCGGGGCCATCAGAATGACACTTGCCCCGAGCTCGAGTTTGAGATTTTCCGACATGCCTGGGGCCACCGAGATACCGAAAGGATTGTCATCGGTGATGGCAGCACCAGTCTGGTTGGGGCCATCGGCACTCTTCAACGCGGTGGAGCGTGAGAAGATCGTTTCGCGCTCGGAGGGGACCATGGCCTGGCCAAAGAAATAGCCGGGATTGCCCTCGTAATCGAGATTACCGGTAACTTCGAGCATCCCGGCTGCGAGATCGATGCGTTCGTCTTTCGACGCGATGGTTTTGATGTTTTCGAATTCCTCCGCTGAAATGAGATAGGCCGCCGGATCGGAACCGCCGTAGTCCCTGGCTCCCTTTTTCCAGATCTGGATGTGACCGTTGATCTGCTCGTAGATGTGGGCTTCCTGGATGCTGGCAAACATGTAGCCGGCGAACCCCGCAAAAATGTTGGTCGCGGCATAACCAAGGGCCACCGCAGCAATCGTCGTGATCGAACGACGGGCGTTTCGTAGCAGGTTTCTGAGCGCCAGGGAGATCCAGTTCACAGGTCAGGAAATAGGGTCGGGCTATCCTTACGAGTGGAAACTGGGTGGCTCAAGAGACATTTCGCCCGAACCATGCCTGCACAGCCGGTTTCTTCCAGAAATGAAGGAGGGGAAGGCTGAGCGGGACGAGAACCACGGTGGTGACGCCCATCAGGATCAGGGCGAATCCGATGACCCAGGCGCCGGGGCGGGGCGGCAGAGATTGGCCGAGGAGAGTGGGCAGAAAGAAAAGGACACCGAGGACGAGAACCATGGTTCCAAACACGTTGGCCTGCATCGGCTCCATGCCCAGTTCCTCCGGCGGCGTGACGAGGATGGCAATTCCGAGGCCTGCCACCGCGAGATAGAGCAGGGACAGCAGTCCGCAGAAAGCTCGAAACCAGAGGATGGTGTTGGGCATGGAATTCACGACTTGGAAAAGAGCGATGCGAACTTCTGATAGGTTCGTCGGCAACGGGCCAGGAAAACGAGACGACTTCGCCGGGTGGCGAGGATTTCGAACAGTTTTACCGTGAGCCAGGCAATCACGAGGACGCCGACAAAGACAGGGATCGCATAGGCTTCGTAGAGCCGCAACCAGTCGAAGACGACCTCGCCCATCTTGAAGGAGAGAATCACGAGGATCACTGCGGACAGCATTCCCGCGATGGCCATGAAGATGGTGAAGCGCAGGAACGGGTAGTTCAGCACTCCCGCCGCTGCGTAAATCGGAAGGCGGGATCCGGGGAGGAGGCGGGAGGAAAAAATCAATTTGGCCCCATTCTGGCGAAAGAGCTCCTCAGCGTGGTGAATCTGGTGCTCTTTGAGGAACCACCGGAACGGGGGGCGGCGGAGCAGGGCAATTCCACCGATTCTCCCGAGAACGTAAAGTGCGACATCACCAATAAAGATTCCAAGGAACGCGGCAATGATGGCCCAGCTGACGGTGAGAGCATCGCGACTCGCGAGCATTCCGGCGGCAATGCAGGCGAGGTCTTCGCTGATCAGCGTGCCGACTGCGATAGCAGTGACCTTCTGCCACAAGGGTAGGGTGTCGGTTGCCTCGAGCCTTTCCAGCCAGTCAGCACTGCTCTGACAGCCTGTCAAAAGACAAGCGGTCAGGCAAAGGACAACGAGTCCAAAGAGGCGCTGGCGGGTGCGGGGCATGGGACAGTTTGGCCGAACTCCTCAAGGTAGTTGAGGGTTGGGTCTGTTTCGAGGAATCATTTCGCTGCGAAGCCTGACGATCTCAACGCTTTTTCTTCCAAATTAAAGGGGGAGAAAGCGCCTGCCGGCCGTGATTGGCTGGCAGGAATTCATGATGAAAAGCATCGGATCCAGGCTTCATTTTTTGACCGGATTCAAGAGGGTTGAGTCACCGTATCAACGGGGTAGGGGCGAAATTCACTGGTGATCCGGTAAGTGGGACGACTATCCGCTTGCTTTGGGGGGCGGTATTATGCGATGAACCGCAGCATGGATGAAACCTCCGGAAGCGCATCCGCTAACGAAGTCAAAGAGATCCTCGCCAGGGCCCGTGCCGAAGTGGCGAAAGTCATCATCGGGCAGCAGGAAGTTGTCGATTTCTCCCTCATTGCCATTTTCACGGGAAATCACATTCTCCTCGAAGGGGTGCCGGGAGTGGCTAAGACCTTGCTCGTGAGGACTCTTGCCAAGGTCCTGGGAACAGATTTTTCGCGGATCCAGTTCACTCCGGATTTGATGCCCTCTGACATTACCGGAACCAACATTTTTAATCTGCAGGAAGGCGAATTTCACCTGGTCAAAGGGCCTATCTTTACGTCCTTTCTGCTAGCGGATGAAATCAACCGGGCTCCGGCCAAGACCCAGTCTGCGCTGTTGCAGGCGATGCAGGAGCGGCTTGTCACGATTGACGGGGTGACGCATGAGCTGCCGAACAACTTTACTGTTTTCGCCACCCAGAACCCGATCGAATACGAAGGGACCTATCCTTTGCCTGAAGCCCAGAAGGACCGCTTTCTTCTTCGGGTCGAAATGGATTACCCGGGTGAGGAAGAGGAGAAGCAGCTCGCTCTGCAAAGCCTCGGCCAGGAAACTCCCGAAAAGATTCTCGAAAGCGACGCGATTCAACCGGTTCTGACCACAGAGGGAATCGCAACGATGCAGGCGGCGCTCGAAGGGATCACGATGAAAGAAGAACTCGTCTCTTACGTCGTCGAGTTGATCCGGGTTTCCCGCGAGACGGACAGCATCCAGGTTGGAGCTGGACCGCGAGCGACCAAGGCTCTGTTACTTTCCAGTCGGGCCTTCGCGGCAATTGAGGGGCGTGATTATGTCACCCCGGACGACATTCGGTTGATGGCCTATCCCGTCCTGTCTCACCGAATCATTCTTCGGCCTGAATACGAGATCGAGGGCATGACGGTTCGGGAGGCGGTGAATAAGCTGCTGGAGTCAGTTGCGGTTCCCCGGTAGACGGCATGCGTCTCGTGCCCAACATCACCTTTCTTTGGGCAGCGTTGCTGGCTGTGGTTCCGGCGTTCACGCTGATCGTCTATGACGACGGATTTCTCGGTTGGGCTGGCGTTGTCGTTCTGGTCGTGGTCGCTTTGCTGGCCGCACTGGATGCGCTCCTGTCGAGGAAACGTCTCGATCCCGTTTCCATTGAAGTTCCCGAACTGATTCGGGCCAGCAAGGGGCGCGAACTGGTCGTGCCAATTTCGCTCAGGAACGTGGGAGCGGAACTGAGCGAAGTCCGTTACGGCATCAGCATTTCCCAGTATTTCAGAATTGAAGGCGAAGTGGTGGGATCGGTGAAGCCTTTGGGGAAACAGAAAATGGCCTCGGTAAATTATGCCATGATCCCATTGAAGCGGGGGCAGTATTTCCTCGATTCACTTCATCTTGAGACAAGATCGCTTCTGGGACTTTGGTTGGTTCGCCAGGGACACGAACTTGAAACTGAGGTCCGGGTTTATCCCGATCTCACGGTGGAACGGAAACGGCTCTCCAGCATCTTCCTGATGCGTGGAAATGAGGGTTCGCACATCGTGCGCCAGGTCGGAAAGGGCAGGGATTTTGAGCAACTCCGGGAATATCAGCCCGGCGATGACTATGTGGATATCGACTGGAAGGCTACGGCGCGTCGTCAGATGCCGGTGACGCGGACCTACCAGATCGAGCGAACCCAGGAGGTCTACGTGATTGTCGACCATTCACGTCTCAGCGGGCGTGAGATTCGTGTTCCGGTAGATGAGGCCGCGGAGGGCGACTGGCTTTACCGGGAAAACGCTGCAGGAGGCGATTATCTGATTACCTCTCAGCTTGAGAAGTTTCTCCATTGCTCCCTGATCCTTGCCTCGGTCGCAGAGAAGCAGGGGGATCTTTTTGGATTTGTTAGTTTTTCTGATAAGGTGACGCAGTTCATCCGTGGTAGGAATGGTAAAGAGCACTACAATCTCGTCCGGGATGCTCTCTACACGCTCGAATCGAGGCAGGTGGCGCCGGATTTTGAGCAACTCATGATCGACCTGCGGCAACGCCTCACGCGAAGGGCCCTGCTCGTGATGCTGGTGGACCTCAGTGACCCGCTTACGGCGGAACATTTCTTTGAAGCCCTCCCGTTGATCAACAAGCAGCACCTTGTCCTCGTCAATATGGTGCGGCCGGAGAAAGCCTATCCGATGTTCTTCCCGGGGACTGAGCCGGACGAATTATCCGCGGTCTACGACAATGTGGCCGGACACCTCCAGTGGCAGGAACTTCGGGAGACCGGCAATCGACTGCATCATCTCGGGGTGGAGCTCGGAATTCCTGAGCACGAGGAGCTTTGCACCGAAACGGTGACCCAATACCTCAACGTGAAGAAGCGGCAGCTTCTCTAGGTTTGTAAAGTGAGCATCCGTTCGCGGGCAAGCGGGAGCTTGCCCCTCCAATATTCAGGAGATGGTTGCTACTTTTTTGCCTTCGCGGGCTGCGCGAAATACTTCTGGTGAAACTGCATCAGTTCCTTCCCAGTCTGGTCGTAGTTCCTGGTTGCGGAGTGATCCACGTCTTTGGCCATCAGCGTTTCGTGAGGAATGCCAAGCTCGTTGAGATAGTCAGAGAACTTCAGGTTGAACTCGTAGTTGAATCCGGCCGTGCCGCACCAGAGCAGGATGGGTAGCCCGGCTTTGTCTTCCCTCATGGCATAGTCCCCTGCCAGGTCCCAGGCGTTGTCGCGCGGAGCAAAAACGACGTCCTCACTCTCGGCGCCCTCGTTTTCCTGGATGCGCTTCTCGGGCTCATAGCCCGAGCCGCCCGGAGCGGCCGAGGTGAAGAGCTCTGGATGACGGAACATGATTCGTGTGGTTCCGCGTCCACCCTGGCTGAAGCCTTCGATCGCCATTTCGCGGGTGCGGCAGGTCTTTTTGATGTGAGGGATGAGCTCCTTGATAAAAACATCTTCGCCAAAACCATTGGGGATTTGCGGATAGTTGTACCAGCTCATGGGACCACCGTTGGGAAAGACATAGATGGTGGGCTGAATGTCTCCGGCTTTGATTGCAGCGTCCACGTAAGTGGCGAGCTTGTAGGACTTTGACTCAGAGCCGGGGCGACCACCATGAAGATGAAAGACTACGGGAAAGGAACGGTCCGGCTGCTTTTTGTAAGCTTCGGGGAGGTAGATATAGTAGCCGACATCAAGATTCATCGACTCGCTTTTGAAGGTGCCGTGTGACACGCCTGGAGGGATAGCGTTTTCTACCTGCCACCTGGTGGGAGGGTTGACCCATTTGAAGTCTGCCATGGTCGGCTTGGCTTTTTTCTGCTTTTTCTCCTGGGCGCCGGACTCAACGGGAAACGAGAGTGCGACCAGGAAGTATGCGGTGGCAAGACAAGATGAGATTTTCATGACGACATCCTAGGTTGCGGGATTTTTTCGTCAAAGACCTGAATTGCGGTAGTCTGACCGGGCGATTTTTTCAGTGGTTGGAAACGGCAGGGGTGTCCGTGGAACTGGACCATAGAGAGCGGGAGAAAGAATCGGTGATGACTTTCCCGAAAATCTGATCTGAAAGCTCCATGGTTTCCCGGTCGAAAAAGGCCCGGTATTCAGCGTCCTCCTTAAAATCCTTCCATCGATTCAGGACTGGCATCTCTGATCCGCGTTGTTGATAGGAGAGTTCGTCAAATGAGCTGCCGAACCCATAGCGGGGAACACTGTCTCTTTCATTGTCACAAAACGGGCGATTGAGCTGTTTGCTCAGGCCTTTCCTGTATTCCATATCGGTCGTCCAACGATTGTAGTTTACCCGGATAACGTTTTCACCGAGATGAGAAGTCATCCCAAGAAACTCTTGAGCGTAGCGTTTCCAAAGTTGGGTGAAGTGCATCGAAGTTCCCTTCATTTGGTGCACCAAGGCCTTCGCGAACGCGTTCTTTGATCGTTGTCGGGCCGCTTGCAGGCGGCTGGCGAATAAATTGAATGGATCCCGAAGAATGAGGATACGGGTAGATGCGATGGACCGCAGAGGAGACGGGAGATCCCAGTTCTTCACGCTGATGAGTCGGGCATCCTCGTAGCCAACCATAATGATCGACGCCGAGTCGAGGCTATCGGCGACAGGAGTGTTTGGTTCGGTCGAAGACAGGCAGGGGAGATATGCACTGTCATTGAGCTCCTCGTCAGATTCATGGTGATTGATATCGTTCACATAGAACGCCGGGCCTTCGAAATGACTAAGAAACCAGTTACTCACGGAGTGCAGGCCGGAACGCCGCAGGCCGCAGACTTCAACGAGTTCGGGAACGTCTGCTTCGGTTGTGCTGCATGGACCTTCAGGCGATGAAAACTGCCGGTCTTCGTCCCGGAGATGGCTGGCTACGGAATTGGCCGCCTCATTTTCTGCCTGAGTTAAAGTGGGGAAAATTCCTCCTTCCAGATAGCTCTCGATGGCCCTGACGACATCGGCCGAGGTGATCATATCCATGCACCTCGGTAAGGACTTTGATGTGACATCGACGCAGAGATTCTCCGGGAGGTCTTTTTCGTCACCGTCCCCGAGAGGTAGAGTCCGTGCTTTCCAGCAGCCTCCATTGTCGCAGCAGGAAAGGGCTCCCTGGGTATGGAGGAAGCGATGACTCGGGTAGGCTTCCCAATTGACAGGTTCACGCCCACCGGCGACGACAACACACGGACGTGAAAGCGGAGTTCCGGGTTTGGTTGGTACCGCTGCAGCAAGGTGCATTAGCGATGTGACGGGGCAAAGCACGCCCTGGGCGTGATAGACAAGGCGAACGAGTTGGCGAAGATCCGTTTTTCCTCGGAGATCAATCACACTACTCAAGAGGGGATGATAGTGCTGGGCCTCACCTACTTGGACGAACTGGATTCTATTTCTAAAGTGATCTACCACTTCCTGGTAGCGTTTGTGATCCCACCACTTGATCGTGAAGTCACCTTTTCCACCCGCAACAATGATCCAGTAGGGGATGTTCTTTCCGGTGATTTCTGTCACCTGGGGGATCCAGTTTCGCTCATCCTCACTCAAGTGAATGTCCCCTTTGAACGCATAGGGAGGGATTGAAATATTCAGTATCTCCGCCAGGTAGGCTGTATAACCCTCCACAAAATGGTGAGGCCGCTGGTTGCTCTGGTGAATTAGAGGGTAGTGGCAGTCAATGACTTCGACATCGGGATCACTTTCTTCAAAGTCGGTGATGAAAGGATTGTTTTCCCATAAGGCAGGGCAGGGGCTGGCAACATTCGTGTGAAATTTGCCCGGATGGGCTTCGTGGAGGCTGCGAACTGCGGCCGTTAGCATGACGACATCTCCGGGTGATTGGGGGGTCTTCAGGAATAATTTTCTTGCGGGCATAAGCGGGGGATTGGTCCTGACATACAGTATATTTTGCAAGGAAATGCGATTAAGATTGCTACCCCCGTATTTGGTGGTCTTCTATCTAAGAGTTTCTACTAACAGAACTAACTACCACAGGAAACATTCAATGGAAACGTCATCCAGTTCCGAACCACCTTCGAGTTCTTCCTCATCGAGTTC
>SPKZ01005467.1_pt1 | contig 11070 bp, 6 predicted proteins | sample 2456571 | NCBI WGS metagenome assembly SPKZ01 (sample SAMN11192286, study PRJNA482655) | marine metagenome | biome: ENVO:00000447; feature: ENVO:00000244|ENVO:00000211|ENVO:00000569|ENVO:00002023; material: ENVO:00002151; isolation source: ocean water from marine abyssalpelagic zone ...
GCAGCGCTCTCCCAGCTGAGCTACGGCCCCGATTAGCTTGGGAATCGGGACGTTACCCATCGAAAATCTGCTGTCAACTACTCCCATCGGCTGAATTTCTGTCGCTGTTCTGCGGATTTCCGGCCCGACTTCCATCTCGGCGCTTGACCGGACCCGGGCGGTGGTTAAGTTGCGTCGGCTTGGCCCGAAGTCGCATATGGCGACCCTTTTCGGACCTGTGGCCAGCTCGCTCGTCGGGCCTCTGAATGCGGTCCAAAGCATTACTTTTCCCTGAAAAACGGCACCTTAGGAGACTCAGATGGGCAAGATTATTGGTATCGATCTCGGCACTACCAACAGTGTAGTTGCGGTTATGGAGGGCAAAGAGCCCAAAGTCATCGTCAATGAGGAGGGGGCACGCCTCACTCCGTCAGTCGTCGCTTGGGACGACAAGGGCGAAATTTTGGTGGGCACGATTGCCAAGCGCCAGGCGGTTACCAATCCGGAAAACACCGTTTACTCGGCGAAGCGGCTCATTGGCCGTCGATTCGACGAGGTACAGGACCACGTCGACCGTGTGCCGTTCGGCATCGTCAAAGGCAAGGCGGGGGATGCCTGGGTCAAGGCTGGGGGTAAGGAAATGGCGCCGCCCGAGGTGGCTGCGAAGATCCTGCAAAAGTTGAAGAAGTCGGCAGAGGACTTTCTAGGTCAAGAGGTCACCGAAGCGGTGGTCACTGTCCCGGCGTACTTCAACGATTCCCAGCGTCAGGCGACCAAAGATGCCGGCAAAATCGCCGGCTTGGAGATCAAGCGAATCATCAACGAGCCCACCGCCGCGGCTCTCGCTTACGGGCTCGATCGCAAGGACAACCAGCTGATTGCTGTTTACGACTTTGGCGGCGGCACCTTCGATATCTCGATTCTCGAAGTTGGGGACAACGTGGTTCAAGTCATCGCGACCAACGGTGACACCCAGCTGGGTGGAGACGATGTTGACCACGAAATCATGGCTTGGCTGACCGCAGAGTTCAAGAAGGACTCAGGACTCGACGTTACCGGGGACAAGATGGTCATCCAGCGTCTGAAGGACGCAGCGGAGCAAGCCAAAATTGAACTCAGCACCAAGCAGGAGACGAACATCAATCTGCCCTTCCTCACCGCTGACGCCAGCGGGCCGAAGCATCTGCAGTGCACCCTGACCCGAGCGAAGCTCGAGCAGATGATTGAATCCCTCGTGGATCGCACGATGGTGCCGGTGAAGAAGGCCCTGGCGGATGCCAAGAAGAAGACTGGTGACATCGATGAGGTCGTCATGGTGGGCGGCTCGACTCGAATCCCGATGGTGCAAGACAAGGTCACGGCCTTCTTTGGGCGTGAGCCGAATAAGGGAGTGAACCCTGATGAAGTCGTCGCGGTAGGAGCCGCCGTTCAAGGCGGTGTGCTCGGCGGTGAAGTCAAAGACGTCGTCTTGTTGGACGTGACACCGCTCTCCCTGGGTGTGGAGACTCTCGGTGGCGTGAACACCGTAATGATTTCGCGAAACACCACGATCCCCACCCAGAAGAAAGAGACCTACTCGACAGCTGCGGACAGCCAGCCTTCGGTGGAAATCCATGTGCTCCAGGGTGAGCGCGCTGAAGCGAGCGCGAACCGCACTCTCGGCAAGTTTCACCTGGATGGGTTGCCGCCAGCGCCCCGCGGTGTGCCCAAGATCGAGGTCAGTTTCGATATTGATGCGAACGGTATCCTCAGCGTGACGGCGACCGACACGGCGACCGGTAAGGATCAAAAGATCACCATCACCGCCAGCAGCGGTCTGTCTGAAGACGAGATCGACAATATGGTCAATGAAGCGGCTGCCAACGAGGAAGCCGACAAGCTCCGTCGAGAGGAAGTGGAGCGTCGCAACAAGCTCGACAACATGTGTTACACGCTCGAAAAGCAAATCTCTGAGAATAAAGAGAAGCTGGAGGGCGTCGAGATCGGTCCCATCGAGGGCTTGATCAAAGAGGGCCGCGAAGCCGTCGAGAAGCAAGATGATGAAAAGGTCACGTCTGTCCTGGAGGCCCTTGAGAAGGCAGCTCACGAGATGGCGACCAAGATGTACGGCGCGGGCGGCGAGCAGGCTGCCGGGGCCGAGGCGGCTGAGGCGGCTGAGGCTTCCGCAGACGACGGTGCGGAAGATAAGAAGGCCGACGTCATCGACGCGGAATTCGAAGAGACCAGTTAAATCTGACGCCGCTCTCCTCGGAGAGCAGTGCCTCATCGCCCGACAGCCCCTGTGGCCGTCGGGCGATGGCGCGTGGGGGGGGGTGTGCTAGATTCCCGGCCATGCTGACGAGGGGGACGAGTGTTGCGCTGTGGCTGATAGCTCAGCTGGGCTGCAGTTCTGCGGTGCCACCCGAGACTGCCGAGCCCGAGTCCGTGTCACCCGAGGTGTCGGCTGTCCCGGCTGCGCTCGACGTGGTGGCCGCTCCGACCGGGCTGGTATCCGTGGGAAGGATCCGCTCCGTGGACGACTTTCTGAAGTCTGCTTTCCAGTGGGTGGGGGCACCCGTTTCTTACGACGAGCTGCTGGGTGGCGAACTTCCTGAAATTGCCGCACTGCTGACTCCCACAGCTCCCCTGGATCTGGCAGTGATGTTGGATCCTGGCGCGATCAGCGCTCCGCGATTTTTTTCAGCGGTATCGATTGGGCTTACGTCCGGCGATGGTGCGACCGAATATTTTCGCAAGCATGGCATCGGGCTGGCCCGCATCGCTTCGAGGGTCTACGGGGGACAAGCCACCCAGAAGGTATATTGCGTGGTGGCGCCCTCCTTCGGAGCGACCGCACACCGGCTGGTTTGCGGCGCCACTGAAGAAGCGGTCCTGGCGCTGTACCCCTACATGACTCGTGGCATGCCGACCGAGCGATTGTCCGACTCAGACATCAGCTTGCGCCTGCAAATGTCGGAGTTGAGGACGCGCTACGGAAGAAAACTTCGCGCTGCGAAATCCTACGCTATCCCGGTGGCGCTCAGCGAGTTACGCCGAAATGATCCTGAGCTGGACGGAGCGACGACAGACGTTGTGCACGCTCTCGCCGACGAGCTTCTCGCCCTCGCGGAAGATCTGGATGAGATTTCGTTCGAGTTGGCTATGGATGCCGCCCACACGAAATGCTTCGGCCACGCCGAGATTCGGTTTCGCTCGCGCCTGTCGTTTCTTGCCCAGGGCACGGCGGCTGCTGCGACTCGTATGACAGTGGCACCGGACATCTTCTGGCGATTGCCAGCGGACGCGCAGTCGGCGAGCTACGCAGGTCCCGGGCAGCCAGCGCGAATCGAAGGCGCGGCCAAGTTGCTCTCACGCCTGGTTGAAGGGCTTTTGGGACAGGTCTCGGTGTCGAAGCCCACACGGCGCGCCGTGGGCGCTAGCCTGCGAGAGGTGCTGGCGAGTCCCGGCCCGATGGCATTCGCGTCGGGGACACTGTCCGACGGACCCTCGGTCCCGAAGTCAGAAGGGGCAGCCGCATTGGACTCAGCCCAGGGTTACCAAGTCTGGGTGCTGGTGGCGGATGATGGCCGTTTCTCTCGAGGACTCGGCGCGCTACACGGGCTGCTCGGCGACCGACACTTAATCAAATTTCTGGCGGATCAGTGGGGCGATAGCCACGACGCCATGCCGAGCATCAGCGAGCATCGTCTGCGCGGCGTGAACGGCTTGCCGCGCGATGTGAGGGCCTACGACGTCCAGTGGACGCCCGGTGCTCGGGGCTCTGGTTCCAGCGGAGTCGGCATCCACACTACTGTGATCGTCGTTCCTGGAGGCGATGTCACCTGGGTGGGCATTTCGGCCGACGAAAAGCGAATGGGGCTGTTGCTTCGGGACCTACTCGGCAAGAAGCCCCGAGCGCTCGCAGAGCTGCCCGAGCTGGCCCACTTTCGTACCACCAAGCTGAATTCCGGCGGCTTCTTCTCCGTATCGTCGATGGTCCCATCGATTGTCAGGAGCCTGTTTGAGTCCCCAGGTCGGTCGAGCGCCGAGATCCAAACATGGACACAGGCCATGATGCAGAGCTTGCCCAACCGCGGGCGTGACAAGATTTTCATGGCGGTGGCGGCGAGCGAAGCGGGCCCCAGCGTACGCGCGACCATCACGATCCCGAAGGGGGCTGTGCAAGATTTAGCCGCAGCGCTCCGGGCGGCTAAAGAACGACATCATGAAGTGCGGCGCGTGCGGCACTAGACTCAGCCGCTGATAGCTCTCTGGGACGGACGGGTACGGCACGCACGATTGTTGGCCTCAAGCGGTCCCCTTCGTTAACTGAAGACGACGGTGTCGAAGTCTTCAGTTCAGTCCTTGTTCTTTCCGATCGGCCGGTGGTTCGCGTTGGGGGCCCTGCTCGCTTGGCCCTCGGTGGCTCATGCCTGGGTCGAGACGACGCTGAAAAGCGACAATGTGTGGCTTGAGGTCGACTCCAGCGGCATGGCGAAGGTTCGCCACGAAATGTTGGTGCGCGTTCGAGGTGGCCCCCTGAAAGAATTCGTGGTGGACGGCGTAGATGCTGACGCTTCCCCGCTCCCGGACGCCTCGCTGGTGCGTGCGAAGAGTGGAGCGGGCGCCGGGCACCCGATACCGCTGGTGCCGGAGTTGGACGGCACTGTGCTTCGGCTCGTGATAAACGCCAAGAAGGGCGTATCGCGAGGAACCTTCCTGTTTCGATTTACCTACGAGACCAATCTGGCGAACCTGGGCGGGATCTCCGACCGGGGTGGGCATGCCGAGCTTCAGTGGACGGGGCCGCGATTCGATCAGGGTCTCGACTCGGCAAAATTGGTGTTGAGCCTACCGCGGGCAGCGTCGGCCCCCAGCATTCCAGCGGCGAACGGAGCCGACGGCCGCAACGAGGGCGTGTTCTTGGCGCAGCTGCGTCGCTCCAGTGAGCGTGACACGCTGGAAATCGTGCGCCCTCATGTTGCACGCGGTGAAACCGTCACCTGGCGGGCGAAGGTGGATCCCGAGCTCTTCGGATTTGCTCCTGCGGTGGCTCCCACACCGACGCCTCACCTTCGCTCGGGCGTGAGTCGGCGGGCCGCCATGGGTGAGCCTTCGTGGCGGCGCTTGGGTGCTTTGGGGGCATCGGCACTGGTATTGGCGGTGATGCTATGGGTCAAGGGTCGTTCGGTCGCGGTCGCTGCCGAGCAGCGTGGCGCGTCTGCTCGTCCGCTGGTGAGGCTTCCCCTTTGGGCACGTGCGCTCATCGGCGCCTGGCTGGCCTTCGCTGGAGGAGCTGTCGCGTTGGAGTTACAGCTCCCGGCGCTGGGCGCGGGGCTGGCTGTACTGTACTTGTTGCTGGCCTCTCATCTGGAGCCCCGCCTGCACCCCAGACTGCGCGGACCCGGCGAGTGGGCGCGGCAGGATCCAGCATGCTTGGCTCAGAAGTCATCTATCCGTTCGCCGGGAGCCTGGCTGGACATGGGACGCTGGCAAGGCTTTCTGTTCTTCTTCGCCCAGGCTGCCGGACTGCTGGGCTTGGCCAGAATTCGATTCGCCGTCTCGCCCTATGAGGGCATCATCTGTGGGATGGGCATTGCTTTGCTGTTGCCCATCTTCTGCACGGGGCGTGCCACCGAGCTCCCCACGGAGCCGGGCGCGGGCGGACTCGGTCTGTTGCGCAAGTGTTGGCAACGAGTGGAAGGCAGCGAGGAGGTCGAGGCGGAACTCTTGGGTCGAGTGTCCGAAGCCGGAGCGGTACCCGATGAACTTCGAATCCGTCTGTCACCGCAGCGGGTGCACAACGGTTTTCAAGGTATCGAGCTGGCGGTCGAAAATCAGATGAACGGGGTGGGACGAGTTCCGTTACCGGTTATCATCTTACGCGTGCGCGAAGGCTCGGCTTGTCACCAGGTACTGTCGAAGCGTCTGGCCTGGGCCCGTGGTCGAACCAGCGAGCAACGCGCCTGTTTGCTGCGTCCTGCACTGCCGGACGTAGAGTCCACCATCGAACTGTTGGGACGCATCCTCGATCTGGTGCAAGACGAGACGTCCGCCGGGTCCGGTCCCCGCGCCGTGGGCGCTGCCCGGTCGGCTTCCCGGCCTCAGTCGGCGAGCAATTCTAGCATGTCCGCCGGCAGTTCTTCTTCGCAAGTGAACCCAGCCAGCGCTTGAGTTCCGCTCCACCGGAGGCAATTGGCGTGAAGGGCGTGCCGGCTGCCGGCGTCCGGGATGGGGTGTCCGCCGTACAGTTCGTCGCCCACGATGGGGTAGCCGAGTCCGGCTAACTGCACGCGCACCTGGTGACGGTAGGCTCGGGTGACGGTGGCTTCGACGAGACACCGGCGCTGAGAGCGTTTCACGATGCGAAACTCCGTTTGCCTCGCGCTCGGTTTCTCGCTTGCGGGGAGGCTCTCTACCTTCCGAGGGGATTTTGGGTGCGGACGAATCAGCGTGTTGACGACGATCGAATCAGGGAAATCGGTCCCTTCGACGATCGCGAGATAGGTCTTGTGCAGGCTGCCGTCTGCGAAGGCGTCGAGCAATATTTGAAACGCCTCGGTCGTCCGGGCGGCTAACAACAGCCCGGACGTATCCGTATCCAACCGGTGCAGCAAGCCGGGTTCACGGAGGCGAAACCCGATGCATGCCATTTCGGGGTAGCGCGCGACCAAGGCGTTGGCGGCGGTGCCAAGCTCGCCGATGGATAACGGAGCGCTTGCTTGACCTGCGGGTTTCGCGATCACAACGTAGTGCTCGTTTTCGTGTCGCAGGGAGAAGGGAGCTTTGGGATCGGCTTGGGCTGTGACATCCGGGGCTAGGACTTCCACCAGATCGCCCACCGCCACACAATCGCCCTTGGCACAGCGTCGCCCGTTGATACGAACGTCACCTTGGGCGAAGAGTCGCGCGACCCCACGGCGCCCCAATTCTTCGAGCTGATCGGCGAGGAACCGATCGGCCCTCGTGCCCGACAGTTCGTCTGGAACGTCGAAGTACAATTTTGGATCTTCAGCGGTCATGGGGATTGGGGTGGGGGCAGGATATCGACGACACGAGCTGTGAGCGGAAGCCCGAATATCGACGCGGCTGTGGAGGCAAGGGGCTCAAAAAGACCCGCGCAAACCGAGAGTGTAGCGGGTGTGCGTTGACTCGATTGTGCTGTCGAAGAACGGAGTCATTTGAAGGGAGCTGTCGGACGGCGACTTTTCAGACGGCGTCATCCAGGCGCCGATCAGTCCGCCGGCGAGCAAGCCAGTCGTGACGCTGCCAAAGAAGAGTCGTTGTTTGTCTTCCCCCGAATCGTCGAAAACTAAGGGGCTGGCGAGCGCGGCTCCCGCCAACGCGCCGAGACCGGCGCTCATGTCGATGAAGAGGATTCGGGAGGGGGACGGAGATCGAAACTGGGCCGCCCAGGCTCCAGCTAGCACCACGCCCGCCATGCCGCCGTAAGCGAGTCCTCGTCGGGGTAGGTCGTTGCCGCCGGCTATCATTCGTTCGGCCATGCCGCCCAGTAGGGTTCCGTAGGCACCGCCGGAGTGGGTGACCAAGGCGCCGCCTGTACTCATCCCGCCGAAGCCGAGTGCCCCCGTGCCGAGTGCCGCGCCGCCAAAGGCGCCGGCGAGACCGTACATGAGCCGTTCACGGTTAGACGCGCCGTGATGCTCTGACAACAAGACCGCGCTGCTGGTGGGCCAAAGCGTCGTGGCCGCGAGGAACCAGGCATCGCCGAGACCGACGTCCCACTCTTCGGCGATCACCATGGAAGCTCCGACGCCGATGCCCGTGCCGAGGGCGATCATCGGGTAAATCAGGCGGCCATCGTTGGAGTCGCCGGCGCGCTGAAGAGTGAAGCCCGCGTAGCCGCCCAGCAGTGCGGAGCCGAGAACCAGTACCGAGCGCCCAGGAGAGCGAGCGTGATAGACGACAGCCGGCGTCTGCACCGTTTCACCGACTTGCGGGGTCGCTTGTACCGGCCAGGCTACTCGCGTGATGTCACGAATCATCACCACCGTCCGAACGTCCAAGTGTTCGAGGTCGGCTAGTTCGACCCGTTTGAGCAATACGCGCGACTTGGGGATGGCCGCTAACAGTTCGATGCGCACCTCTTCGCCGATTAGCTCGATTCGAGGGACGATGGCCCAGCGGGTTTCGGCCACCGCGAGCAGCTGTTCGTCTAGGCTGTTGTGATTCGTACGGCCGGTGTCGGCGACTACGAGGGTGAAGCCGAGATCTTGGAGCGCCTCTCGCAGCACGAAGCTCACTTGCCGGCAGATTCGACGAGCTTCGATGTCTGCAGTGGTCGGAGCCCGCCACTGCACGACGTTTTCTTCGTCCGCGAGCTCTGCCTGGCAAGGCAGTACGCTAATCCGTTCGAGGGGCGGGGCGCCGTCGTTCGCAGAATCGTTGAGTTCCTCCGGGCCCGCGTCGATCTCGCGGAGAACCTCGTCCGGGACGCTGGACTCGTCCGCGTCCTTAGGAGACAGCTTGACGGCGACCGATTCGTCTACTGTCGAGCTGAGGGTCGGGGAAGACGCCGCAGCCGTGGCTGAGGGGGCCGCTGTCGGATCACCGGCAGAGGTGGGCTCGGTAGCGGGCGGGTGGGTTGCCACGGCACTGGTGGTGTCGCTGCCCACTGAGTTCGGTGTCGCTGGGAGGGCGTTGCCCTTCGGCGCTAGCAGTATGCTCGACACCATGGCGAGCATCGCCAGTTGTCCGGAGAATCGATTCTGGGGAGAGGGATAGCGGTGGAGCGTGCGCTTCGAGAGGCAACGCTGCCAGAGGCAACGGGGCGCGAGCGCGTCTGGATAGCCGCGCACGGAACTAGAACATCACTGTGGCGTTCACCCAGGCGTTCAGCTCTGTGGAGGACTCGACCTTAAAGCGGCGGCCGGGCACGTTGATGCCGGGTCGGTAGTTCGGGTTCGGGATGCCGGTGGCCACTGCGTCGCCGGATGCCGACGAGGTGCGACAGGGTCCCGCGACGTCCGTGCCGCCAGCGAAGTCTGGGTTACACGGTTGATCGTAAGTGATCAGGTGCCCCTGGACCCAGGTCAGGCCTCCGCCGAGATCGAACTTGATGTACTCGCCTGCCTGCCACAGGAAGGAACCGTTGACGGCGTAGATGCCGTGCTGCTGAACATCGGTGATTCCCGTGAAGTAGACCTTCTGAGAGTTGGTGTTGACCACAGACTCGATTGCCGCATCTGTGCCTGAGGCGCCGTCAGCCGGGTTGAAGCCTTGGTACTGAGCGTAGTTGGGGCGACGGAGGGAGGGCGATGAGCTACTGCCGAGAGCGTCGAAGAGCTCGGTGTAGTCGCGGCCCTGGGAGCGGTAGGTGCCCTTGAGTCGGACGTCGAAGGCTATCCTCTGGAAGCGGTCGTAGACCTCCCAGGGAATGATGTACATACCGGCGACCATGGTGCCGCCGAAAGGCGGGTGGTTGACCAGCGCCCCCTGGAGGTCAGTTTTGCCGAAGTCGCTGTTCTTGTTCTGAAACTCGAAGAAGGCACGCATGCCGGCGTAGGGCTCAAGGTACTGGATACGTTTGGACAGAAAGCTGTGCCCCTCCAGCAAAGTGGTGCCACGACTGATGCCCGCTGCGCGAGACGAACCGATGTTCGTGCCCTCTAGCTGAATCGGGTTATTGCCGGAGTCCACCGCGCTGCCGTCGGGGGCATCCTGAATGCCGTTTCGGTTGAGGTCGGATGGAAAGGCGCAGTCTTCGCCTGTGACGAAACCGGACTTGCCGCACGCATGCATGGGCTCTGAAACGTTGAAGCGCCCCTCGATGCCGAAGACCCAGGTGGGCTTCGTCGGGTCTCGCCATTGGTTCATGATGCCGAAGTCCAGCCCGACCGCGAGGTATTCAATACCGCTTCGGGTGGGGGACTCGAAAGGGAGCTGGAAGAGTTGCTCGCCGACCGCGCCTTCGAGAATCAACGCCTGGCGAGTGTCGCTGCCGTCGACCGCTTCGATCTTGCGGTCGTCCGACAGTACGATGGGCATGCGGAATACGAGGCCGACGTCGTGGTAGAGCCCGATGTCGACGCGAGTGTTCAATTTCGAAACGTCTTGAGTATAGGTACCGACGTTGGTGTTGGCGGCCGTGTAGCCGCCACTGGACCCCTCGAGCTCGGACATGTGGGTCTCGCGAACCAGTTTGGAGGTTTTCCAAATCCGTTCGTAGCCTAGGCTAATATTCATGTCGAAATCGTCGGGGCCGTCAAAGGCGTCGACGACGTTGACGATGTTGCCGGGCTCTCGCATCACCATGGGTTCGGTGACTTTTCGAGGTTCGTCGGCGGCGGCCGTTTGGCTGAGCGTCAGCAGCGCCGCTAGAACGGGACCGACTCGAACGTTGGCCTTCATAAGCATGGATGGCATCAGCATTGATGGTGACAACTGCGGTGGTGACAACGGAAGGTTTGGGCCGCGAAATAGCGTCATCTTAGGTGTCGAAGCTACTGTCATGAGGGCGAAACTGCAACGAAAGTTCGTCTGGCGAGGGATTTGGGAGGCCGGCGCAGGATCGCGCTGACGTAGGCGAGCTGGGACGGCTTCGGTTAGCTGGCGGGCGAGCGACGCCGAGCGGCGGCGACCGTCGGGCCGGAGGCGCTATCTATGTCCTGCGGCTCGGCTGAGCTTAGGGCGCTGGCTTACCGCGCCACAGTGCGTCTGCGCGGGAGAGGCGCTTGCTGAAGTCCTGTTTTGTATCGACTCCGGCCGCCCCAGCAGCTGCCACCGCGCACAGCAGGCGGCTTTTTTTGCGAGCCACCAGGTGGGCTGCAGCGACCTTTCCGAGCCCGCCTTTGGGCGCCTTCAGCACTTGCTTGCCCAGCTGAGCGGCGCTCTGAGCAGCTTCTTCGCAGTCGGAGAGGGTCTGTCCAGGGGAGCGGCGAATGGGGATTTTGGCCGACTGACCAGCTTTTCTGGCTTCGGACTCCCGACCTGGTATTCGGACGCTGATCTCCCCTTTTGTTACCTCGATCTGGGCCTCGCTCGCGGTCACGGTGAAGGTCAGACTGGCGTCGTAATAGTGAACAGCGCCTCCGGGGGTCGCGAGCACTACGCTGGCGCCGGGACGAGCACCCGGACCCGCGACGGTGGTGA
>SPKZ01015901.1_pt1 | contig 11066 bp, 8 predicted proteins | sample 2456571 | NCBI WGS metagenome assembly SPKZ01 (sample SAMN11192286, study PRJNA482655) | marine metagenome | biome: ENVO:00000447; feature: ENVO:00000244|ENVO:00000211|ENVO:00000569|ENVO:00002023; material: ENVO:00002151; isolation source: ocean water from marine abyssalpelagic zone ...
GTGCGTCCCGACCGCGTCGACCGCCCGCAGCGCGCGGATCGACCGCATCGGGTCGACCGTCCGGCGCGCATCCGTCGCGTTCCGTTCGACCGGTAGTCGATCCGGACCCGGAACGGAGACGCCGCGCGTCCCGTTCCGGGTTGCGGGCTGCCACCGCGCGGCCCGTCAAGCCAGCGACGACAGTGCGACGACCTGCGTGCGCGGCTCCGGGATCTCCTTCGCGCCCACCCAGCGCAACGCGAGTCCGCCGCGCGCGTGGCCGGCGGTGTCGAGCCAGTTCGGCACGCCGGGATCTCGACGCGCAACCACGATGCGGACGTGGCCGTCGGCATCGGCGACGGCCGTCTCCTGGTTTACGTGGGTCTGGAAGTTCATGTAGTCGAGTGACTCGAGCCAGTGGTTGCCGATCTGCAGGTTCCAGTACTCGCACTCCGGGGGATCGAGGTCGATCACGAAGGCCTCGTCTTCCGCCAACTCCCAGTAGCTGTAGTTGTAGCTCGTGTTCGGATCGCCCTGCGCGACGGCGAGGAGCTTCGGATCGATCGGACGAATTTCGTGGCGGTGGGCCTCGAAGGACGCCGTCCAATTCAGGAACTGCGAAACGGTTGCGTTGACGACCCTGCCCGCGCGGTCGAGGGCCTTCGAGAAGCGCGCCGGGTCGAGGGGCGGCGGTGCTTCGGCTCCGCCGAGACGCTCGAGCTCCATCGGCGCCTGGCGCTGCCGGGCCCGCTGCAGGAGCGTCTGGCGGGCCTGAAGGGCGTTCGTCTCCGGCCCCATCGGCAGCCAGTTGCCCGCGGTTTCCACCTGGCTGAGCGTGATCTCGAAGCTGCCGTCCGCTTCGCGCTTCAGCGCGTGGCTCTCGAGGTAGCCGTCGCGCAGGAGCCCTTTCGGCGTGCCGAGTCCTCCGGAGAACGTGCCGAAGCCGATCATGTGCGCATCGGCGAACTCGCCGCGCAGCGTGTAGGTGGCGTTCGAGTCGAGGCTCGCACCGCAGTACACGTAGTCGGGGTTGTCGAGGCCGATCTTCGGAGATTCCGCATGACCGAGGGCGACTCGCCCGGGCTGCACGGTCTCGGTGGCGTTGCGGAGAAAGCTGCGGGCGAGGCGGCTCACGTAGCGGATCCCCTCGGCGCGATCGAAGGGGTCGTCGGGCGCGGCGTCCAGCACCTGGTGGCCCGCCTCCTTCAACCGGTCGCAGAACTCGTCCCAGGCGCGACCGTCGCTGATGCGCTGAACCGCGTCGTCACTCATGCTGGCTCCTCCGTCTTCGGCTCAGGCTACCACGCGGACCGTGCGACCCAGCGACTGTCGTGGCCGCGTCGCCGATCCGCTCGGACGCGAGGCTGGGATCTCGCGGCAGCGGGTGCGGCGGAACCGCAGCGTCGGATGGCATCGTTCACCGCGATCCCTCCGAGGCTCTGGCGAGCTCCCGAACCCGGGTCCAGGGATTCGGCAACAGCGGTCCCGGGCGGGTTAGGCTGGTCGCCTACCGGGAGAACACGTTGAGCAGCTTTCGCGAATCCGAGCAGACTCTCCACGACGCCGCCCGCGCAGCCGTCGGATACGACGACTTCGGCGACGACCGCTACCTCGAAGCGCTGCGCGTGCTGCTCGGGTCCCTCGACGACGACGGGAACTTCACAGCGATGGGTGAGGTCGCCGTCAAGGGCATCATCGTCGACGCGCTGAAGAGTCGACTGCACCTCGAGCGCGGCCTGGCCCAGCACCCCGCGTGCGCGGATGCGCCCATCGAGCGGCCGCTCGTCATCATCGGCCTGGCTCGCACCGGAACTTCGGCACTCCACCATCTCCTCGCCCAGGACCCCGACCTCCAGGGCCTGCAGCTGTGGCTCGCCCACACACCGAAGCCGCGCCCACCGCGCTCGCAGTGGGTGGAGGATCCAGACTTCCGCGTCGCCGACGAGAGCACGCGCGCCATCTACGAGCGCAGCCCGGAGATGAAGGCCATCCACCACATGGCGGCCGACCAGGTGGACGAGTGCTGGTACCTGCTCGCCCAGAACTTCATCCACTCGAGCTGGGACGCCAATTGCAACGTCCCGAGCTACTCGAAGTGGTGGCTCGAGCAGGACATGACGCCCTCCTACCGGCACCACAAGCGAAACCTGCAGCTGATCGGCCACCGCGAGCCGGAGAAGCGCTGGCTCCTCAAGGACTCGACTCACCTGTTCGACCTCGAGGCCTTCCTCTCGGTGTATCCGGGCGCGATGGTGATCCACACGCACCGCGATCCTGTGAGTGTGATTCCGTCGACGGCCAGCCTGTGCTGGGCGTCCCGCGCATCGCTCAACGCCGACGCGGATCCGGTGGCGTTCGGCCGCTCGACGCTCGCGCTGTGGGCACGCGCGATCGACAACACCCTGGAGGCGCGCGGCGGGCGCGGGGAGGAGCAGTTCTACGACCTCCAGTTCCGCGACTTGCAGCGCGATCCCCTCGCGGCGATTCGAAAGATCTACGACTACTTCGGCCTGCCGGTCACGGACGCCGCGGCGGACGCCATGCAGCGCTTTCGCGCCGACAACCCGCCGGGCAAGCACGGGGAGCACAGCTATCAGCTGAAGGACTGGGGACTCTCGGAAGGCGAGATCCGCGATCGCTTCGCCCGCTACGTGGAGCGCTTCGACATCCCGACCGACAGCGAATAGCGACTGAAGGCGGGAGGGCAAGAACGCGAGCGGTGGGCCCTCGGGAGAACGTGAATGAGCCGCGTCGACAACAGAATCGAGCCCGACCGCATCGCGGTGATGGACCACGGGCGCGGGTAACATGCGCCGGCACGGCGCGAGGAGACACGAATCCATGGAACTCGACATCATCGGCTACGCGCGTCCGCTCCGCGAAACCCAGACCCTGGCCCGGGAGATCGAGGACGCTGGCTTCGGTGCACTGTGGCTCACCGAAGGCGGCCGCACCGCCTACCTCTCCTGCAGCGCCGCGGTGCTCGCCACGTCGCGACTGCAGATCGGAACCGGCATCGCGGTGGCTTTTCCGCGCAGCCCCATGATTACGGCCCAGATCGCCTGGGAGCTCGCCGAGTCGAGCGGGGGGCGCTTCACCCTCGGCCTCGGAAGCCAGGTGAAAGCGCACGTCGAACGGCGCTTCAGCAGCGAGTTCGCACCGCCCGGGCCGCGCATGAAGGAATACGTACAGGCCCTGAAGGCGATCTTCGGCGCGTTCCGCGGCCAGGAGAAGCTCTCGTTCGAGGGGCGCTTCTACAATTTCTCGCTGTTGCCGCCGGCGTGGAGCCCGGGTCCAATCGATCCCCCCGACCCGAAGGTGTTCGTCTCCGCGGTGTTGCCCTGGATGACGCGCATGGTGGGCGAGGTGGCCGACGGCGTGCACGTCCATCCTTTCCACTCGCCGGAGTACCTGCGCGACGTGCAGCGTCCCGCGGTCGAAGAGGGGGTGGCGCGCGCCGGGCGCAAACTCGACGAGATCACCTTTCAGTGCCCGATCATGACGGCCGTGGGCGATACCGACGAAGAGCTCGAATCCACCCGAGCCCACGCTCGCACGATGATCGGGTTCTACGGCTCCACTCGCACGTACTCCGCGGTCTTCGAACACCACGGCTTCGACGGACTGTCGGAGGAGCTCCACGCTCTACAGGCGCGCGGCGATATCGCGGGCATGCGCGCGTCGATCACCGACGAAGTGCTCGACTGCTACACCGTGACGGGAAGCTGGAACGATCTCGGCACCAAGCTCGTCGAGCGCTACCGCGACGTCGCACCCACGCTCCGCGTAACGTCGTATACCGCGCCCGAGACCTGGAACCGTGACCCGTCGACGCGCGAGAAGTGGGGCCACGTCGCGCAGGTGATGCGCGCCGCCGGGTAGCGAGCCAGCTCGACTCTGTTTCACTGAGACGCTGACAGGCTGAACCGCCTATCGAGCGTCCCGCGCGGACGCTTCTCCCAGGCCGGGCCGAACTCGCCGGTGGCTCTATCGGGCTTGCGCTTTCGCGTCGAGGTAGGCCTTCAGCTGACGGTCGTGACGACCGGAGGCACCCGGGGCACCGCTGTTCGTGAAGGGCTCGAAGCGCGCGGGGCTCGCCGCTTCCGGCTGGTCGCCCATCACGGTGACGCGCTGGATGACGCGCTCCTCCTCGAAGTCATCGAGGACGTAGTGCTGGGTGCACCGATTGTCCCACATCGCGATCGTGCCCTGAGCCCAGCTGTAGCGGACGGTGAAGCTCGGGTTAGACGCCCAGCGCGTCAGGTGACCGAGCAGCAGGTCGCTCTCTTCGTGGCTGAGCTCGACGATGCGTCGCGTGAAGTGCTCGTTGACGAACAGCGACTTCCGCCGCGTGACCGGGTGCACGCGCACCACCGGGTGAATCGACATTTTCTCGGGCTGGCCGTGCGGATGGGCGTCGTGGAGTGCGGTCAGGCCTTCACACAGGTCCTGGAGCGGCCTCGACAGCGCGTCGTAGGCCTTGACCATGTTGGCCCACATCGTGTCGCCGCCCACCGCGGGGCACTTCACCATGTTGAGGATTGCGAGAACCGAGGGCTGGTCCTGACAGGTGAGATCGCTGTGCCATTCGTCGGCGACGGCGCCGCGCGAGGCGCGGAGCTCGAAGATTTCCGAGTGCTCGGAGGTTCCCTGGACATTCGGGTGGCCTTCGAGGTCGCCGAAGTGCCGCCCGAACGCAATGTGCGCATCCGGTGTCAGGTGTTGGTCGGGAAAGAAGAGCACCATGTGCTCGATCAACAGCGAGAGGATCGCTTCCGCTTCGGTGGGGCCCGCATGCTCGAGGGATATTCCCCGGACCTCGGCTCCGAGCGATCCCGACATCGGTACGACATCGAAAGCAGGGGCGTTCGTCGCAGTCGCCATGGCCATCTCTCCCTTCCCAGGGAGTATCGCACGCTCAATGCGAGGGCGCGTACCAGATCGGGGAGGTCCAGGCTCGCTCTTGGATGAACTCCGGGACGGCGGGGTCGCTGCAGGCCGGCGGGCGTCCATCGGGTGGCAGCGCGTTGCACTGGATCGTGCTCCAGCGACAGCTCGGATTCTCGATCACTCGCGCGTAGTAGACGGCGTGAGCGTCGGGGTCGAAGTCGGGATCGGTAAAGACGCCGCAGAGTTCGTCGTGGCCGGCACCCCGGGGCTCACAGGTGTCGGGGTCGACGCTCGCGTCCGACGCTGCGTCGCCCGCGACGTCGAAGATTGCCTGGTGCATGTCGTTGCCCTGCCCGGGCCAGGCCTTGATGATCTGAAGCTTCTGGAGCGGCAGGGAGGGGTGGTCGGAAGAGCCGGGATCGCGGAGGGCCGAGACGATGAAGCGGGGCGCTCCGGCACCACCCGGTCGGCTCGGGAGATCGCCTCCCATCGCTACGCCGCCCGCGTAGGCTTCCTCGAGCCATTGCGCGCTGTCGCACGCATCCGCTGCATACCCCCAACCGCCAAAGAAGCGCGGAAGGATGCGGGTACCGCTGGTGCCGAACGTCTCGCGCCGCTTCATGGCGTCGAAGAGCGCGTCGCGCGAATTCTCCTCGGCCCAGACGCCCACGAGTCCACCGGGGTTGAAGGGAGCCGGACCAATGGTCGGGCTGACCCCGGAGAGCCGCTGCACGGGATCGCTGTCGTTGATACCGAGGACGCCGTCGAACGAACGCTCCGCGACGTCGCCCGGGTTCGCGCTGTGCATGTCCGTGCTCGCGGTGTTGCCGATCTTGATCGGGTTCACTCCGATGCGTTCGGCCTCGCGCAGACCCTCGACGAGGGCGTAGCGGGAAAAATCGAGCCGCGACTGACAGCCCATGCCGAAGAGACCTCTCGTATCGGTCCCGCCGCGGCAGGGCTCCGGGTTCGGTTCGGGAACGCGCCACTTCTCGAAGTCGCACAGTGGATCAGGACCGCCCTTTACCTTCCACATCCCGTTCCGGCACTCAGAGTCGCCCTTGGTCTGCATGATCTCCACGAGCGGCTCGAGGCGTTGCCAGAGACGCGCGCGCTCGATCTGCACGGCGCGCGGCTCGTCGCGGTAGTCGATCTCGAACATCTTCCCGTTGCTCATGTTCGAGTTGTGGGGAATGGTGAGCACGTCGCAGCCGGAGCCCGCCTGCAGGCACTGTCGGTCGAGGGTCTCCCAGAGCCCCCAGCGATCCGGTTCGTCTACCCATGCCACCACCCGGTCGGGGACGTTCTCGTTGCGGAAGATGACGTTGCGGTGCACCTTCGAGTAGCCGGGTGTGGCCGTGTACTCGTAGCCGTTGAAGGTCGTGAAACGACAGGAGGGAGAGCGGTCGTTGAAGCGCTCCGCCGAGCGTCGGAGCTCCGCCCACACCGAATCCATCGCGTCGAGGCACGCACCCCCATCCTCTCCGCAGACCTCCTTCGAACGCTCCGCGACCGAGACGCCGCGGGCCGTCACGGCATCCTGTCGCGCGCCAAGCGCGCCGAGCGGATGGTCTGCGATGGCTCGTTCGCCGCGCAGGGTGGCGCAGCCCGCTCGAGGGTAGGCGGGAGAGTCCGGGTCGGTGCAGAGGCGCAGCTCACCCAGGGTCGACGCGTGTTCGGTGACCGCCGTGAAGTCGAGAGGGCGCTCGAGGCGGGTCGTTCTCCCCCCCGGTAGCTGGAGGGGCTCGCCGCGCGCGAAGCGGTACGCGTCATCCGGCGTTGCGACCGTGTCGAAGGTGAAAGCGTCCAGGGAGAAACCGGTGTGGACGTGGAGCTCGCCGAAGTACGCGTTGCGCAGGGGATCGTGATCCGCACAGCGGCCCCGCGCTTCGGCGTGCGACGCGGGCGAAGGCGATTGCGAAGGGGAATCGGAGGTGGGACGTTCGGCTGCCAAACAACCGCCGAGACACGCCCATAGAACGACGATTGCGGCGATCGACCGGGGAGATGCGATGATTCGGTACATCGGGTGTCATACTGGGGGCGCCCGGTGAGTCGGGTCAATCGGAGAGCGAAAATCGCATGAGATTCACCCGTCGCGAGGCGCTTCAGCGCGGCGCAATGTTCGGCCTCTTCGGCCTGTCCCTCCCGCTCGCGATCTCGACGGGCTGCGCTGACGCGGACGTCTGTACGGACCCGGATCTCCTGAGTACCGCCCAGCTGAGCATGCGAGAGACCCTGCAATTCTCCGAGTCGTCGCCTCACGGCCCGCAGCGGGAATGCGCGGGTTGCCAGTTCTTCACCACCGGCGCGGACGCCGGCGCTTGTGGGCGCTGTCAGATCCTGCAGGGTCCCGCGAATCCCCGCGGTCACTGCGACTCGTGGGCGCAGCGCCCGAAGTTCGGTCGCAGAGTGATGGAATGGGGTGTGGGATGATCGGGTCGATGCATTCCTCCGCGTCGAGATGGCTTCTGCTGGCACTCGCCGGCGCCGTAGCGCTGTCCTGCAGCAGAGACGACGGCGTCGGGCCGATCGCGATGCGGCGCCTCACCGCCGACCAGTACAAGCAGACCATCGCCGACGTGTTCGGTCCCGACATCAAGGTGGTGGGTCGCTTCGAGCCCGACGCGCGTCGCGAAGGGCTGCTCGCGGTCGGTACCGCCTTCGTGACCATCACCCCAGCGGGCTTCGAGCAGTACGAAACCATCGCGCGGCGGATCTCCGCCCAGGTGATCGCACCCGACAACCGCGACCGCTTCGTTCGCTGCACTCCCGAGGATGCGAGCGCGACGGACCGCGCCTGTGCGGAGCAGTTCATCGCCGAAGTGGGTCGGCGTCTGCTGCGGCGCGAGCTTTCCGACGAGGACGTCGCACCGCGGCTCGAGATCGCAGAGGCGACGACGCGGAAGCTCGAAGACTTCTACACGGGACTCGAGTACGCGCTCACGAGCCTGTTGATCTCGCCAGAGTTCCTGTTTCGCGTCGAGCGCGCATCGCCCGATCCCGATCGGACGGACCGCCTGCGTCTCACCAATGACACGATCGCCAGCCGGCTGAGCTTCTTCTTCTGGAATAGCACGCCGGACGACGAACTCCTCGATGCCGCCGAGCGGGGCGACCTGGCCGGAGGCTCCACTCTCGATCGACAGATCGAACGCCTCGTGGCGTCTCGAAAGCTGGAGTCCGGCGTGCGTGCTTTCTTCAGCGACCTCCTGCGCCTCGACGAGATCGACGAGGTCAGCAAAGACGTCCTCCTGTATCCGAGATTCAACCGGCAGATCCTCGCGGATTCGCGCGAGCAGACGCTGCGGGTGGTCACCGACCACCTCGTGGTGCGGAACGCGGACTACCGCGATCTCTTCACGTCGCGCCGCTCCTTCATGACGCGGAACCTCGGCCTCGTCTACCAGGTGCCCGTGCGCGAGCGCGAAGGATGGGAGCCCGCGGAGTTCCCGGAGGGGAGCCCGCGCGCCGGACTGCTCTCGCACGTGAGTCTCCTGACCCTGCACTCCCACCCGGGACGGAGCTCCGCCACCCTGCGGGGGATCTTCGTGCGCGAGGCGCTGATGTGTCAGGAGGTTCCGGCGGCGCCGGCCGACGTCGACTTCACCGTGGTCCAGGACACCAACAACCCGGAACACAAGACCGCGCGTGACCGGCTGAGCGCGCACAGCACCGGGACCGGGTGTGAGAGCTGTCACCGCCTGATGGATCCGATCGGGCTCGGCTTCGAGAACTTCGACGGAATCGGCATGTGGCGCGCCAGCGAGAACGGAGAGCCGATCGACGCGAGTGGCCGGGTCGACGGCGAGGCCTTCGAGGATCTGGTGGGCGTCGGGCGCGTCCTGCGCGACAATCCAGGGGTGAGTGCGTGCGCGGTGGAGAGCCTGTTCCGCTACGCGGTCGGCCGGAGCGCGGTCGTCGGCGAGCGGGAGTTTCTTCGCGATCTCACGGCGCGCTTCGCTGCGAGCGGCCATCGCCATCGGGAGCTGATGCGCATGATCGCCGCGAGCGAGCCGTTTCGGACGGCCTCCGCGTTGCGCGAAATTCCTCCCGGGAGCGAGTCGTGATATGAGTCGAGACCTCACCCGTCGAACGTTCCTGCACGGCGCCATGAGCGGTGCCGCCTTCTCGCTGGGTCTGCCGATCTTCGACGCGTTTCTCAACGACGCGGGCACGGCGTGGGCCGACGGGGGGCAGCTCCCCGTCCGCTTCGGGACCTGGTTCTGGGGCTGCGGGATGAACCCGCCGCGCTGGAACCCCGCGGAGACCGGAGCCGGTTACGAGCTCACCACCGAGCTCTCACCGCTGGCGCCCATCCGCGAGCACTTGAACGTCTTGAGTGGCTTCAGCGTGCTGCTCGACGGCCGCCCCAACCACCCCCACCACAGTGGCGTGATCGGCATGCTGACCGGGGCGCCGCCGACGCGGTCGAAGGACGTGCCCGCGCCGACCCTCGACGTGCTCATCGCCGACGAGATCGGAAGCGCAGCGCGGTTCCGTTCGCTCGAGATCGCTGCCACGGGAAACCCGCGCCACAGCTACAGCCTGCGCAGCGAGAGCGTTGCGAACCCGAGCGAGGTGTCGCCCCTCGCGCTCTACACGCGTGTCTTCGGCTCGGGCTTTCGCGACCCCAACGACGCTGCATTCGTTCCCGATCCCGAGGTGATGGTGCGCCAGAGCGTCATCTCGGCGGTGATGGAGGATCGCCGCCGCCTGGAACGCGAGCTCGGCAGCCACGATCGCCAGCGTCTCGACGAGTTCCTCACGTCGCTGCGCCAGCTCGAGCACCAGCTCGCCATGCAGCTCGAGAAACCGCCTCCGCTCGCGGCGTGTGTCCAGCCCGAACCCGCGCTCGACTCCGAGGTGAGTGCCGAGATCGGTCATGCGATCGCGAATCACGAACAAATGGCGGGTCTGCTCGCCCTCGCGCTCGCCTGCGACCAGACGCGCGTGTTCAACACGGTCTTCTCCTACGGCGCGTCGAACCTCCACCGCGCGGGCAACTCGGCGGGTCATCACACGCTCACCCACGAGGAGCCGATCGACTCGGCGCTCGGCTACCAGCCCAACGCGAGCTTCTTCGTCGACCGCAGCATGGAGGCGTGGACGACCTTCGTGCAGAAGCTCGCGGGCATCCGCGAAGGGGACGGCACGTTGCTCGACAACTGTCTGGTTCTCGCCCACTCCGAGACATCCTTCGCGAAGGTCCACGACGTCTCGGGTCTCCCGGTGATGACGGCGGGGCGCGCCGGCGGTCGTCTGCGCACCGGCATCCACGTCGCGGGCACGAACGATCCCACCACGCGCATCGGTCTTACCGTGCAGCAGCTCCTGGGGCTCTCCGTCGACAAGTGGGGAGCCGGATCCATGCAGACCCAGAAGCCCATCGGGGAGCTCTTCGCGTAGCCCCTCTCTCTCGATCAGGAGGCAGCCATGACCCATCGACGTGCGTGCGTGACCGCGCTCATCGCCGCGCTTACCGGATTCACCGCGGGTTGCGGCAGTGTCGAGGAGCTCTCTCCTCCGGTCCTGGCGATGGCCAGCGCGACCACGCTGGGCTTCGTCCTGACGGACTTCACGTTCGACCAGCCGCCCGACAGTGAAAACGTCTGCCCGAGTGGCTTCAACATCGACGAGCGCGAGCTGTACCTCTCGCAGGTCGATCCCACGTCGGGGATCACGGACGAGAATACGCCCCGATATCTCGAATACCTCCGTCTGATGCGGAAACGCGGCGGACCCGATCCGTGCAAGGAGCCCGCCCTGTTCTCCGACGACGGACATCTCACCCTCGAGGGTCCCGGCGTGGCCGCGGGCTTCGATCTCGACGGCAGCGTGTCGACGCTGGAGAACTCGAGCCCCGATAGCTGCGCACACCAGGACTTCTCGGGGCAGGCCGGCGAGCCGGGGATCGACAACCAGCTGTGGCGCGTTCTCGGCTGTGTCACGGGCTATCAGCGCGGCAGCATCATCGACGAATATGCGATCACGAACATCAGGGAGGGCGGTCGCACGATCCTGATCCAGATCTCGGACATCGACGACCCGCGCAACGACGAACACGTGGGGGTCGCGATCTACTCGAGTCCCGACCAGATCCCGGTGGATGCCGCGGGAGAGCTCTTGAGCTGGGCGAGCTTGAGCATCGCCGAGGACGAGCGCTATCGAAACGTGACGAGCGGCAAGCTCGTCGA
>SPKZ01006193.1_pt1 | contig 11061 bp, 11 predicted proteins | sample 2456571 | NCBI WGS metagenome assembly SPKZ01 (sample SAMN11192286, study PRJNA482655) | marine metagenome | biome: ENVO:00000447; feature: ENVO:00000244|ENVO:00000211|ENVO:00000569|ENVO:00002023; material: ENVO:00002151; isolation source: ocean water from marine abyssalpelagic zone ...
CAAAGATAACAAAGATAAACCTTGGGCAGAATCTGTCATGCGCGCTTCATCCGTTGCTATTTATGATACGCCTTATGTATCGGATGCGTACGGTACTGAAGGTGAAGATATACAAGTAATGTTCGAAACATGCGTAGTCTGTCAGCGAGAACAAGGCTATGACCAATTGCTTTCCTGTGGTTCCTGGGGTTTTCGCCGTGATTATATAGGCGGAATGACAGGATGGACGGAACCAGAATTCATTCCAGTGCAATGTTCGGCACAACCCAGCCAGCGATACCTCACCACGTTAGATGACTCTGAACAAATCGACTACCGCTATTGGTTAGACTGGCGTTGATGATAAGCGTGAATTTAGAAAATCTCCACTCTACGATTTTGCTTACGACCTTCGGTACTGATATTACTTTTTAAGGGTTTATCCTCACCCTCGCTAGCTAAATTTAAATGTTCCCCAGTAATCCCCTGCTCAACTAAATATTGCTTAGTGCTGCTTGCACGCTGCATACCAAGACTACGATTGTATTCACCATTTCCGATACTATCCGTGTGACCAATAAGTTCAACCATACCCGGACTCATTTTTAGACTGCTGACAATCTTATCTAATATGGTGATTGATTCGGGTGTTAGCGAATAGCGGTCAAAATCAAAATACACGCGGGCAATCAGTTCTTTATCCGTTGACGTGCTCATTGATAATAATTTCATCGCATCAAGGTATTCCATACAGTGGCTATCAATACCAACCTTCTCTGTACGTTTAGCCCATTCCAATTTTAACTCATTATCATCAACAAGCTGTTCTATTTGTAGATAACCATTACGATGATAACCAATGGCGGTCACCTGTTCGATTGTCACCGATTGACTTGTATTATAATTTTCTTGTCCACAATATTTCACCAATAATTGGTTGAAATTACTGTCTGCGTTAGCACTCGTCGCAGTTATACATGTTAATAATAGGAATATATTTTTTATCATCTTATGTCTCTAACTCTCAAATTAAACTAGTTTAAATTTCGATAATGCAATTTGGTTATACCTTCGGTTTGAGCCCCTTTGTTAATCATCTCTTTAATTTTTATAATTAAATCATCAACATTTTTCACATCCATAATATTGTCAGTACCAACACATTGTTGAAAAGCAAGCTGCTCACTGGCACTAAATTTAATACCTAAGACAGCCATATATAAAGGTTCATCATCATCTTTGAATTCATCTTTTATTTTTTGGCATAACCCTTTACCAACCCCACCATAGTTAACCAGCTGTTTAAAGGTTTCCCTATAAGGGTTTTCAACACCATCACTCAGAATAAGTAACATCTTAATCCTACTTTTATAGGCTTCTTTTTCTTCATCTGTGACGTATTTACTTTTTTCTTGTTGCAATAATTGCGCGCCTTGAATAATGCCTTGATAGACAGATGTACCACCAAATGCACTCATATTATTAATCGCTTTTAAATCATCCATATTTTCAGTCATAGCAAGCGTATGGAAATTGGTATTACAAGAAGACTGGCTCCATAAATTATTATCGCGGTAATAGTCCGCTTTGGGATGTAACTTAGGGTTGCCAATTTTATCGATAAATACATTTTTTACAGTTTTATCTATATCTACATATTTATACGGGTCTGGATGTATTTCTTTGGTATAACCTGTAATACTAACTATCGTTCTAGCATCATTTTGCGACAAACTGCCACAATAACTCGAGTAATTCACACAATACCAAAGGTCATTTGGAGACAGTTCCTTAACGTACTTTTTCCAATTTACTTGTTCATAAGCTGTGTAATATACCGGGCTATTACCCGGTAGATAATCTTTATAACTGAGTTGAGTTATGCACCGCTTTGTCCCATCAACTTTACGCTGTACACGCATGTTATATGGCACAAAACCAATTCTATTTTTACCTTCGTCATCACTTTCAGCTAACACTTCAGCGCTAACCTCCAATAACGCCTCTTTCAATACTTCAATTTTAGTTTTATAACGATCCCAGGGGTCTCTCATCGAACCCGAAAAATCTGAAACAAACACGATATCGACATATTTATCACCTGCTATTTCAGGATAGTTTCTCGCAATAGCTCGGTTGACTACAGATTCATTCGACGAAAAACTCGGTATCAACAAGCTAGAAAGCCAAGACTTGTGTGTCGTTTTGACGTTGACTTTATATTGATAAAACGGTTTTATCACCTTACCAACAATATCTTCGCCCTTTTTAATTGACACCGATAGCTCAGGTATATCTTTAATATTTCGAACATACGATTCTACATATTTTATTGCGAGTTCTTGTTCATAGCTTGTTGTATTTTCACGATTTGCCATCGTTATAGCGAGTGCAGCCGCTTCTGAAGCATCAGCAAGACGATTCTGCTTTTGAATATAACGAGTGCCTTCTAATGCTAAAAATATAGCACCAAACAAAGGCGCTAATAAAAACACTAAATAGATGGCTGCAGCGCCTTGCTGTTTGTGCATTGTCGATATCATATTAACGCCCCACTATCACAGATGTAGATTGCAAATGACTTTTTTTGGCATTCCCAAAGAATTGTTCAAACCAGCTATCAACGAGATAGCAGAGTGTGACTTGATATAAAGGAAACTCTTTACCATTCGAATTTTCAGGTACAAGCTCAGCTCGCTTAGTTTGGTTCAACGAGTCAACATTACTACACACAGGAGCCTGATTGACGTTACCAGTAAATGTTTGAAATACTCCCTTATGTAAGGATTCTATCCTCAACCCAAAGGCTCTATTATCAGCTAACAAACGCGAACCAAGCATTTGTATATCATCGATATCTTGCTGGTTTAACTCAAAGCGTTTATTATAAAATCGGGTTCTTTCTTTCAGTATATTAACCAGCGAATAACTGGCCCTATCTAACGCCACTCGATTAAAAAGTTTAAATGAAATGTCTCCAGTAAACACAACTAACACAGCAATAAAAAATAAAACAAAAGACATTTCAATCGCAAAAATACCGCGCTGCTTAGTAGCCATCATTCCCTCCAGCCTTGATGTTCTTGAACCATAAGAATAGAGCGCTGAATAGTTCGCGGATTTATTCCAGGCAGGTTTAACATTGGCGTATATAAATACCTTAACGAATATTCCGCCAACGGACAATCTTGGCAATTGCTCACCTTGTTGTTGTTTACCAGTTCGCTATAATTTTGATAATAACTAATGCTCAAGGTATAACTTTTAGGATCAACTATACTGTGCCATATCTGACCTTCTTGACTAAACATCTCTTCAAAACGGGCTTGATAATTAACATCGTGTCGCATGCCTTCATACAAGCGACTATCACGCGCAGACTCTCGTAATGATGTTTCGATCAAATTAATAATGAAGATAAAACGGCACAATTCAAACACCGCAAAAATACTGAAAAATAACAGTATCGATCCGAGTGCAAATTCAATTGTAAATACACCCTTTTGAGATTTAATCGTACTCATCATCATACCTACTACAATGTCGAAATTGTGGTTACAAGTTGCGAAAATTCTGTATCACTATAGTCATTACTAAGAACCTGACGAGCATAGTTATAATTCTTAATTTTGATTAATGCGACAGCAAGATTCATACGTAATCGGTCATTATCTGGCATCTTTTCGTAGATAGGTATCAACATGGCAATCGCCTGTTTATATTCTTTACGAGCAATATAGATCACGGCAATATTATTTTTTATTGCAACATCATCAAATCCTTTTAAACGAGCTTGGTTAAACTGCGTTAATGCTTTATCAAATTCCTGCAAACTACCATAGAGCACACCTAAACTAATATTAAGTTCGGCGTTGTTAAAACCTTGCTCTTTCGCTTTTTGAAAAGCATTAAGGGCTGGCAAGTATTGCTCTGAAGCCATATAGACATTGCCCGCTAAATATAAAAAGAAGCTATCGTCATAACCCATATCTACAAGATGCTGAGTATAAAAAGACGCAGATTCAATATCGTCAAGCTTAAAATAAGCATTTACCATTTTAGCCATCAACGCCTTATCATTCGGGTTGTCTTGTAGCTGGTGCTGATAAAAGATACTTAAACCTTGATAATTATTCGCTGAAATTAAGTCGTGTTCCCGGTTATCAACAGGCACCTGAGATGCGCAGCCTGAGAGTAATAACATGGTAGTAATAATGACATTTTTCACTGGAGATAATCCCTCTCGTTGTATTAATGACGATTCTCTAAATTGATACATTAGCTGGCAATATCTAATGACAAACGCATCATTCCTGGTGCTAAAATCAAGATAACAATAGGAAACATAATTAATAAAATAAGTGGGATACTCATTTTCGCGGATAATTTACCAATTTTTTCCTCCAAGCCTAATACATGCATTTTGCGCATATCTTCCGCCAGTTCACTCAAGACATTCGAAATTGAAGTGCCATATTGCAGATTCTGAATCAGCGTGAGGGTGAAGCTGCGGATCTCGTGTGTCGGCAAACGCTCACTAAGATCAAACAACGCCTTTTCTAAGCTTTGCACTCTTGCACCATCTGATGTTTTGCGAATGTGATAACAAAGATCTTTGTCAAAATCATCCAATTCATTACTTAAATAACTCAAAGATGATTCGATGGTCATGCCCGTTTGAATACACACGGCCATCATATCCAGCATATAGGGTAACTGACGAGACGTTTTAACCACCACGTGTTTTTTACGTAATGCCAATAGACCATCCGGAATTAATAAAATAGCGATCAAGCTTGAAGTGCCCAATAGTATTTTACTTTCTAGCTCAATATCAACAAACACAATCAGTAACAAGGCAACGAGCAACGAGCCAAATTTCAATGGTAAGTAGTACTTAGCTAATTGAGGATTGTAAATACCTGCATCAATTAATTTCTTTTTTAAATCAACATGATGCTCATGACCTACACCTGTAACAAATCTATTTATTTTAGCTAAGACACCCTGTTCTCTATTACTCAAAAAGTGATTAATGTTATTCTTCAATAACCGTTGATTAAGGGCGACAGTAATAAATACCGCAACGAATAAACTCACCATAACTAACAACGCTATAATTCCAGTCATTAACGCACACCTCGCACTAATAACCATACGATCAACAATCCAACAAACTCACTACACAACACGTAATACAGTACTAACCTACCTTTGGGATCAGTTAACACAAAGTTGACATCATCAGGATTTATATAATTGAGTAACAACATGAAAAGGATGGGAATTAAAGCGACAATTTTCGCTGACAAACGAGCTTCCGATGTCATTGCCATTTTTTTCTTTTCGAGTGTTCTAGCATCCACTAATACACGAATTAATCTCGCCATCACGTTTTTTAATTGGCCACCTCGGGCCATATTTGCACGGATAGTCACGATAAAAAACAAAAACGCAGGGTAAGGTACATTTTTACAGGCTCGCTTAAACACTTGTTCTGGTGATTCACCTAACTGTAAATGTTCAGCCATGTGGAAAAAAACCCGACCAATATCGTTATCCAGTGTTTTACCCACATAACCAATAGATTGAGTAATACTCTCACCCGCGGTAATGGCACTCATCATCATATTTAGTGCATCAGGAAACGTCATTTCGAACTCTTGGCGACGCTTATTCATCAACCACTGCCAACCAATAAAAAAACCAAATATGGGTGTAAGTATAGGTAACCAATAATTATCTAACTGCAAGACCTGTTGGTTAACATAGGTCATGGCACTAATTATCACACTAAAATACAGCCCTAACTTTATCCATGCGCCTTTACCCAACACAGAAAAAGAAGGTCCAAACAGCGCTTTAAATCTAAGGTGTAAAGGGGCGTTATGCAAATAACCGAGATTAATCGCCTCGATATTATCATCTACTGGTAACGAAGCTTCCTTAACTAAAAAATGCAACTTCAAACTGGCACGCTGAGTACAATACATCACGGTAGCGACACCAAAAAAGATGAGGGATAAAGCAAATATCATCACTAGCTCCTAAAGGCCGCTTTCAGTTCATCCTGCAACCCAAAAGAACGTGCGCGCTGCATAATTATCGAGCGCTGCATGATACCAGGAGTAACGAACGAACCAGTGATAACGTCACTAGACTGAGAATCATCCGATTGAAAACTAAATAATTCATCCATCACAACATTATCGCCTTCGAGTCCAATCACCTCTGAAATACTAGTAATTTTTCTCGAACCATCATGTAAGCGGTTAACCTGAATAATTAAATGGGTAGCACTCACAATCGTACGGCGAATGGCCTCTAATGGTAGGTTTAGATCTGCCATCATAACCATTGATTCAATACGAGAGACAGCATCTCTTGGCGTATTCGCATGTAAAGTAGACATTGAACCATCATGCCCCGTGTTCATCGCTTGTAGCATTTCAAACGCCTCGGAACCACGGCACTCACCTAAAATGATCCTATCCGGGCGCATACGTAAGGAGTTAATCACTAACTCACGCTGCGATACAGCCCCAGTATTTTCGATACTATTAGCGCGGGTTTCCATGCGGACAACATGTGGAATCTGGAGTTTTAGCTCGGCGGCATCTTCAATCGTAATAACGCGTTCATCTTCACCGATATAATGGGATAACGCATTAAGTAAGGTGGTTTTACCTGAACCAGTACCACCAGATATTAAGATATTCAAACGGCAACGAGACGCTATCATTAATACTCGGGCCATTTGCGCCGACATGGCACCAAAATCCACTAGCGATTCTAAATTAATCGTTTTATTTTTAAATTTACGAATCGAAATTGACGTACCATCAAGGGTAATAGGCGGAATAACAATATTGACTCGGCTGCCGTCAGCTAAACGTGCATCAACCATTGGTGATGATTCATCAACCCTTCTCCCGACACGAAACGCGATCCGTTGGGCAATCTCTAATAACTGTGCTTCGTTAACAAAACTAACATCTGATTTTTTAACTTTACCGCCACGCTCAAAAAAAATCTGATTTGGACCATTAACCATAATGTCACTAATGCTATCGTCTTCCATCAATGACTGCAGCGGGCCTAACCCGACTAATTCATCTACTAAACTTTTAACTAAACCACTGCGGATGACACTCGGGATCGGCCGTGAATAATTGTTCGCCAAGATCTCAATCGCTTTTTTTATTTGAATTTCAAGCTCTAACTTATCCATGTTTGAGACAGCTTGTGGATCAAGAACTTCAAATATTCGATTACGAAACTCAAGATAAAGAGATTTGTTATTATTCATCGTTTAATCCAGCTAATGACGTGTTTCAATGAAAACGGATTACTATTACTGTTACTGTCCAATAACTTACCCTGTAGTAATTGGCTTATGTCAGAAAATGCATTTGATAACAACGAATTATGCTTATATAAACGTTTTCCTTCTAACAACATCGAGGCCGCATGTCGACTATAAGGCAACACCACATCACAAGGTTGCTCTAAGTGCACCGCTACTTCTTTGGCCGTCAACGGGAAGTAGTTATCTGGACGGTGTACATTAATCATCACAAATAAGCGTAGCTCTCGCTGTCCTAACTGCTGCTGTAACGTAATAGAGTCAATTGTCTGCCTAGCACTTCTTACAGAAGCCACCGTAGGTTCGACCACTAGCACCACCATATCAACGCGCTTAACTAATAATGGAATATCCAATTTGAAAGCCACTGAAGCTGAATAATCTTCAATAATGAAATTAGCTTGACGATGCAGTACATCTATAATGTTATGTGTATAACCAAGTAGATCTGCCACCGAGTTTTCACCCTGTAAGGCTAATATGCGTAGCTTTTTATTCACCGGTAATAAATAATCAGCTGCACTGTCTTCATCGGCATCATTAAATTGCAGTCCGAGATTTTCGACATTCTGCTTATCAAAATTTTTCAAGCCCAAAATAATATCAATATTACTGTCATGATATTGATGGTCAACCAAGATAGTATCGGTCCCTAAGCTCGATAGTTTTGATGCTATTTCAGCACTAATTAATGTCGTTCCAATACCGCCTTTAGAACCAATTACGGCCACTTTTTTTGCTTTACGGTTTTGACTTACACCGGAAAAACGGGCGATATTACTGTGCACATGCCGTAAGAAGTCACTGGTATCTTGCTTATTAATCGGCCAAAACAAATAATACAAGCCCATCTCTTTTAAACCACGTAAGGTCGTTATAGCGTCTTCTTTACCGATGACAACAATACCTTTATGATTTGGTAATCGACTTGCAAACGCTTTCGCATCTTCAACCACATTGTTAGACTGATTAAGTTCAAGAATTATAATCTCTTGCAGTTTGTTAATGTTAATATCGCCTACGGCTAAATTACAGCGTAAACAATCAGGCTCAGTCCAACCTTCAAAACGAAATACTTCTTGTAATAAGGATTTACATTCACTTGTTTGGTAGAACAAACTACAGCCCGACGGACCTTTCTGGACTTTATCTTTTTCGGCCGATTTACTCACAGCTTTGGCAAGATCAAACATAACTACTCCTTAACTGCATTAATTAATCGACTTGGTGAAACTACCTGCTGCAGGCGTAATGCATTAACGTAACAACCGTTTCTATTATCATCAAACGAGTAACGCTGACAGGTCGTTGTTATCAAGTGGTACTGTCTTACTTCTAGTACTATGTCCGCGTTTAATAACGGCTCTAATTGCTGCGTAATTTGAGCAGGGATAACCCCTGCTCCCTTAAGTTGTTTCACTGCCCGTTTCGCAATGTTCATGTCTCGTTTTAAACGATAGTAAATCATCCATTGCGTATCTGCCGCTGCTGGTAATAAGTCTGCAATAATGTCCGTCACCTGTTGCTGTGCAGCGGTTAAATCGTTATGTTTAAATTCAATATTAAAGCGTTGTAATTCAGGATAAATTACAGCGTCCGCCTCTCTACTAACCTCAAATTCCGCAGCACAACCTGTCAATAACAAAAACCAACTAATACATAATATCTGGCGCATCATTGAATAAATCCTCCGCGGTTTAACATTTCAATGGTTAACACGTTTTCAGTTTGCATTGGTTGATTGCCATTGTTATCGTAGAAACCAAATAAGCGATTTAACGTAGACGTTTTATGAATTGTAGGGAAACGTACATGCTGGCTGGCAATCGGCTTCACAATGTTCACCGTAGCAACAATAATCAGCTCAGTTTTTTTGCGTTTGGTACTCGCCTTACGAAAAGCCGCGCCCAGTATCGGAATATCACCCAACAAAGGTATTTTGCTGATGTCTTCAATATCTTCACTACTCATCAAACCACCGATCATAAAACTCTCACCATCCGCTAATGTGATCGTAGTTAAAGCGCGACGTGTACTTAACTGCGGAACTTCTATACCTGCCGCTTTGATGATTCGTTCAACAGCACTCACTTCAGGTGCTATATAAAGCTTAATTTTTTGATCACTTTGGACCTTTGCTGACAAACTTAACTTCACACCAAACTCTTTAAAGCTAATGTTGGTGGTGTTTTGGTTTGTCACTATCACTGGGATTTCACCGCCAACTAGGAAACTGGCACTTTCACCTGACATCACAGTTAAATTAGGCTCTGCGAGCACTTCAGCAATATTATCGTTACCGATGGCACTCACAATAGTCGTTAAACTTGCGGCATCAAATTGTTGAAAAGCAAATTGCCCAGCAGATTGACCAAGCGTACTCCAATCGACACCCAAGGTTTCATTAAACTCTTTTGATACTTGCACTACTGATATTTTGACATTAATCTGTTTAACACTATCAATCTCTAATCGTTCTATAATGCCGTCCCAGCTGTAATTACGCTGAAAGCTAACCCATTGCATTTCATCAAACTCACTGTCACCATTCTTAATCGTGACTTTATCCGCCTCGTTATAACGAGTCACTTTATCTCGATCAAGTAGCTCAGCAATATGTCGATAAATACCATCACGCTGATCTTCACTGTAAACCTTGCCACTAACAACAACATTATGACCAATTGACGTCAGTTTTATTTTCAGTTCGGGATAGTAGATCGCGATCTGCCGACGGACATTAGTCAAGTTAATATCAACGTGTATAAGCTGAGATAATAACTGTTTCTGGCCACTGCTATAAACAACAAGTTGGCTTTGGCCCACAGTATTTGCGAATAATATCAAGGTACGTTTATTGATAATTTTATAATCCGCAATACCCGGATTGCTGATAAATACCGTGCTAATATCTTGTTCAAAATCGATATTAACAGCACTATTTAGCGGAATATATCGATCTGAAGCCATGCTAGTCGTGACATATAATGAAAGCATTATCGCTAAAGAATAAGCTAATCGCTGGATCATTTTAATATCCCTTCAAAACTTGAATTGCCGTTACCGCGTAGTTCAATAACACCGTTATAATTAGGGACGATATCGCTAACATCAGTATAAGGAGGTTGCTGGTATGCTTGACTCGGAACAATTTCTAAATACATAGTGCGTTGCGCCAATGCGAGCCGACCTAAATCATCAGGCTTAACCTCAACCACAATCGTTAACTCACTATTACCATCACTACTCAATCGCGGATTAATAATGTCGGTGTCGTTTGTATTGACTGACATCACACGTACTTTTCCGAGTAACAAACTCGCCGTTACCCCTTCGAATATTTCAAGTTCATTTGTAGTATTTGATAAATTTGTTTTTGGTGAGCCAATTGCCATAATGTCAACATTGTCACCGATTTTGATATAGCCTGAAATAAGGTTTTTAGAAGAGATTGTCAGTGGATACAATACCATTCCATCGATAATAAATAGGTCTAAATAGCCGGCTTGGTCTTTACGCGTTTGATATTCAACAAAGACAAGTTCACCAATATTCACTTGTTTATTCATTAATGTAGACGGCTTAAAATCAAGTGTTACATCTTGTTTGATACCTAAATCTAAAGCCTTACTCAACAATACTTGCTCACTCTGAACCATAGAAGCTGTTAAATTTTCGCCTTTAATCAAGGACTGCTTTGCTCGCCAAAATGTCAC
>SPKZ01000893.1_pt1 | contig 11057 bp, 10 predicted proteins | sample 2456571 | NCBI WGS metagenome assembly SPKZ01 (sample SAMN11192286, study PRJNA482655) | marine metagenome | biome: ENVO:00000447; feature: ENVO:00000244|ENVO:00000211|ENVO:00000569|ENVO:00002023; material: ENVO:00002151; isolation source: ocean water from marine abyssalpelagic zone ...
TGGTTCTTTTGATGAAGATAAAATTACAACAACAGATCCAAAAGCTTTTGTATACGAAGCAACACAAGGTAAATATAAAGAATTATATGAAAAATATGGTGTAAATGATATGCCTTTATTAGTTGCTGATTCAGTTGTTACTTCGGGTGGCGAATTATTAAGAAAAGCAAAAGATGAAAATGATGTAAGACGTATGTTAAAACTTCAAAGTGGCTCAGAAACTTCTGTTATTACTTGTATGATTTATAAAGCCTTAGATACAGAAATTATAGATATCTCTATTACGACTTATATGTTTGCATCTTTTGAAGAAAAACATATAGAAGAATATATAGCTTCAGGTGAATGTTATGGAAAAGCAGGAGCAATTATGGTTGAAGGCTTTTGTAAACGATATATAAAAGAAGTTAAAGGTTATGAATCAAATGCAATGGGTTTATGTATTGAAAAACTGATTCCCTTTTTAGAAGAATCAAGTGAAAATATAAAAAAGAGTATATCAAATGAAATCTAATCATATTAAAGCTCTTGGTATTACTGCAACTGGTGTTTTATTACTTAGTTTCGAATCTTTATTAATTAAGCTAACAAGTATTTCTACTTTAACTTATTCATTTTATTTAGGTTTATTCATAATTATTAGTATAAATTTGATTTTAATTAAATCTCATAAGCAAAACTTTTTAAAAACTTATAAAAGTGGATTTATATATATAGTATTATGTGGAATATTTTTTGGTTCATCTAGTATGACTTTTGTGGCTGCTATTAAACATACATCTGTTGCTAATACCGTTATGCTTTTAAGTACAGCACCCCTACTTTCTTCTTTTTATGCTTATTTGTTTTATAGAGAAAAATCTACTAAAAATATTTATTTCTCAACTATATTTATTTTCTTAGGTTTAATGGTAATTTTTTCTGCATCTGATGAACATTCTTCGATGATTGGAAATATATATGCTTTTGTATCTGCAAACCTATTTTCTTTAGCATTTGTACTTATGTCAAAACATACTAACTTAAATAGATATGCTGTAACATCTTCTGGTGGAGTGTTTATATTAATTTCTTCATATATACTAGCAGATTCTTTACTTATTGATATGAAAACTTTATTTATTCTATTAATAGCTGGTTTAATAGTATCTCCATTTGCTAGAGTATTAATGGGAACAGGGTCAAGAACTCTACCTGCTTCTGAGATATCTTTACTTATGATTATTGAAACAATTATGGCCCCTATTTGGGTATGGATCTTTCTACATGAAATTCCATCTACAAATACATTTATAGGTGGCTCTATTATTTTAGTAACTTTATTACTTAATTCATTTTATTTAATAAAAATTCATAAAAAAAGTCAAATAACTATTTAATACTATCAATAGTCATATTATGATCCTTCCAACAAAACTGAAGAAGCATTTGAAAACTCACCTAAATAATAGGTAAGTTTTCATCAGCCCTAGAGCTAAGCCACACAGGTCCATTAGCAGTAATTAGTACATTTTCCTCATGAACCATCTCTTTTCCTTCTACATACTCCATTCCTGGCTCTAAGGTTAATATTACACCCTCTTCTAAAGGTGTATTATCACTTAAAGTATTTGAAGGCCATTCTGTTAGTTGTAAACCTAATCCATGTCCTAATCTTCCAACAGAATTTCCTAGGGCTCCTGCTTTTTGCATAATATCATTCATAACTTTATATACATCAGATGTAGTATTTCCAATTTGACAAGCATCAAAACCAGCATCAGTAGCTTTAAAAACTACATCATAAGCTTTTTTAGCTTCATCAGAAGCATATGAGAAAGCATAGTTTCTATCAAAGTCACAGAAATAACTATCATAAACAGAGCCCGTATCTATAATAAAAATATCACCTTGTTCTAAAATTCTCTCACTAGGGCCCATAATAATAGAACCATAACCATTAGATCCCGAACCAGAAATTAAATAAGGAGAATCATCAACTCCTAAGTCTAGTAAGTGTTTTTTAAATCTTTGGCAATTTTTTCTTTCACTCTCACCTAATTTTAGTAAAGTTGGTAAATCTTTAAATCCTTGAGATGTTATTTCACATATATATTTAATTTTTTCTATTTCAGCAGGTGATTTAATATATCGTGCATATCTTAAAATATGTGTTACATCTTTAAACTCATATGAGGCTAAATTTATTTTTAATCTTTCATAATCATTTATTGGCATTCTTAAAGTACTTTCATGACCTTGGGGTAAACCAATAGTATTAAACCTTTTCATAAGATTTTTAATACTATTAGTTAATAAAGATATTCCCTCATCCTCTGGATTAGGTGAAGGCCATGTTTGTATATCTTTAACCCAAGTACCTTGCATACCAGATAATCCAATTGTTGGAATAATAGCTTGAATTTCACCCTCAAGTGGAAGTAATAAATACCAAGGTCTAGTAGGACTTTGTAAAAATTGTGTTTTAAAACCTGTATAATATTCTATATCAACTTGAGTTGTTAATAAAATCACATCTACTTTGTTTTTATACATAAATTTTTGCATTTTAGACAATCTATTTTCATACTCTTTTTGAATAAATCCTCTTTTTGGTGCTTTTAACATTTTATTTACCTTTTAGCATTGCAACATATACGCTTGGAATTGCTGCATATAAAGCTGCACATAAAATTAAGTCTGCTTTTTTTACTTCTTCATTAGGAGCATGAGCAAATTGTAACTCACCTGGTCCATATCCAATAACAGGAATATTATGCTCACCCATAATTGATACACCATTTGTTGAGAATGGCCAAATATCAATTACTGCATCTTTTTTAAATAACTCTTTATACGCACGTGCTACTGTTTGAGTTACATCATGAGTTTCTTCCATTTTCCATGGTTTAAATGAACATTCTTGCCCATATTCTAAACCTGTATAAGAAGGTCTATCATAATTATAAATACTAACCTCAGCTTTGCCCTCTTTAACTGAAGGAAGATTTCTAATTTCTTTTAAAGCTTGTTCTGGTGTTTCACCCCAAGTTAAACGTCTATCAATAGAAATAGTACAAGAATCAGAAACAGCACATCGTGAAGGTGAAGTTGAATTAATTTCAGAAACAGTTAAACAACCTTTTCCTAATAAATCATCTACATATAAGTTTTCATTTAAAGCTCTTAGTTCTTGTAAAATTGCCGACATTTTATAAATAGCATTATCACCAGTATGTGGAATTGAACCATGCGCTGATTTACCAAAAGTTTTAACAGAAATTTCCATTCGTCCTTTTTGAGCACGACAAATTTTTCCATCACTTGGTTCTGCAAGTAAAACAAACTCTGGTCTTATATTTTGCTCTTCAATTAGATACTTCCATGATAAACCATCACAATCTTCTTCAGCAACAGTTGCTGATACAAGAAGTGTAAAATCATCTTTAATATCTAAATCAATAATAATCTTAGCAGCATATACAATAGATGCAATTGCACCCTTCATATCAGTAGTACCTCGACCTATTATTTTCTCACCATCTTCATAACCCTCATATGGATCATAATCCCAATTATCAATGTTTCCAACGCCTACAACATCTAAGTGTCCATCCATTGCAATAAGATGTTTTCCAGATCCAATATAAGCTAAAATATTACCCATTGGGTCAATATCTATTTTATTAAAACCAAGTTTTTTCATCTCATCTATTGTACACTTAGCAGCCAAAGATTCATCACCTGAACCTCCTGGACATCGTACTAAGTCTCTTGTAAACGTATATATATCTTCTTTATAAAAATCTGCTCTTTTTAATATATCATCAAAAGGAATACCTTCAAACATTTTTTCCATCACTATGCCTTTTTTAAAACATCAGATGAAGATCTTCCAACCATTTTTTCATATACTACAGAGTCAGTATCACCCTCAGTTCCTAAGAATAATATTTTAGAATTTTCATCTATTTCTAAAGCTTTTCTATAAGGTTCATTGTGTTGAATAATCATAAAACCTGCAAGTCCAGCAACTGCTGATTCACCCGCAACTACTGGTTCTTCTAAATTTGATAAATACTTCATAACTTTAGCTATTGGTTCATCAGGAATTGTGAAAAAACCTTTTGTTTTATTCTCTAAAATTTTCCAAGCTAAAAGTGAAATCTCCCCACAAGAAAGTCCAGCCATAACTGTGTCTAAATCTCCATGAATAACAGTTGCTTTTCCATTTTTTGCACTTTCTAATAAACAAGCTGCATTTGTAGGCTCTATCATTACAAAAATAGGTGAATCTTCACCATAAGTTTCTAAAATAAATGAAGCAACTGCTGCTGCCATTCCACCAACTCCACCTTGTAAAAATACATGAGTAGGTTTACAAGCCATTTGTTTTAAAGCTTCATCAACCATAATTGTATAACCTTGCATTACATCTTTTGGAACTTCTGTATAACCCTCATAAGAAGTATCAGAAACAGTAAAATATCCTTTTTCTTGAGCTGTTTTATCAGCAACATGAACAGAATCATCATAGTTTCCATCAATTCTATTAACATTAGCTCCATACTTAGCTATCTCTTTTTCTCTACTAATACTTACATGAGAGTGTATAAAAATTTCACAATTACATCCAAAATTTCTAGCACCCCAAGCTACAGATTTACCATGATTTCCATCAGTTGCACAAGAAACAGTTATTTTATTTGTAATATCTTTATATGTACCTGCTAATAAATCTTTAGATGAGGCTGTGATTCCTTTATCTTTTAATTTTCCAATTAATAAATTAGCAACCGCATAAGCTCCACCTAAGGCTTTAAAACTTTTAAGTGAAAATCTATAATGTTCATTTTTATAAAACAATTTAGATACTCCTGTTTGTGCAGCTAAATCTTTTAAATCTACCATTGGAGTTACTTTATAACCATCCCAAGATCTAATCTCTTTAGAAGCTTTTGAAAAAGCTTCTAAACTTAATATATCTTGGTGTTCATATTCACCCTTAACTGTATTAGCACTATTATCAAAAAACTCTGTATCTTGTAAATATTTTTTATATTCATTTATCATTTCATTTCCTATTTTTATATTTTATTTATTAAATTATTTGTCAAAAGCTAAATCTCTTAAGAATAAAGCTGAGTCTGGAAAAAATATCAGTATTGCTGACATTAATACAAGAATTAAAAAGAATGGTAAAATTCCACGTATAACTTCTAAATAAGATTTTTTAAATACTGCAATTGCAGTAAAAATATCACATCCAAAAGGAGGCGTTGCTGAACCAATTGCCATTTGTAAAGTTACGACCACACCTACTAATACAGGGTCAATTCCTGAGCTATCAATTATTGGCATAAATACTGGTATTAATACAAGTAAAACAACAATAGAATCAACAAACATACATCCAACTACAAAAGCTACAGAAATTACAAATAAAATATATTCATGACTTGCACCTTCTAAGTTTAATGTACTTAATAACTCTTGAGGTATCATTTCAAAAGAGATATACCAAGAAAATGCCTGTCCTGCACCTACAAGTATAAATACTACTGCTGTTATTAATCCTGTACTTAATGAAGAATCAATAATATCTTTAAATCCTAATTTTCTATAAATTACAACTTCTAGTATAATTGCATATAAAACTGAAAAAGCAGCCGCTTCAGTTGGTGTAAATGCACCTGAGTAAATACCACCTACAATTAATACAGGAAAACCTAAAGGTAAAATAGATTTTCTAATAGCAGTAATTTTTTTAGGCCAATCTGCTTTTACAGATAAAGTAATACTTTTTTCATGATAAATAGAATATACATAACAATAAAGCGAAAATAATAAAGCTAAAATAACTCCAGGACCAATTCCTGCAATAAAAAGCTCAGCTATATTTGCATTTGCTAATACACCAAATAAAATCAAACCAATACTAGGTGGAATTAACCAAGCTATATCACTAGCATTTATAATAAGTGCCAAAATAAAAGAGTCTTTATATCCTGCTTTTAAAAGTTTGGGTCTCATAATTGAGCCTACAGATACAACTGTTGCTTGAGTTGAACCTGAAACAGAACCAAAAAGTGTACAGGCAATACAAGTAGTAATTGGTAAACCACCTCTAAAATGTCCAATAAAAACTTCAATTACATCTAATAATCTTTTTGCGGTATGCCCTCTTGTCATAATATCAGCTGCAAAAATAAACATAGGAACTGCAACTAAAGCATTAGGAGAAATTCCTGTTATCATTTGCTGAATAATATTTTCCAAAGGAACATCTGAAAAATGTACAAAACCAACTAGAGTTGCCACACTTAAAGGAACAATCATTGGAAAACTTAAAAATAATAAAATTATCATTACAGATATTAAAGTAAAAGAAATTACATATACATCCAGTTCACCAGATATTATGTTTTGAATAAACTCTAACATGCTTGATCATTTACATCAGCATCTTTTTCTTCAATAACATCATAAGATAGATAAATTTCTTCATGTAAAATATTTTGGATAAATCTAATTACAAATTGAATTCCTGCCATAAAAAACCCAACAGGAACAATTGAATAAATTAAATAAACCTCTAATTGTAAAGCTGGACTTAATCTATTAATCTCTTTTAAATGAGATACATACACTACTGCTTCATAAGCAAATAAAAACATTAAAGCAGCTGTTGTAATTGCAATAAACATTGTTAAGGCTTTTTTCTTTTTATGAGATAAAGAGTCATAAATTGCAGTCATTCTAATATTCCTTCCATTTCTTACAGCATATGCAAAACCTATAAATGTTACAGATACCATTAAAAATTGATTTAATTCTTCTGAAAAATATAGGCTTTGATTAAATAGATATCTTCCTAATCCATTTGCTGTTGTATTTATCATCATTAATAAAATAGAAGCTGATAAAATAAAAACTTCTATTTTCTCCGTAATTTTATTTATTGTGCTCAAGACTTTTTTCATTCTTTATCCTTTTTTAAGAATAGTTTTCCAAAACCTAATATCTCTTTTTTATTATTAACTAAGCGTAAAATATCCCAAGCCATAACTTGATTACTACTTAGAATTGTTTTACCAGTGATTTTTTCTAAATCATTTATCTCTTTACAGATATTTAAATTAGTACAAGATACAAAAATTGTATCCACATCGTTTTCTTTTGCCATTTGGATTACAGATTCTTTAATAGAATCAATAGTAATATCAGGAACAACATTATCGTTTGGAATATTAAAAGTACTTGCAGAGACAGTTTTTATACCGGCTTCACTCATACCATCAATTATTCCTTGTGTTACATCGTGAGAATAAGGAGTAATAAGACCTAATTCTTTAATATTTAAAAATGAACAGGCATTTTTAATAGCTGAATAAGGGTTTGTTACTTCTTTTATTTCTCTTTTAGGATCACTTTGTTTAATAATTCTAGCAAGCTCATCTTCACCAATAGTCATAGAAGCAGAAGTACAAGAAAAAGCAACTACATCAAGTCTTAAACCTGGCAATAATGTATTAGCAGCATCTTTTAGTTCATCTTTTATTTTTAATAATACAGAAGGTGTAAGTTCAACTTCATTCATAACTCTTGAAGGAAAACACAGAATTCCTAAGTCTTTAAAAATACTTTCAAATTCATATAAAGTAATTTGATCTGTTGCAAGAAGTATTAAACCAACTTTTCCATTGTGTGAAATTTTATTTTTAATTTCACATTTTAAATTATTTATTTTCATTTTATTTCTTTTTATTTATGTAAATACTCCTTCCAAAGAGGAAGGAGTATTAAATGACTAGTGTTTTTTTTCTGCTTCTGCTACTTCTTTAATTAAATTATTTAAGAGTTTTTGAGCATAATTTTTAGCTTGTTCTTTTTGATCATCTGGATATGCATTTGCAACAACTTCTAAATAAGTTTTATGTAAAGATTTACTTACTTCTTTAAATTTAGCTCTTTCAGCCTCAGTTAATGTAATAAATATTAAGTCTTTATTTTCTTTTTTCATTTTAAGAGTATTTTCTTTATTGATTTTCTTTTGGTAAATAAATGCTGCTTTGTCTGCTTCTTTAATTGCAGCTTTTACAATTTTTTTCTTATTATCACTAAGTTTATTAAACCATTTTAAGTTAGTAGATACAGTTGATACATAAGGTTGCTGACCTGGAAACATAATATATTTTTGAACCATATGCCATTTTGCACCATAAATAAAGTACATAGGATTTACCATTCCATCAACAGTTCCTAACTGTAATGCTGAATATACTTCTCCCCATGATAAAGGCGTTGGAACTGCTCCAAAAGCTTTATAAGTTTCAACAGGAATTGTTGAAGTAAATGTTCTTATTTTTTGACCTGCAAAATCTTCTGGAGTTCTTATAGCTTTATTTGCACCCCATGCCATTTCACCTTCTGTTAACATTGATAAAAGTTTTAAATTTACTTTTTCAAATTTTGGTGCTAAATCATTATAAATTGTTTTACTTGTAGTTAAAACTTCTAATGCAGCCTCTTCATTATTAGTTAATACATAGGGAATTGATAATGCTTGCACTTCTGGAACAAATGAACCTAAGTGTCCAGTTCCAACAGATACAAATTGAATTGTTCCATTAGACGTTAGTTCAACAATATCATTTTCACCGCCTAATTGCCCATAATAATAAACTCTAACTTTTATTTTTCCATTTGATTGTTCTTTTACCGATTTAGCAAATGTTTGTGCATAAATATCTTGAACATCTTTTTTAGATTCTTCACTTGCAAACTTCCATGTCTCTGCACTTAAACTAACACTTCCTAATAACATCGCACATAAAGCGCCAATTACTTTACCTTTTATCATAATTTCTCCTTTTATATAGTCATTCCTTAACTATTAAAAACAAGTATATATATTATAAACTTAGCTTAAGCTTAAGATATATTCTGAATATGGTATGAGTATATTAAAGATTTATAGTAAACAAGTTATTTATTTTTCAATTTAAATATTTATTATTAGTTTTATAAGTAGGTGAGATAATATAGAGAAAATCTCTATATTATTAATATGAAATGATATTTTTATATTGAATATTTTCTTGTAAAAATTTCTAAGTATGAAATTAAATTATCAACAGCTTGAATTGCTTTTTCTTTATTTTGTTCAAGTACAGCTTCTAAAATTTCTATATGTAATCTTTTTCCTTCTTCATGATCTTCTTGTTTTGCGTGGAAATACCAAAATCTATGAGATAAACCTTGTACATTTTTAAGTTCTTCTAAAATAAACTTATTTTTTGAAGCTTTTGCTAAAACTTCATGACGCCTTTTTAGCCAAAGTAAAAATTCAACATCATCTTGACTATTAACTTCGTCTAATAATTCTTGAATGTTCTTTTTATCAATATCATTTAATCTATCTATTGCACATTTTACGCATAAACTTAGAATTGAATGTCTAACTTCTAACATTTGCAGTTGAATAGAAACATTCATATGAGGGATCAAGATTCCAGACCTTGAAATATCAACTAAATACGCTTTTGATAAAAGAATTAAAGCTTCTCTTACAGGTGTTCTTCCTGCTCCTATCATTTGAGCAATTTCTACTTCACTTAAAATTGTACCTGGTTCAATTTTACAAAAAACAATTAGATCTTCAAGTATTTCATATACTTGTTCTGTCATAGTTTTATTTTTAGATTTTTTTAATTTTTCCATTTTCTTACTCACATTAAATAGTTTTATATTTTTAATTACTATTATAATCAAAAAACTTTTCTAATTGTAATCAAATTAATCTTATTTTTCAATTGAATATATTTTAAATATATTTTAGATATATTGAATGAAGATTTTTTTAAAAGGTAATAATATGAAAAATAATCATTTAAAAGCACTACTTATTACTACACTTGGGGTATTATTATTAAGTTTAGAATCATTATTTATAAAATTAACAGCTATCTCTGCTTTAACATTTTCATTTTATATTGCTATCTTTATGTTAATTTCGTCTAATTCTATCCTCTTAGTAAGTGAAAAATCAACTTTTATATCTAATTACAAAACAAATTTATCAGCAATAATTTTATGTGGATTTTTATTTGGAATATCTAATATATTTTTTATATCTTCTATAAAAAATACAAGTGTTGCAAATGCAGTACTTATTTTCGCCTCTGCACCAATATTTTCTGCTTTTTACATGTATACACTTTTTAAGGAAAAGAGTACTAAAAATATATATATTTCTTCTTTTTTTATATTAATTGGTTTATTTATAATATTTTATTCTCAAATTGGAAAAGGTCAGGTATTAGGAAATATTTATGCATTAATTTGTATAGCTTTATTTTCTTTAGCTTTTGTAATTCTTTCACGATATAAAAAAATAAATATGTTTGCTGTAATATCTTTTAGTAGTATGGTAAGTGCTATTATTTCTTTTTTTTTCTTAAAAGATATTTTAGTTGATTTAAATACTCTTTATATTTTATTATTTGTTGGATTGTTAATTTCCCCGCTGGCAAGAGTATTAATGGGAATTGGAACAAAAACACTAGCTGCAAGCGAACACGGTTTAATAATGATTATAGAAACTCTTATGGCTCCTATTTGGGTATGGATAGTATTAAATGAAATTCCAGCTAATTCAACATTTGTTGGTGGCGGGATTATCTTATGTACTTTAGTATTTAATTCAATTTACTTAATAAAAATACATAAAAGCAGTTAAAGAACTATCTAAAAAATTTACAAATCACCAAAGTAAAAACTAAAAAACAATTAATTTTAAATTTATTAAATCTTTATATTACATCATAAGGTTATAAAATAAATATTATTTTATTTTAATACTTACAAATAAATTAATTCTTTATAAAAGCCTTATATTAGATATTTTACAAACATATTTTTTTAAATATTTACTAACTCTTTTATTGAAGAAATTATTTATTCGTTTTAAATCTTTCACTAATATATCTCCTGTACATTCTACTTCAATTTATATAACTAAGTTATACCTAAGCTTATTTTAAATAGTATTCCACAAATGCGACTAAGTCGCAAAA
>SPKZ01008137.1_pt1 | contig 11057 bp, 9 predicted proteins | sample 2456571 | NCBI WGS metagenome assembly SPKZ01 (sample SAMN11192286, study PRJNA482655) | marine metagenome | biome: ENVO:00000447; feature: ENVO:00000244|ENVO:00000211|ENVO:00000569|ENVO:00002023; material: ENVO:00002151; isolation source: ocean water from marine abyssalpelagic zone ...
CACGATTACGGTGTTAACCTTAGCAGCGGCTCATACCCTAAACATTGAAATTGATATTGCTACAGCAATCTTACTCAGTGTGGTATCGGCAATCTCTGCTTGTGGTGCCTCAGGTGTCGCTGGCGGATCGTTACTATTAATTCCTTTGGCCTGTAGTTTGTTTGGGATAAATAACGAAATTGCAATGCAAGTTGTCGCAATAGGGTTTATCATTGGCGTTATTCAAGATTCAGCAGAAACAGCGCTTAATAGTTCAACAGATGTTGTCTTTTCGGCCGCTGCTTCTCATCACATTACCAATAAGAATTAAGGTTTACTATGGCAAAGTCATCAGGTATTAACACCGATTTATTAGTTGATATCGCGCTCGATATTTTTGAAGAAAATTTAATCGATAATCTCGACCCGCCAGATTTAGATTATTACGCTGAACAAGTTGAAACGCAGGGAGCTGTTGAGCTAGTTAGTGCATTTAATGATTGGCAAGATCAAAACGATTTAACTCAAGAGCAACTTGAACAAGATTATGTTGAAGTGAGAATTGGTTTATACGAAGACAACGATTTCGATCTAATTTATGCCCGTGTTTTATTACGGGCTGATCAAAAGAATGCTCAACAGCCGTTCTTTGTGAAATGGAAGCGTTAATCCATACTATTGATAAAAACCGAGCTTAGGCTCGGTTTTTTTATGTCCAACATTCGTATCCACCTCACATATCGTATACAATATCCATAAATTAGTCTGATAAAAGAGAACCATAATGAACAATGGCATTGGCGGCTCGACAGCCGAAATAGAATTAAAAAAATTAGTCAATATGACCGCTGATATTGCACCGATAACAATCAATGAATATCAACAACGTATTGAACGTGCTCAACAGTTAATGCAACAACATAATATTGCCGCGTTATACATCAATGCTGGTACTAATTTAAGTTACTTCACTGGTACCCGATGGGGTTCATCAGAACGAATGGTGGGTGCTATTTTACCAGCAACGGGCTCACTCGCTTATATCGCACCTTGGTTTGAGCAAAGCACCCTAACTGAGTTTATGGTCATTGATGCCCCTGTATTAAGTTGGCAAGAACACGAATGTCCATATCAGCTTACCATTAAGCATTTAACAAGCCTTAACATTACGCAAGGCACTATTGCGCTAGATGAGTCTTGTTCATTCTTTCTAGCTGACGGTTTAATTAAGCAAGCAAAAACATCAGGATTAGACTTAGCATTTACCACTAGTAAGCCAATTACTGCCGGTTGTCGTGCGATAAAGTCAAGTACCGAAATTGCGTTGTTACAGCGTGCAAAAGACATGACGATGGAAGTGCATAAGGCAGCCGCTCGTATTTTGGCCCCTGGCATGATGACCACCGATATGGTGTCTTTTATCAATCAGGCTCATATTGCGGTTGGAGCATCGGCTGGTTCATATTTTTGTATTGTGTTGTTTGGCGAAGCGACTGCCTACCCGCACGGTGTTAAAGAGCCACAAAGCTTAAAAATGAATGATATGGTATTGATTGATACAGGCTGTCAATTATTGGGTTATAACTCAGATATCACTCGGACATATGTTTTTGGTCAGGCCAGTGAACGCCAGACTCAAGTGTGGAATGATGAGAAAAATGCCCAAGCCGCCGGTTTTAATGCCGCTCAATTGGGTAGTCAGTGTCAAAATGTTGATTTTGCAGCACGTAGCTATTTAGAACAACAAGGCTATGGTCCTGGCTATCAGGTCCCTGGTTTACCACATCGCACGGGACACGGTATTGGCTTAGATATCCATGAATGGCCTTACCTTGTCAAAGGCGACACCACAATTCTTGAGCCGGGAATGTGTTTTTCTAACGAACCAATGATTTGTATTTATGGCGAGTTTGGCGTGCGTCATGAAGATCATTTCTACATGACAGCCACTGGGCCCAAATGGTTTACCCAGCCAGCGACCTCTATTGATAATCCATTTGGTTATTAATTATACCAATCTGACAATGGTATTACTGCGCCGTCCAGCCTAAATCAATGGTCAAATTTGACCCGGTAAATGAACGGGCGGCGTCACTGACAATGTAATTCACCAACTCGCCGATCTCTTCAGGCTCGATCATGCGTTTTATAGCCGCATTTTTCAACATAATATCGCTAATCACTTTGTCGGGTTCAATACCATGCGTTGACGCTTGATCTGCAATTTGTCGATCAACCAACGGGGTTTTAACATAAGCAGGGCAAATCGTGTTGGCGGTAATGCCAAATTCACCACCTTCTAATGCTGTACTCTTGGTTAACCCCACTAAGCCATGCTTGGCGCTGATATAAGCGGCTTTAAAGGGAGAAGCAACCTGACCATGAACAGAGGCAATATTGACTATCCTGCCCCAGCCATTTTTCTTCATGTAGGGCCAACAGTATTTAGTCAGCAAAAATGGCGAAGTCAGCATCACACTTAGCATTCTATTCCACATTTCTTCTGGGAATTCGTCAAGCGGACACACATGCTGAAAACCAGCATTATTGACCAAAATATCAATCGTGCCATATTTAGCTACCGTTTCTTCAACCAATCGGTAATTGTCGACTTGGCGCGATAAATCAACCGCAACAAAATGACATCCAAGTGTCTGAGCGGCTTGTTCTCCGACCGCCTGATTTAAATCGGCAATAACAACACGATAGTTATTTTGACGCAATGACTGTGCCACGGCGTAACCGATGCCACTGGCGCCACCGGTAACAATAACAACTTTATCCATTACTCTTCCTTTTGATTGATAGCAGTATTAATCCTAATAAACCAATAAATGACAGACTACCACCTCCTGATTTTTTAGTCTCAGTTGTCGGTGGTGAAACCACCACTTTAGCACTGACCGTGTAATTAAAACTCTCACTCTTCACTAGCCCTAAACTGTCAGTGATTTTCAAGCTAACTTGATAGCTTCCGGCACTCGCGTAAGTATGAGTCACGCTAGGTCCTGCCTTTGAAGTCGATTGATCACCGAAATCCCATTGATATTGATAAGGTGCTAATCCACCAGCAACACTGGCAGAAAAATTCGCCTGAAGGTAACTCGCGCTGCGCACAATATCGATGGCCAACGCTTGACTGACGATCAATTGTTTGGTTATAGAGTCCTCATTACCGTCGGCGTCGGTCACTTTTAATGTCACCTCATAACGACCGGCGCTACTGAACACATGCGATGGCGCAGCTTCAGTTGATTGATTGGCCGTTGATGCCGGGTCACCAAAATTCCATAAATAGGAGGTGATCACAACGTTGCTATTACTCTCTTGGCTAAAATTAGCCATTAAGCCATCAGTGAGAACGCTAAATTTTGCCAAAATTTCACTAATTTCACGGGTAAGATTAATCGTCGCAGTGCTGCTATTTTGAGCTTGAGCAGTGACGGTCATTGTTATCCCCCAAGGCACGACCTTAACCCCAGATTCAGGCTGACTCGGTGAACTATAGTCATTGTTATCATCAAATTTAGCGATATTATTGGTGTTAACATCCCCTTTAGCACCGATTTGTTGATAAAGACTAAATGCAGCATCACTCACTTGGATCAAGGAGTTAGCACGACTTATCATCTGTTGATCTGCATCGATTACGGCTAAAAAACCATGACCGGGATGCTTAGTGACATCGTTATCTTCATAATTATTATCAGCAAGCCACATCAATACGCCCGGTGAATAACTGATGTCGGCTAAGGATTTATCTAAACCAGAATGACTGCGCAGTTGAATATAATAAAACTGTGGTTCAAGAGATTTATTACCATCGTTATGGCTGAAGCCATTTAAGGCTAATAACTCACTCTCTGCGTTATTAGTAAAAGAATCACTGACACTAATATCATCAACCACTAGGCCAAAACCGCCCACCCGCTCATCGGTCACATAAATAATTTCAAAATTAACAGATGAATCACGATACGCGCTTAAATCGAAGTTCAACGTTTGCCATTGATTAGGCGCTGATTGACCGGTGATAATGTTACTCACTCCCGCTAAATCGCCTATTCCCAGTTTAGTGTATTGATTAGCTAACGGCACACCATTAGCTCGCACTTGCACATAATCATAGTCTTGTTCAGTATCCCATTGTGCCTTCATCGACAATGATACATCAGCCTGATTAGCTACTTGAGCAGAAAATGAAAGCTTAACGGTTGTTTGGTTTTTGTGCCCAGAGTAATATTGATAGCGACCGGAATAAGGCTTAATGAAAGGTTCGCTATTAGCAGGTAACTCGACTTTAATCTGATTAGTTATCCCTTGATGATTAACCCCTGCCACTAAATTAATTTGCTGACCGGCTTGGTTTAAATTTTTAGCATTAATCGTTAATTGATTCGCCCATTTACCACCATAATTACGTTGCAAATAATCACGAGCATAGGGACTAAAACTGTTAGGTTCTGTGCCTATAACCGCACCTAACCAACTACCTGCCGCCATAATGGACCAATTGGCCACGGTTGCGCCAATATCATTATTTTTAATATCGTACTCATCGGGTAACCCTAAATCATGACCAAATTCATGGGCCACCACCCCAGCGGCGGAATCAATCGGTTGAATAGTATAACCATCGACTTTAATTGGGCTACCAATAACACTCCAGTTACCGACACTAAAACGATGGGACCATATGGCACTTTCGCCTAACACTCCGCCACCGGCCTCTTCACCAATACTCGAGTGAATAACAAGTAAATGATCAATCACGCCATCATTGTTTTGATCGAATTGACTTAAGTTAATTCCCCCTCGACTAACCGCGGCATTAACGGCCTCTATTATCAGTTCATGGACTTTTTTGTCAGCGTTATTATTGTCACTGTCATTGCCACCATAATAGCTAGCATCATGTTGGGCGCGATACCAACCGACCACTTGACCATTAAAATTAAAACTACCACCGGACTCTTGTTGATAATAGTAGCGACTGGTAATCAGTGATTCGTTATTAGGACCGGTAAAAGTGTCTACGTTAAAGAGCATATCGCTATAATGCTGCCGAGAATAATCAGCGTAGTACATCTCAGTATCGTCACGACTCAAACGGTTGGCATTGTAGGGCAAATCCGGAAAATCAATTAAAATAGCCAGCACATTAGCGTTGGTGATGGTGTATTGATTAACGGTAGAACGCTGCTGTTTGGCCCGTTGCGCGCTAGCTTTTGAAGTTGATGCGCTTGGTGACATAATTAACCGCTGCCGTGACAACTTATGTCGATAATTATCAATATAGCGAGTCACTTGAGCATTTATTTGCTGCTCAGTTGCTGCAACAGTTAGTTGATTACGTTTTTTAAGCCAATAAGCAATGCGTTCTTGATTAATTAGAGCCGGATCAATGGTCAGGGGTTCAGTGGTGGCAGCAATCGCTTGCCCCAGCGTAAAAAGATACAGTAGACTCGTTATTACTCTTGTTGTTTTTATATTCATGATGATTCCTAACATTTAACCACGGCATTTTTTACTAAATGCTTTTCTTTTATTATTAATGAACTGCTGTACTTGCTGAGACTGTTCTTGAGGCGTTGCTGTAACGGCTATTTTTCCAGACTTAATTAACATCGCAGTAATCTTGTCACGATTTAATACTGGCGGTGACATCCCACAACGACTAGGTGGTTTTTTAACCGTTACTGATTTAATCTCAGCGAGTTCTTTAGTTTCGGACCCTGTGCTGGAGGCTTGACAGCCAGCTAACCACAATATCGAAATAGCTAAGCCGATTAAGTTATATTTCATTTTTACCTCTATATTCTTATTTATCTGCAATCAAAATAACACACTTTCATTAACCACCAACTACGTAAAAATACGTAATTACTTTACGTAGTCCTGCCAATAAACTAATTAGTAACAATTCTATATCATATTTAAGTCAATTATTTATCTAACTTTAACCTAAAATTAAAAAAATCGGAGAGTTAACATGAAGTTTAATAAGAAATCCTTGGTCATTGCAATCATTGCAGCAACGACCATTTCGGCCCCTACCCTCGCGGCAAAAAAATTACTGTTAAAAACCCCCATCGCTTTTAACTCGAACCTACCGGCGCTGGGTACACCAATAAAATGGGTCTCTGAAGAGTTAAAGATAATTAGTGGTGGCAAGATTAAAATGAAAATTTACGAGCCAGGTAAATTAGTTGGCGCCAAAGAAATTTTAGATGCAGTTTCAACGGGTAAAGTTAACTCAGGTTATGCAACAGCTGGCTATTGGCAAGGAAAAATCCCTGCGGCCTCTTTATTTTCAGCGGTGCCGTTTGGCCCTGAAGCTGGCGAATATATGGCATGGATGTATTTCGGTAACGGCTTAAAACTGTATCAAGAAATGTACGATCAAGCGGGTTACAATGTTCATGTTATCCCCTGTGCGATTATTTCTCCTGAGACCTCTGGCTGGTTTAAAAAACCAATTGATAAAATTGAAGATCTCAAAGGCCTGAACATGCGATTCTTTGGCCTTGGCGCTAAAGTGATGGAAAACCTTGGTGTCGGTACGGTGCAATTACCGGGCGGCGAAATATTTGGCGCACTAGAGAAAGGTGCAATCGATGCTACTGAGTTTTCTCAACCAGCGATTGATCAACGTCTAGGCCTCCACAAAATTGCCAAATACAACTACTTTCCAGGTTGGCATCAACAAGCCACGATATTCGAATTATTGATTAATGGCGATACTTGGAAAAAAATGGACAAAACCCAACGCGCTATTGTTAGCACAACCTGTAAAGCATCGATGGCTCAGTCAATCGCCGAAGGTGAAGCATCACAGTTTGATGTCTTAAGTAAATATGCCGAAAAGGGCGTTGAAATTCGCTATTGGAGCGACGAAATGCTAGGCCATTTCGAGAAAAGCTGGGATCAAGTTGCGACTAAAATGATGACCGATGATAAATTCTTCAACAAAGTTTATTCCGATTTAACCACCTTTAGAGCCAAATACGATCTGTGGGAAAAGAACGCTTTCCTCCCAAGGAAAACCCGTTAATTTATTAAAACGATAAGGCCTCAACGTGAGGCCTTTTGTGATTCAGTTAAACCGTGCTGTACCATAAAATCAAGTATTGTGCAGTTTTTGGAGAAATATTGTGAATGATATCAAGATGCAACCTTCGGTGCCCATCGCAGATGCAATTGACCACTTTATTAAAAAAGTGAGTCACTCGATGGCCTGGGTATATGTACTACTTATTCTTGTCATTATTACCCAAGTTTTCTTACGCAAAGGATTTGCCAATGGCCAAATATGGCTAGAAGAATTAGAGTGGCATTTATATGCCATTGGGGTAATGTTTGGCCTTGCTTATGCACAAATGAATAACGCCCATGTTCGGGTCGATTTGTTCTATTCGAATTTCAGCCGTAAAACAAAACACATTGTCGATATCGTAGCTGTATTGTTTTTTGCGCTACCTTTTATTTATATTATTTTTATTCACAGTCTCGATTTTGTCGCGGATGCATGGCGCACCGGTGAGACATCAGAGTCACCATCGGGGCTGCCCTACCGCTGGTTAATCAAAGCGGCAATCCCAACCAGTATGATATTTTTCGCATTATCTTGTATATCACGGCTGATTAGAGACACTACCTTACTAATGCGAGGTACTAAGTAATGGAAATCAATGAAATCTTAGTCTTGGCGATGTTCGGTACTTTCATCTTATTGCTCTTTACAGGTATTCCAGTGGCTTATGTCCTTGCTGGAGTTGGTGTTATTTTTACCTTTGTTGCAGGCTATGCTGATGAACATTGGGATGCGATGACCGGGCTTGATTTTCAAACCCTCGGGCTGATTGTTAATCGGGTATACCAGATTATGGGCAACTGGATTTTAGTCGCCCTGCCGATGTTCATTTTTATGGGGATCATGCTCGATAAATCTGGCGTTGCCGAGCGCTTAATGTCTTCGATGCAAGAATTGTTTGGTCGAGTACATGGCGGTTTAGCCATTACCGTAACCTCCATTGGGATTATCTTAGCGGCATCAACCGGTATTATCGGCGCTTCGGTGGTATTACTAGCGGTGATGTCATTACCGGCAATGCAAAAACAAGGCTACTCGAAAAGCTTAGCACTAGGTACTATCGCCAGTGCCGGCACCTTAGGAATTTTAATCCCACCAAGTATTATGCTGGTTATTATGGCTGACCAACTCGGTTTAAGTGTTGGTGACTTATTCATGGCAGCCGTATTTCCTGGTTTGATGCTGGGTCTGCTCTATATCTTATATATTTTAATTGTCGGCTTTGTTAACCCTAAAGCGGCGCCAATTCCTGATGATGCAAAACCCGTCACCTTAGCCACTGTTATTAAGGTGCTTAAAGCAATCATCCCAACACTAGCGTTGATTTTTAGTGTGTTAGGTTCAATATTTACCGGTCTAGCGACCCCCACCGAAGCTTCTGGCGTTGGCGCATTTGGCGCAACACTTTTGGCAATATATAACAAAAAATTCAGTTTAAAAGTATTAAAAGATGTGATGCATGGCACCACCAATACGACCGCTTACATCTTTGCAATATTTATTGGTGCTAGCCTATTTTCACTGGTATTACGTGAGCTCGGTGGTGATGAAGTGATTGAATCATTCCTCACTGGACTACCGTTTGGACCCTACGGGATTGTTGCCTTTATTTTATTAATCGTGTTTTTCCTTGGCTTCTTTTTAGATTGGATTGAGATCACCTTAATTATCCTGCCTTTATTAGCCCCGGTTATTGGCGCATTGGATATTGCCGTTAATGGCTATGGTGTAGTGGATGACCCTAAAATGGTCTGGTTTGTGATGCTAGTCGCCATGACATTACAAACCTCCTTCTTAACTCCCCCCGTCGGCTTTGCCCTATTTTATTTAAAAGGGGTATGCCCACCAGATATCAAGCTAATAGATATCTACAAAGGGGTGGTGCCATTTATTATGTTGCAGCTGTTTGCACTTTTATTATTAATATTATGGCCAGAAATAGCCTTGTGGTTGCCAGCCATTGCTTACTCCTAAGATAAAGCAGCCGCTGATGCGGCTGCTTTATCTTTTATTTTTCGACTGAATGCCTGTTATTTAAAACATCTCGTTTGGCAGTGCCATTAGACTTGAAACACCAGATTGAATCGCACCAATATGTGCTTGCTGACGAGGCAAAATGCGGGCAAAGAAAAACTCAGCTACCACTAATTTGTTTTCATAAAGACAATTATCATCATGTTGCTGCTCTTTAACAGCAGCCACAGCCATCATGCACCACATAAAGGCAAATGCACTGTAACCAAAGGCATTCAAATAATCAACAGCATTACCATTAAGCTCATTGCCATCGCCGGCACGACTTAAAATCAATTGAGTTAATTGCTCAAGTTGCTCTATCGAAGCAGTAAGCTGAGTAAACATAGGGGCTAACCGAGTGTTACTGGCTAATTCACTGCCATTAAAATCACTAACAAATTCACGAATTTCCTGGCTAAACAATTCAAAATCTTTACCTTGATTCATTGCCACTTTACGACCAATCAAATCGAGGGCTTGAATACCGTTAGTGCCCTCATAAATCTGTGCGATACGGACATCACGCACTAACTGCTCCATGCCCCACTCGCGGATATAACCATGACCACCATACACTTGCTGACCTAACACCGTAGACTCTAAACCTAAATCAGTAAAGAATGCTTTAGCCACTGGAGTTAACAAAGCGACCAAACCACTAGCCTTAGCTACCGCCTGAGTATCTTCACTGAATTTGGTAATATCGAGTTGCTTGGCAATATAAAGTGCAAATGCACGACTGGCTTCATTATTAGCACGCATTGTCAGTAACATTCGACGAACATCACCGTGTACTACGATAGGATCAGCAGGTTTAGAGGGATCTTTAAGTGCACCAACACCGCGGCTTTGTAAACGGTCTTTAGCATATTCAGCTGCGCCTTGATAGGCCATTTCACCACAACCGATCCCTTGAATACCAATTGAAAGACGCTCGTAATTCATCATGGTGAACATACAAGCGAGCCCTTTACCTACTTCTCCCACTAAGTAGCCTACTGACTCATCAAAATTCATTACACAGGTCGCCGAGGCTTTAATACCCATCTTATGTTCGATCGAACCACAACTGACATTATTAGCGGTGGTTAATTGATCATTCTCAACATTAATTTTAGGTACTAAGAATAATGAAATTCCGCGAGCACCCGGAGCAGCATCTGGCAATTTAGCTAACACTAAGTGAATAATATTTTCGTTTAAATCTTGATCGCCACCGGTAATGAAAATTTTGGTGCCTGAGATCAAATAACTATCATCGCCATTAGGAATAGCCTTAGTGCGGATTAGCCCTAAGTCAGTACCACTATGAGACTCAGTCAAACACATTGATGAAGCCCAGCGTCCACTATATAAAGAAGGTAAGTATTTTTGTTTTAAGGCTTCACTGCCATGGGCATTTAATGCCAAACAGGCGCCAGAGGTTAACGTTGGATATAACGCAAAAGAACTATTAGCGGCATACATCATTTCATCAAATAACACACCCAGCATTTTAGGCATGCCCATACCACCATAGGCTGGATCACCGCCCAAACCACTCCAGCCGCCTTCGGCAAAAGTCTGGTAGGCTTCCTTAAAGCCAGCAGGTGTAGTTACAACGCCATCGTGCCATTGAGCGCCTTCTTCATCGCCACTACGATTTAAAGGAGCGATTAAACCGGAAGCTAGTTTACCGGCTTCTTCTAGGATTGCTTCGGCGGTATCGATATCAACCGTTTCTTTTAGTTGCGGGATACTTTCCCATAACGATGCAACATCAAACACTTTGGTTAATAAAAAACTCATATCATTAAGTGGTGGTTTAAATTCGGTCATTAGGCTGTTCCTTTAAAAATTGTTATTAGTAGCCAAGGGTAAACACCCTTTTAAAACATATGTTTTAATTTATAACAGATCTATCGCCTAATGTTAATCGCTATTAAACATTCTTTTGTCTAATAACTGTCGATGTAAGCCAATTAGACGC
>SPKZ01001843.1_pt1 | contig 11047 bp, 10 predicted proteins | sample 2456571 | NCBI WGS metagenome assembly SPKZ01 (sample SAMN11192286, study PRJNA482655) | marine metagenome | biome: ENVO:00000447; feature: ENVO:00000244|ENVO:00000211|ENVO:00000569|ENVO:00002023; material: ENVO:00002151; isolation source: ocean water from marine abyssalpelagic zone ...
ACCTGCCAACCTAGCTTGCTCTGAGAGCTCGGTAGCCAACTCCCATGCCCGCTGCTTAAAAGGCACAGTGACATTCAATCCGTGGCCCCCATCTGCAGCAAAGTCACGTACCTTTTGTTCAAACTCATCCAAACCAACCAAAATAGCTGTATATTGCATCGCTTGGTGAGTTTGATGTGCAAAATAGCCATGTATTTCAGGGCTTTTCGAATGACCGATGGGATTGCCAAATACGGCATATTTTGAGAGTTTATCTTTCATTGTTAGATCCCGAGGATAACCAATCTTTGTTGATTAAGAATTTCGAATATAAATCTGATTCTGGTGTATTTTCAGCAACTTGATAGTCATAACTCCATTTAACTTCGGGAGGCAGGGACATTAAAATTGACTCAGTTCTACCATTAGATTGTAAACCAAACAAAGTTCCTCTGTCATAGACCAAATTAAATTCAACGTATCTGCCCCGGCGGTGCAGTTGAAAATCTTTTTGCTGCTGAGTAAAACTTAGCGCCTTTCTGGCTTCGACTATTGGAACATAGGCATCTAAGTAACAATCACCAATAGAGCGCATTAAGGCGAAACTTGCATCGAAACCCTGAGCATTTAGATCATCGAAAAACAATCCACCTATCCCCCTTGGCTCATCTCTATGTTTTATATAGAAATACTCGTCGCACCATTGCTTAAATTCTGGATAAACATTCAACCCGAAAGGATCACAACTGTTTTTTGCAGCACGATGCCAGTGAATACAGTCTTCTTCATAGCCGTAATACGGGGTAAGATCCAAGCCTCCACCAAACCACCACACCGGTGCCTCTCCCTCTTTACTGGCAATAAAGAAACGTACATTTGCATGCGAAGTAGGTACATGTGGATTATGTGAGTGAATCACCAGAGAGACCCCCATCGCTTCAAAGCTTCGTCCTGCAAGCTCTGGCCTGCTAGCAGTAGCAGCAGCAGGCATATTTTCGCCGAGTACATGTGAGAAATTGACACCGGCTTTTTCGAAGGTAGCCCCGTCAATCATGACCCGACTGATACCCGAACCCCCTTCAGGCCGATCCCATTGATCGGTAATAAAACTGGCCTGACCATCTACTCTAGCCAGCTCTGTACATATGCTCTGTTGAAGCTTTAATAAATAAGCCTTTACGGCGGAAACATCAACTTGATTATTTGGCATAATAATAGCCTTTTAAGGATTCAGTAACAAAAAATCGCCGGCCAACCAGCACCTCTCCACAACTAGTTTAATCACTAGCGCAGCACGTCTCCGGTAGACAGCGAATATATTGAACTTGGTTGTTGATTATCGCCAATAGATCCCGCTAAATAGCAGTCTACACTAGCACCGAAATAGGCTTGTGCTTGAGACTGGGAGGTCGCAGGAGGCATCCCAGAGGCATTGAGAGAAGTTGAGACTAATACTCCACCAAAGACCCGACACAGGGCTTCAACGACCGGATGGGCACTGACACGCACAGCAACGGTGCTGTATTGACCCTTAATCCAGCTGGGGAATAGCTGATTGTTATCTTCAATCACCCAAGTAGTGGCACCCGGCCAAGTGGCCTGTAGCTTTAGCCGCTCACAATCAGATAGAGGGGACAAAAGGCCTGCCAATTGATCAATATCCGCCGCTACTAGTATGAGGCCCTTCGAGACAGATCTCTGTTTGAGCGAGAGGAGTTTATTGACCGCTGATTGATTGTAAGGATCACATCCTAGCCCCCAAACAGCCTCTGTAGGATAAGCGACGATACCGCCATCACGAAGACTGGCAACAGCGGTTTGCAATTGGCTTAAATTAGCCATCAAGAGACGACCTACACTTCACCATTAGCTAACATTGCCTGCAGTGCTTGATCTTTTTCAATCACAACAGTAGCACTGGCAGCTCTATCTAGGCGAACGCGCTCGGCAAGGTCGCTATCAGCTACCGCCATAATTTGAGCCGCTAAATAGGCAGCATTCTTCGCACCCGCCTTACCTATAGCTACGGTTGCGACAGGAATCCCACCCGGCATTTGCACGGTAGAAAGCAGTGCATCGAGCCCGTTGAGGGAAGATTCAATGGGCACACCAATGACTGGTTTAGTGGTTGCAGCAGCTACTGCACCGGCTAAATGAGCCGCCATACCTGCGGCACAAATGAAGGCCACAGCACCGCGTTGATCGGCGTCAACCACATAGTCATGGGTATAACTTGGGGTTCTATGGGCAGAGCTTATCTTAACCTCAAAGCTAACATCCAAGCTTCTGAGCACGGTTATGGCTGATTTCATAACTGGTAGATCTGAATCAGACCCCATAAGAATTGCGATAAATGGTTGTGACATATAAGCTCCTAGCCCGTGAATAATTTGCCTGCCATTGTCCTGCCCTAATGCAAAACATTCAACTACTATCAGCGCTAATTACTTAATTCGAGAAATACCTAAAATACCATTGTCTATGTAGCCCAATAATTCTAATTCAACCAACATCGAGAGTAGATCTACTTCCGATAAAACAGATTTTTCACCAATCAATGAAAATTGCATAGGCTGGTAATCAATCAACTCCAACAAGCCTGCTAACGCAGGTTCTAGTTCGGGTAGCAAAGGGATAGCCTCCACTGCTGACAGCGGATAAGACACCTCTATTTCATCCATTATATCGTCGATACTTTGCACTAGCTTTGCGCCTTGAGCTATTAAGCGATGGCAGCCAACGCTTCCCTGATAATCGATAGGCCCGGGGACTGCGAACACTTCCCTATTCTGCTCAAGCGCTGTTCTAGCGGTAATCAGTGTACCACTGCTACTTCTAGCTTCGATGACCAACACACCTAGCGCCAAACCACTAATAATTCGATTGCGCCTGGGGAAATTAGCTGCCAAAGGAGAACTTCCTGGTAAATACTCACTAACCCAGCAACCCTTATTCAAAAGCTGATGCGCTAACTGCCTATTGCGATATGGGTAGATCTTATCGAGCCCAGTACCCATGACAGCAATACTTGAGCCCCCATGATCAACAGCCCCAGCATGAGCTGCACTATCTACCCCTTGAGCCAAGCCACTAGTAATCACCAATCCTAACTGGGACAATTCTCTGGCAAAACGATAGGCGTGACGTAAACTTGAGCTGCTCGCATTACGGCTGCCGACAATCGCTATTTGCCAGCGAGATAATACATCTACATCCCCCTTATAAAAAAGCACGACGGGAAAATCGGCAATTTGAGCTAACAGGAAGGGGTATTGTTTATCGCTATAATTAATCATTCGAATGGTATTGCGATCCAATTCAAGTTCAATTTTACTAACTTGTTTGTATAAATGACCATCACTATTGAAGAACTGACTAATTTGATTGTAGTTTGATAAGCCGAGTACGGCTCTCAATAGGTCTTGCTCAGGATTGAGTATAGGTCCAGTTTTTATAAAGATTTTTTTAATTTTTTGCCGGCCAATACCTGGCAACAAATTTAACCCCAACAGCAGCTTATTAACAGCACTTAACATAACCCCTCCCTGAGAACAGTTACAATCTAGCTTTGTTACCCTCTGAGCATGAGAGACTTCGCGACCTATCAAAGGACATCAGGATAGCTCGGTTATACGGGGTTATTGGAGCGAAGAGCCGACCCGTATCCAACATGTCGGACCCATGATGCCCGCTATTTAATTAGTTATTTGTCTTACCATGGCTGGCTAGATTGTGCTGGCTCCTCATCGCTTCCGCTTCAGTCTGAATAAACATCAGGGGGGTAATTAATTGTGCATGCTAATTTTATCACCGGTAGCGATTAATTCATTAGCATTTAAAACAATGGCGTAACTCAACTCCTCGAAGACACTGACCACCATTAACCTGCCGGCAATTTGCGCTGGTAATGTGACCAACTCATTGGTATTAGGATCAGTTACTTGCACAGCATCCTTGACTATATTGAATACATGACCAGCAGTAACCCCACTATCTATGCCTAAATCCAAAACCACACCACCATAACGGGTTATTTGAAAACTCTTCTCAACGGACGCTATAATTTTGCCCTCGACGCCGTTGGGCGCGGCGGCCAAATAGTACAGGGGCTTAAGATTAAGCTCTTGGGCCCTGACAATAAAGTCACCCGCATGGATAAGCCCTGTAGATCCGGTTATAAGAGCCCTCGATACATCACCCTGTTGATCAAGAATGGTGAGAGAACCCACTTTAACAATCTCAGTATTCTCGCGGGAAAAACCCAGTTCGGCGCCATAAACTTTACCGGGACGATATACGTGGTATTGATTAAACTCGGGATCCAAGATCCCCTTGATAAATAACTCATTACCGGTCGCCATAAATATGCCTAAATCAGCACTGGCCAGCACATAGGGCATTTTACTAATCCTTGCGGCATCGACTATCCGGTGCGAGGAGATAAATGCCTGTAGGGCTATTTTCGGAATAGCGGTTATCGGCGTGTATTTATCAACTACCCTAACCTTGGGCACTAGTTTGCGAAGGCTGGAGTTGGGATTATGCAAGCTTAAAAAAGGTTGGCCATTGCGGTATGACAGGAAGATCACATCCATAGGATAGATTAAATCAGGGTTCTTTATTTGTTGGTTATTTTTCCAAATCTGGGGCCACAACCATGGTGAATTTAAAAACACACTGGCAATATCCCATAGAGTATCGCCTTTCTTGACCACATACTGATTAGGAGAGTTGTTTTTTAATAGTTGCTGCGCGCTGACGGAAGCGCAAAACAACCCCAATAATACCGCCGTTAGTACTGCTTTAACACCATGAACTCTGTTCATATAAACCTCAATCCGAGCTGTTACATCACTGTATTCTGATTTAAATTATATAACAGATATGATCAAGAAGCATATTTTATGAAAGGGCCAAATAAATTACATTAGTTAAACAACACTACGTATAATAAGCATTATTAACATCGACAATAGATATTGTTTGGAAACTAATTATGGCCCTTCTTTCTATACTCGAGTATCCGGACCCAAGGTTGAGAACAGTTGCCTCTGAGGTTCTGTCAGATACAGTAGTCATACAAACACTTATTGACGACATGCTTGACACAATGTATGCGGCCCCAGGTATTGGCCTGGCGGCAACCCAAGTAAATAGGCACCAAAGAATCATCACTATCGATCTGTCAGAGGAGAGAAACTCGCCTCATATTTTAATAAACCCGACGATCAAGATTCTTAACCAAGAATCTGACAATATTAGTGAAGGATGTTTATCGATCCCGGGGTTTTCTGAAATATTGCATCGACCCAACCGAATATTGGTAACTTCGCTAACTAGAAACTTCACTCAAATATCTTTTGAAGCTACTGGACTACTTGCGGTTTGCATACAACACGAACTGGATCATTTAAATGGCAAACTCTACATTGACCACCTTTCAAGCATAAAACGCAATGAAATCAAGACCGAATTTGTTAAAGCTCATAAACTACAAAATTCTAGCCAATCGCTATAAATCAATACACCAAGGTAATCATGTCAAAACCTCTAAAAATAATCTTTGCCGGCACCCCTCCTTTTGCAGCAAACACATTACAAGCTTTATTGAATTCAAGTCACGAAATCATTGCTGTTTATACACAGCCTGATCGACGCTCAGGGCGAGGCAAGAAAATCACCTCCAGTGCAGTAAAACAAGTCGCCAGCCAACACAACATTGCAGTTTATCAACCGATAAACTTCAAAGATCAAGCCGAATTAACCCAACTGGCTACACTTAACGCAGATATTATGGTGATCGTCGCTTACGGTATAATTTTGCCGCAGAGCGTTTTAGACATACCACCTCTAGGTTGCATCAATGTACACGCATCAGTATTACCTCGCTGGAGAGGGGCAGCACCTATCGAGAGAGCATTGTTAGCGGGAGATCTAGAGACAGGCATTACCATAATGCAAATGGATAAGGGGCTGGATACTGGGGATATATTGAGCACGCAAACACTAAAGATAAATAGCAACATGACAAGTATGGATTTACAAGCGGTACTCAATGACATGGGAAGCGCCCTATTGCTCAATACCTTAGATGACATTTCTAGCGGTATACAAACCCCTACTCAGCAAGATAATGATAAAGCCACCTACGCAGAAAAGTTGCATAAGAGCGAAGGAAAAATCAACTGGCAACAAACCTCAGCTGAGATAGCCCTTAAAATCAGAGGCTTAAATCCACGTCCTGTGGCCTTTTCTACTCTTAACGATCAAACAATACGTATATGGTCTGCCACACAACTTACCGACATAACCGACCACAGCATTACCTATAAACCTGGTACCATTTTAAACATCAGCAAAAAAGGCATTGAAGTATCTTGCTTAGACCAAAGCAGACTGCTTATACGGACGATTCAACTCCCCGGAGGTAAGCAGCTATCCATTGAAGATGTTATAAATTCCAGAAAGGATTTATTTCGAATAGGTGCTGCCTTCATATCCACTAACGAGACGAACAACTAGCCATGAACGCCAGACTCCTTGCTATACGGGTTATCACTCCGCTGCTTAATAATAGCGGTTCACTTAAATACAGCCTGCAGAAACAACTCGCCGATTGCCCTGAAAACCAGAGGCCTTTCTTGCAAGAGCTCTGTTATGGCTCTATGCGCTTTTATCCGAAACTTATTGGCATCGTCAACAGCCTGATAAAAAAACCAATACGGACCAAAGATACAGACATAAAAGCAATACTGCTCATTGGCATTTATCAACTCTATAAAATGAACACTGCAGAACATGCCATCATTAGCGAAACTGTCGATATCTGCAAATTAGTTAACAAACAGTGGGCCGTTGCTTTTGTTAACGCAGCACTTCGTAATTTTCAAAGAAACAAAGACTCCATTATTTCATCATTGGATAGCGATTTATCTTTTAAATACAACCACCCTGCTTGGTTTGTTCATAAACTAAAGAGTAATTGGCCAGACGATTGGCAGCAAATTCTAGCTGCAAATGATCAACACCCACCTCTCACTTTAAGGCTAAACTGCAACAAGGTTTCACGTGAAACATATATTGATCAGCTGGAAACGATAGGAGTAATAGCAACTAAAACTGAGTACTCAGAATACGGCATTACTCTAGACAAACCTTTAGACGTTAAAACCTTACCTGGATTCGAAGAAGGCCAGGTCAGTGTTCAAGATGAAGCAGCACAATTAGCGGCGATACTTATTTCACCCGAACCAGGCGATAACATTCTTGATGCCTGTAGCGCCCCTGGTGGGAAATTATTGCACTTGTTAGAGTTAGCGGATACTGAAACAACCAAGATCCAAGGGATTGAGTTAGAGGAAAGAAGAGCAGCAAGAATCATTGAAAACTTCACCCGCTTAAAAATCAACTGTGAATTACACATAGCCGATGCAACGACAAGCGACTGGTGGGATAAAAAGAAATTTAATAAAATACTGCTAGATGCACCTTGTAGCGCCACAGGTGTGATCCGAAGAAACCCAGATATAAAATTATTAAGACAAGCCGAAGACATCCATAAGGTTGCTAAATTACAAAAGCAAATATTAGAGAATATGTGGAGTATGCTTGAAGAGAATGGGATACTTGTTTATGCAACTTGCTCGATATTCCCGCAGGAGAATGAAAAAATAATTGCAGCTTTCATCAAAAACAATACCGACGCAAAAGAACTTAGTATTAATGCACACTGGGGAAACAAACGCCCCTACGGACGACAATTATTTCCACGGGACAAAGGGCATGACGGCTTCTATTACGCAGTCATTACAAAGGTTCAACAACAAACCTAATAAACTTTCTGCCTAATTACTCTAATCCATTAAAACACAACAGATTCTACATAATTTTACGAGCACAGACATGAAGATAATAATCCTAGGGGCTGGTCAAGTTGGCGGCACACTGGCTGAAAACCTCGCAAGTGAAGCTAATGACATTACAATAGTAGACTGTGACGCCGATCGATTAAGAGAATTACAAGATAGGCTAGACATAAGTACCATTGAGGGAATGGCATCTTACCCAAGCACACTAGAAAGAGCAGGTGCTGAAGATGCCGACATGCTAATTGCCGTCACTAGCAGTGACGAAGTTAATATGGTCGCCTGCCAACTTGCACAAACGCTGTTCAACACACCCACTAAAATAGCCAGGGTGCGCAGCCATGATTATATAAAACATGCCAAGAAAATATTTTGTAAAAACGCATTGCCAATTGACGTGATTATAAGCCCGGAACAGCTAGTCACGAAGAACATAAAACGACTGATAGAAAGACCTGGAGCACTCCAGGTTTTAGACTTTGCAGATGGCAAGGCACAGCTAGTTGCAGTCAAAGCCTATCATGGCGGTCTGCTCGTCGGCCATCAAATATCTTACCTTAAACAACACATGCCGAATGTCGACACGAGGGTAGCGGCCATTTTCCGTCAAGGCCACCCTATCACTCCCCAAGGGGATACAATAATCGAGGCGGATGATGAAGTGTTCTTTATCGCGGCCACAGAGGACATCCTCTCAGTGATGGGCGAGTTAAGGCGCTTAGATAACCCCTATAAACGTATCATCATTGCAGGAGGCGGTAATATTGGCGCAAGACTAGCCGCCTCTATTGAACAAGATTTTCAGGTAAAGATTGTAGAGCGAGACATGGCACGCTGTAACACATTGGCCAACACTTTAAACAACACCATCGTGCTGCATGGCAACGCATCTGATAAGGATCTATTATTAGAGGAAAACATTGAAGATACGGATGTGTTTTGCGCTTTAACCAATGATGATGAGGCAAATATTATGGCCTCGATGCTAGCTAAAAAATTAGGGGCTAGGAAAGTAATGACCTTAATTAATAACCCAGCCTATGTCGATCTGGTGCAAGGTGGCGTGATAGACATTGCAATATCACCTCAGCAAACGACGATAGGAGCACTTCTCACCCACGTCCGCAAAGGCGACGTTGCCGCTGCCCACTCTCTTCGCAGAGGTGCTGCAGAAGTGTTAGAAGTCGTAGCACACGGTGATGCGCGTAGCTCAAAAGTAGTAGGTAAAGCCCTAGGTGATATCGTACTTCCACAGGGAACAACGATCGGGGCAATCATCAGAGATGATAAAGTCATCATTGCACACGACCATGTCATCACCCGCAACAATGACCATCTAATATTGTTTTTGGTTGATAAAACTAAAATCAATGAAGTGGAAAAACTGTTTCAAGTTGGGCTAGCTTTTTTCTAACACTACTCAAATACACCCGTCAAAGTACCGAGCAAATAGACACTATGCATTACAGAATAATATTAAAGATACTGGGTATCTTGTTGATGCTGTTTAGTATCACCATGATACCGCCGGCGATAGTCTCTCATATATACAAGGATGGATTGTATTCCATTTTCTATTTTTGCTCGGCGATCACACTGATTACTGGATTTGTATTCTGGTTACCCTCAAGTAATGTAAAAGAAGAACTAAGAACCAGAGACGGGTTTGTAGTAACGGTAATGTTCTGGTTAGTGCTGAGTATTTTCGGGGCCATCCCCTTTGCACTAACCCAAGAGCTACATTTAAGTATTGTCGATGCAGTGTTTGAATCAATGTCAGGGCTTACCACAACCGGTGCGACGGTTATCACCGGGATTGATCAACTGCCAAAATCCATTTTGTATTATCGGCAGCAGTTACAATGGCTCGGTGGTATGGGAATCATTGTACTAGCAGTGGCTATTTTGCCAATGCTGGGTATTGGCGGGATGCAATTGTACCGCGCTGAAACACCAGGCCCGGTCAAAGACAATAAACTCACGCCTAGAATTGCTGAAACAGCAAAAGCACTCTGGTACATTTATGCCACTTTAACTGTGGTTTGTGCAGTATCTTATTGGTTAGCTGGGATGAGTTTTTTTGATGCACTTACCCATAGCTTCTCAACCGTTGCGATTGGTGGTTTTTCGACCCACGATGCCAGCATTGGCTATTTTAATAGCCAGGCGATCGAGACGATCTGTGTCATATTTATGATAATTTCAGCAATGAACTTCGGTCTTCATTTTTTTGCATGGCGAAGAAAAACAATTAGTCACTATTGGCAGGATCCTGAAGTTAAATTCTTTTTAACCACATTAGCGATCACCATCATGGTTAGCATTTCGCTATTAATCATCAGTGCCAACTATCCAGTACTGCAAGCTTTTAGCAAGTCCGTCTTCATGGTGGTATCAATTGCAACCACCACAGGATTTGCCACCTCGGACTTTGCCAACTGGCCGACCGTGCTGCCCTTTTTATTGATGCTGACCGCCTTCGCCGGTGGCTGTGCAGGATCTACAGCTGGCGGGATGAAGATAATACGGGTACTACTTATTTTCAAACAGGGCCACAGAGAAGTAAAACGCCTGGTTCACCCCAGCGCTGTGTACTCGGTTAAGTTGAGCAACAAGCCTATTTCAGAGAAAGTACTGCAGGCAGTGTGGGGATTCTTTTCAGTTTACATGCTGGTTTTTGTGATTATGCTACTGGCCATCATGGCCACGGGTATTGATCAAATCACAGCTTGGTCAGCAGTGGCTGCTACCTTGAACAACTTAGGCCCTGGACTTGGAGACGTGTCGGCGAACTACAGTGAGATTAACGATACAGCGAAGTGGATTTTATGCTTTTCTATGATACTGGGTCGACTGGAAGTATTTACCTTGTTAATTTTATTCACCCCAACATTCTGGCGCAGGTAATCAATCCAAGAGCATTAGCTTACCTGTATCAGATGTCACTTTAGCACTAGGTGTTAAATTCCTAATATAATTTTGTATAACCTTCGGGGGCTTTTTTAAAGCGCTTATACTCCCATTGATACTGCTCAGGACAGGCTTTTACAATAGCTTCAATATTGCAATTAAGACTGCGCATTGAACTCTCTATATCACCCTCTAGCGGCACCTTAAGCTCACTAAACTCAATGGCAAAACCTAAGCCATTGGGCTGCCTAATAGCGACGCCGGCAATCACTTCGCACCCCGTCTTTGCGGAC
>SPKZ01012625.1_pt1 | contig 11047 bp, 5 predicted proteins | sample 2456571 | NCBI WGS metagenome assembly SPKZ01 (sample SAMN11192286, study PRJNA482655) | marine metagenome | biome: ENVO:00000447; feature: ENVO:00000244|ENVO:00000211|ENVO:00000569|ENVO:00002023; material: ENVO:00002151; isolation source: ocean water from marine abyssalpelagic zone ...
GTTTCTTTTGATCTCGATTCACCAATTGAACCCATTCTAAAAACAACTTCTTTTTGAGTTTCTTCTATTTCCGTATTTAAAATTTCGATTTTTCTATTGGCTTCTTCAATGTGCTTTTGAGGTGTAATATCTTGAGAAATTGCAGTGTAACATAAAAATTCACCTTTAATATTGTATTCTGGAGTAATAATTACGTACAACCAATAGTCTTTTCCACCCTTAGTTGTATCTTTAATTTCGCCTCTCCAGACCTCGCCTTTTGCTATGGTTTCTAGTAATTCTTCATAAAACTCATTGCTCACATTTTTGTATTTAAATATACTGTGATTTCTGTCTAATAATTCATCTTTCGTATACTCAGACATTTTACAAAATGCAGCACTTACATATAATATTTTTCCATCTACATCTGTTTTTGAAGCAATTACATGTTCATCAAAAGTCGATAATAATCCATTTACTTCATAATTTAAACTCTCTACTTCTTTTTGGTGAGTAATATTTACAAAAATATTTGTAAAGTTCAAAAACTCATTATTATTATCATATTCTGCAAAACGATTTAATTGAGCCCAAAAAACACTTCCTGTTTTTGTTATATACATTAGCTCACCTATCCAAGGTGTATTATCAAGATAAGACTTTTTTAGAGATAATAAAGTATCGTCATCTTGATCCTTGTGTCTTAAAAACTCATGTGTTCTACCTATTAATTCTTCTTCTTCATAACCAAAAGCTTTACAGAAAGCTTTACTTACATAAGTAATATTACCTTCTAAATCAACTTTTGAAGCAATTACAGATTTATCAAAAGAACCTATTAATTTTTTTAAATCGTGATTTAACATTCCAATTTCATTTCTTGTTTTTTCTAAGTCTAAAATATTCTCATACGATCTAATTGCAGTGGTTACCGTTGTTATTAGTTTTTTTGAAGTCAATTCTGTTTTTTCTTTATAATCATTAATCGCATAATTCATCACCACTTCATTTTCTGGGATATCTGCTGCTTGCCCGGTTCGTAATACAATTTGAATGAGGTGATTATCAAACTCATCGCGTATTTTTTTAACTACTTGAAGGCCCGCATCATCACTTTCCATAATTACATCTAATAAAATCAATACAATATCTTCGTTATCTCTTACTTTTTCTATCGTCTCAGCCCCAGAATACGTAGAAATAAACTCAAGCGTTTTGTTTTTATATATGTAGTTTTTTAAAACCGTTTTAGTTAGAGTATGAACATCTGCTTCATCATCAGCAATAATTATTTTCCAAGTCTCTTTTTTTTCTCCTATAGTTTCTTCTTTTTTATAAAAGTTCATCTTTGCCATTTTAAGCCTTTTTGTATTAGCTTATTTTCAATTAATTTTATTATCAATTATTAAAGCCAACAATTCAAAATAATTTAAATATTTATTTATTATTATAATACAAGTAATATTAAAATAGATTGATTTTTAAATTATAAGTATTGCTTCAAATAAATATTAAGAATATTAAAAATAATAATTATATAAGGTAAAGTATATAGACTTTATGTGCTTTTAGGCTTTAAATATATTCTAAAAATATTTTATAATCTAGCTCTAATATTATAATTAGAGCCTAAGAAAGCAGATGTTTTAGAAAACAAAAAATTTTAATTGTTTTTATATTATCAAAAGTTTTTTATAAACAAAGAGATCAAGATAAATCAGAGTTAAAGTAAAAAGACTTATTCATTTTTATAAGAATATTTTCTTTATTTTTTTATAAAGGTAAAATAATTAAAAATAATACACCTTCTTTTTCTATACTTTCACATGTTATTTTACCATTTAACCTTGAAGTTATAATATTATAAATAATATTTAATCCCAAACCACTTCCCCCTTTATCCCTATTTGTAGTAAAAAAAGGATCAAATATTTTATTTATATGTTCTTTTTTTATTCCCTTACCATTGTCTTGATAAGTAATGAAAAGATTGTCATTTTTTTTCTCCAAATCAATGATAATTTTTCCTTTTTCTCCTTCTGTAAAAGCATGTATCACTGAATTCATCACTAAGTTAGTGATAATTTGTGAAAAAGAACCGGGATAAGAGTTTATTCTTATATTGTCTTTTGAATTAACGACAATCTTAATATTTGTTTTTTTAGTAACAGAATGAAGACTTAATAAAACTTCATTCGCATATTTAGAAACATTAAATGTTCTTTTTTCTTCACTGCTTTGATCAACGGCCACTTGTTTAAAGGAGCGTACTAAAGCAGCAGCTTTTAGTAAATTTTTATGAATTAAGGAACTTAGTTCAGAAGAAGTAGATAAATATTCTTCAAAAGACTCTTGACTCATTTCTTCATTCTTATATTGTTTATTAATTTCTTTGCTTATTTCTTCAAAATGAGAAATACCCGTTAAACTAATACCAACTGGTGTATTAATTTCATGTGCCACCCCAGCAACCAATCCACCTAAACTTGCCATTTTCTCTGATTCAATTAGTTTCTCTTGAGTATTTTTTAGATTTTGAATCATTGTTTGTAGTTCTTCATTTGAATCTTCTAACTCTTCATTCGCACGTTCGTAATCAATTACTCTTTGTATGACTTCTTCTTTTAAGGATTTTTGACTTGAAATATCTCTTATTATAGAATAAATTAAACTTCGATCTTTTAACTTAATTTGTATAAGCGTATTTTCAATCCAAAAAAGTTTTTTTTGACTGGTCCAAGCCAAACGTTCATGAACAGAAAAATTTGTTTGCAAGCATTCTTGCATTTTTTCTTCAAATAAATCTTTAGATTTTCTACCATCTGGTTGTAAAAGAGGAGCCAATTGTCCAGGTTTTCCGCTTCTTAAACTTTTAATATCTTTGATATCATACATTTTTAATAAAGCATTATTACAATTAATTAACTTATTATCTTCAATAATAGTAAGTCCATCTGTTGTACCATTAAATAAAGCCTCAAAAAAATTCTTTTGTTCTTCTAACTGTATTTTAGTTCGCTCAATTTTTTTCTTGGCAGAAGCTAACTTTTGTAAAAAATACAAAATAATAAGTAAAACAAAAGCAAAAGCAACAAGAATTTGATAAATTATTGTTTTATCAACTTCCGTAGTAATATCTGTATTCACCCATTTATTTTTTATATCTAGTTTTTCTTTTCTTGAAATACTTCGTATAACTTTATTAATAATACTAAGCAACTCAGAATAGTCTTCTTGAATAAGAAAATTAAAAGCCACCTTTTCTTCGCTTATTCCTGTAATCTTAAGCTCCGGGAAAAAGTTTTGTATAAAATATATTGCAACTTCTGAACTCGAAATAAAAGCATAGGCATTTCCATTAGAAACTAAAGAAAGAGCGTCCTTGATGCTCTTAGTTTCAATAATAATAGTATTTGGATAATGTTTTTTTATATAATAATAAGCAGGAGAGTTTAAGGGAAGTGCTAATGTTTTAGCAGAAATATCTTCTATATCCTTAGAGAAAGGAGCATTTTTATTGCTTACAATCGCAAAATTAAAATGGGTCAAATCTTCACTTTTTAAAGCACTTATATTTATTGATTCAACATTTCCAAGTTTTGGAATTAAGTCGATTTTTTGAGTATTAAAGTTTTGTGATAATTCTTTATTGTTCGTGACCTTTTTAAGATGAAAAGTTAATTTTGTTTTTTCTTCAATAATTTTTAGATAATCAGCAAATAAACCCGTATAATTTTTTTCATCTGCAAAAGAAAAGGGTTGCCAGTTTATTTGAGAAAAATATATAATAGGATTATTTTCAATAAAACGTTTTTCTTTTAATGTAAATAATATTTTATTATTATCGTAATTATAATCTTTATAAATACCCTTAATAAATACAAAAGTATCTAATTTTTCAAAAGAAGAAAGCTTTGGAATTAATTCAAGTGAAGAGTATTTTTTCAACTCTTTTTCATTAAAATAGATTTTAAGATAACCTACTTTAATGGGGATTCCACGTTTTAAATAATAACTGTCTTGTTGAAAGAATTTTTTAAATATTTCTACTGAAGACGAAAGGATTATTTTATTATCTTTTTCATTATCAAATATTTCAACTTTATCAATAAAATCAAGAGAAGAAAATACATTAACAATTTTTTCCAATTCACTCTGGTTATTATTAAAAATACTTTTTGATACCAAAGAAGCAAGCAAAGAACTAATTTGAACTTTTCCATAAATATTACTTTTAACATAATCAAAAAAAACATCTTCATACTCACCATTATCTTTTATTTCTTCTAAATTATTATTAAAAACATCTCGTAATTTTGAACTTCTAAAAGCTATTTTATAGGTATTTTTTTCTGGAAAAATATAGTCAAATTTATATTCATCTAAAGAATTGTTTGAAAGTTTTTTTAAATACCATGAAAATATATTTTTGTCCAAAATAATTAGATCTACTTCTTTATTTAAAAAGTCCCTTACCATATTTTCATATTTACTTGCTTCAGAATAATTGAGGTCTCTGTTGCTTAAGTTAAATTCTTTTTCGTACCAAGGCCCTAAATATTGGTATGCTTTTGGAAAAGCAATAATACTTTTATTTTTTAAATCTTTAACCTTATTAATGTAAAAATTATCATCAACTCTTGAAACAACAACATTTTGAAATGATATAAAATCGTCTGAATAAAAGAAATTGTCTTTATTGTCTTTTACCCCCACTGAAATATCAATATCATTGTTCTGAGCAAGTACCTTGTTCATATTAAAGAGAGGAAAATTTCTAACTTTTGTTATTGTTACATTTGATTTATTTAAAATCTTTTTAATCAAATCATATTCTATTCCTTTAAGGTACTCTTTGTTTAAAACATAAGGTTCAATATCAGAAGAAAAAGCAATACTTACCTCTTTTTTAAATTTTTTTGATTCAAGCCATTTCAAAATAATTGCATTTTTTTCATAAATGGGGATAGAGTATAAAGATTTTTGAATAATATTTCTTAATAAAATATCTTCTTTTTTAAAAATATAATGTAAAGTATGTTCTTTTATATCATTTTGCGATATTGCAAGAAAATCTAATATTCCAAGTTCCTTTAATTTATATTCTACTGCCATTTGACTATCAAACAGGGCATCAACTTCATTTTTTAAAAGCCTGATAATTGAATCTTCTAAATTAGCTGTTTCAACAATTATTATGTTTTTGTATAGTTTTTCTAATTCTTTGATACTAGAATAACCCTTTACTATCGCTAGTTTTTTATTAGTTAAATCTTTAAATCCCGTTATTCTTGAGGCATTTTGTTTTATATAAATAAATTCGTTAATAGGCAAATAGGATTCTGAAAACAAAGCAAATTTTTCTCTATTCTTTGAATAGTAAGCGCTTGGAATCAAATCGAGTTCTTTGTTTTTAAAGCTTTGAATAAGACTATTCCATGGTTTTACTTCTACAGTGTATTTTAAACCCGAAACTTCAAATGCTTTAATTAAAATTTCACCTACCACACCTTTTATTTTTTTATCTTCAAAAAAAACAAAAGGTTTCCAATCTTCTATCCCTACTTTGATAGTAGAAGCATTTTTAATATAAAACAATTCTTCTTTTGTAAAAATAGAAGTACTTTTTTCTTTTTTATACCATTTATCATTAAATATCTGTATTTGTTCTCTAGAAAGGGATTGAAGCCCCTTATTTATAATCGAACTTGCAATTTTATTTTCTTTATAACTTCCTATATATAGATTTCCTTCTTTTATAAAAACTTTTTTTGAAACTTTTAACTTATACTTCTTTAAAAATTCAGTTCTAACTTCTCCAAATAAACCCGCATCAAGCTCATTTTTTGAAATAAGCTCTAAAATTTCGACTTCTGTTTTTCCTTCATAAATTTGACTTAAAGGAGCCAGTCTTTTTAAAGCATTAATTGTAATACTGTTTTTATTTACACCTACAAGTTTGTAGGTTAAATCCTTCAAAGAATTAATACTTGTTTCATTTTTTCGTACAATAAGGTCATGTGGATAAAAAAAATAAGGCAAAGAATAAGTGAAATAATTGTCTCTTTCTTTTGACCAAGAAAGAGACATTATTCCATCCGTATTTCCATTCTTAACACTTAAAAAAGCTTCACTCCAAGAATGAAAAACTTTTGGAATTAAATTAATGCCTAAATTTATATTAATTTGATTTAACATATCAATATTAAAACCAACTAATTTATTTTCTTTATTATAAAAAGATACTTTTTTCCAGTTTTCTAAAACAGCAATTGTTAAGAGTGGGTTTTCTTTTAAATACTTGCGTTCTTCTTTTGTTAAAATATTATTTTTCTTCTGTGTTATTTTCAATTTTGTTTCAGAAAAAGACAAACTAACAAAAAGAAATAAAATCATAGCTACTTTAAGAATATTACTCATCTTTTCCCTTTGTTCTTTTAAGCCCTAAAATATATTAGCATTATAATTAATTACATTATAATTATAATACAATTAATTATAAATATACTAGCCACTTTAAATATTAATTTTTATATTACAGTCTTTAAATATTTAGAAAAATCTCAAAAACCACACCTTCATTTTCTATACTTCTACAGGTAATTGATCCATTTAATGTTTTAGTAATAATATTAGAAGTAATATTTAAGCCCAAACCACTTCCCCCATTTTCCCTGTTTGTAGTAAAAAAAGGATCAAATATTTTTTCTAAGTTCTCTTTTTTTATTCCTTTTCCATTGTCTTTAAATAGTATATGTATTTGTTCTTTTTTTTCTTTAATATCAATAATAATCAAACCTTTTTCTTTTTCATCAAAACCATGAATAATTGAATTCATAATTAAATTAGTAATAACTTGAGAGAAAGGACCAGGATAAGAGTTCACTTTTAGTTTTTCATCACAATTTACTTCAATAACAATATTTGTTTTTTTTGTAAAGGGGTGAATACTGTTAAGTATTTCTTCTATATATTCGTTAAAATAAAACACTCTTTTTTCTTCGCTGCTTTGATCAACAGCAACTGTTTTAAAAGATTTAATCAAAACAGCTGCTTTTTTCAAATTTTTATATATTAAATTTGACAACTCTTCTGAAGTAGATAAAAAATCCTCAAAAGCTTCTTGTGTCATTAAGTCATTTTTATATCTTTCTTTTATTGAAGTACTCATTTCAACAAAATAACTTACAGAAGTTAAACCAATACCAATAGGTGTATTTATTTCATGTGATACGCCTGCAACCAAAGAACCCAAAGAAGCCATTTTTTCCGCGTCCACTAATTGTAATTGCATTTTTTTAATATCTTCATTGGTATTATTAAGTTCAATGTTTTTATCTTCTAATTCCTGCGTTCTTCGTTTCACTTTTGTTTCTAAAATCTTCTTTTCAGCGATATCTCTCCATACACAGTGAATTACATATTCTTTATCAATCATAATCTTTGTTAAAAGAATATCTACCCAACAATGCTCGCCCGTGGATTTAAGATGAACCCACTCAAAACTTACATGTCCATTTTTAAAACACTCTTTTACTAAAGACATAAACTTTACACTTGAATTCTCACCGTTAGGTTGCAAAGCAGGAGAATGGTATTGAAGTTCTTTTTTTAAAAAAGATTTTTTTTCTGTGTATTTTAATAAAGATAAAGCGGCCGAATTACAATCAATAATTTTCCCATGCTTATACAAAAGTAAACCTTCCGAAGTATCTCTAAATAAAGTTTCAAAATTTTCCTTTTGTTCTTTAATTGCAAAATTTGCTACTCTTAATTTTGCGATAAAATACAAACTTATTATTAATATAAGTAAAAAAACAAATAACAATTGATATATTATTCTATAATCAATAGCTGTATTTATTTGATTTTCAATCCATTTATTTCTTATATTTTTTTTTTCATCTTTACGTAAGACATCAAGGTTATTCTTTTTTTTGATTTCTTGAAGTTTTTTGTTTTTTATCCATTTTTTTTATATATTTTTAATATCAGCATTCGTTATTTGCCTCATACCCATTAATACAAAAGAAGAAAAATCCGCTTTGTCCTTTGAAATTGCTGCATAAAGCCAATTATTCATTTTAAAATTTTTTACTTCACTTATTTTTTTATTATAAACATAAAGTTTAGTACTTACTTGTAAAAATGGGTCTAAATAATGGATATCTGCAGCTCTTTTTTTACTCTTAAACAAAGCAGAATGAATATCAACGTCTTCATTTTTAATAGCATCAAGACTTTTTTCCCAAGTATAAGGAATAAACTCAATCTTTGTTTGTGTTTTTTTTGCCCAAAGTTTCCAATAATCAATAACTATCCCAGCAGCATTGTTTTTATCATCAATAAAAGTATAAGGAGACATGTCAGAAATAATTGCAATTTTAATAATCTTCCCAGATAAAGTAGAGCTCATAAAAAAAGAAAGTAATAAAATTATATACAGCAATTTTTTCATGTCTTTTCCTTATAATTAAATAATTATAGTAAAAACTACCCCATCCTATAATTTACTTTCACATTTAATGCTAACATTTAAACCAATCATAATAATATTATAAATTATATATAAAGCAAGTCTCTAAGCACTATTTTTTAATTAGTAATAAAAAATATATCCTGTATCTTTGAAAGAGTATCTTTTAATATAAAATACCATAGAAGTTGTTATTGAAATAAGCATCAAGTTTTCTATTTTATAAATAAAAATATCTTTACATTTTTATGTACTTGAAGCTTGAAAATCTTTTTATTCCTATTCAATAAGTATAAAGTAATTTTGTTTGTAGTAGAAGAATCTAAAATAACTATTATTAGTATAATAGTTATTTTAGTAATTGAAGATAAATTATATAAGGACAAAGCATTTAAAGCTCAATTTATCCTAAATTTCCTAGGGTAAGTAAGGGCGAGTAAGGTTTTCAACTTCATCTTTTTTGATGTATACCGAGTCTTCAACTCTAGCTCCTCCATAAGCTCTAAAATGAGAAATAACATCCCAGTTAAACTCTTTTTTTCCAAGATGATTTTTCAAAAGCTGATCGATAACATAAACACCTGGCTCAACAGTAAAAACATTTCCTTCTTCGATATTTTTATTTAATCGTAAAAAAGGATGTTTTATTGACATGTTATGTGCAGTTCCATATTCATCACTTATAGTATTTCCAATATCATGCACTTGCAAACCAATATAGTGTCCAACCCCAGCAGGACAAAAAACTTTCGTAAATTCTTTCTCATAAATTTCATCTGCACTAATATTCATGAAATTAAAATCTGCAAGAATTTGAGCAGTATCTAAATGCATTTGTTCTTGAAGTACTTCATAATTCATGTTTATTTTAATTTTAGAAATAATATTTAAACAAGACTCATCAACTGCTTGTATTAAGTCAGAAAAAGACTCATGTCCTTTTTTTACATGGGTTCTTGTAATATCAGCATGATATCCTCTAAAAGAAGCACCTGCATCTAAAAGAAAAGACTTAGCATCATATTCATGCGTTTTATAATCAACATAATGTAATATTGCAGCACTTTCATCAAAAGCAACAATATTAGTATAAGGAACTTCTTCTTCTTTATAAGATAAAGCTTTTAAATACAGTAAATGCGTTTCTAATTCACTTTTCCCCTCTAAAAAAGCAGTTCGTGCAGCATTATGTGCTTTTGAAGCCAGTTTATTGGCTTTTCTCATACACTCTACTTCATAAGTACTTTTAATGGTACGGGAGAAATGAAGGGCATGAATTAAAGAATAATCATTCAAGGATTTAAAAGAAAAATCTTTAAAACGATTTATTTCTTCTCCTAAAAAAGCAGTATTTTTAAGATTTGAGGGAAGAACATTTTTCATATCAGCTAAAGAGTGATAATATGTAATATTAAAGAATTCTGTCCACTCCCCTTCTAGTTCTTTAGGCTGAGAATCCCAATAATCAACTTTTTGAAAAACAATTAGTTCTGGTTTTTCATCTCTTTTATACCTTATAAAAGAGTGAGGATTTTTTAATACGGGCAGTAAATATTTAAAATTCGTATACACCTTATAGGGATATTTATTATCATCCAAATAAATAGTTTTGGCTTCACCTGAATACAATATAATTTCATCGTATTCATTTTTCTGCATTGTTTTATTCAATACTGACAATATTTTACTTAAGTGTTCTTTATATAATTCTTTCATATTGTTGGAATCGCTCCTAATAATCGTTTTGTATAGTCCGCTTTGGGATTAGAAAACAGCTCTTCTACACTTGATAACTCAACAATATCACCAAAATACATAACCATAATCCTATCTGAAATGTGTTCAACCACAGATAAGTCATGAGAAATAAAAACGTAGGTTAAAGAAAATTCTTCTTGTAAATCAAGAAGTAAATTTAGTACTTGTGCTTGAATAGATACATCTAAAGCAGATACGGGTTCATCACATACAATAACTTCAGGTTTTAGAACTAAAGCTCTAGCTATTCCAATTCTTTGCCGCTGTCCCCCTGAAAATTGATGAGGGTATCTATCATACCAATCTTTTTCAAGCCCTACTCTTTTCATAATTTCATACACTTCTGCAACGATTTCTTTTTTACTTAGAGTTGTATTTAATTCTAAAGGTTCAGCAATGATTTTCCCAACTGTCCATCTTGGATTTAAAGAAGAATAAGGATCTTGAAAAATAATTTGTACTTTTTTTCTATACTCTTTCCACTCTGCATCATTAAATGTAGATATATCCTTACCTTTAAAAAATATTTGTCCGCTACTTGGCTGTTCTATATTTAAAAGCAGTTTAGCAGTAGTTGATTTTCCGCAACCACTCTCTCCTACAATTGAATACGTCTCACCTTTATAAACATCAAAAGAAATTTTATTTACCGCATTAATTAGCAGAGGAGAAGAAAACAGACCTTTAGAAATAGCATAGGTTTTTTCTAAATTTTTAATTTCAAATATTTTCTCTTTACTCATCTTATTTCCTTTGGAAAATCTAAATAATTAACATTTTCATCCACTGTATCCAGTCTTGATTTTCTTTTTACTTTTCCAGGTATTGGAA
>SPKZ01016206.1_pt1 | contig 11043 bp, 13 predicted proteins | sample 2456571 | NCBI WGS metagenome assembly SPKZ01 (sample SAMN11192286, study PRJNA482655) | marine metagenome | biome: ENVO:00000447; feature: ENVO:00000244|ENVO:00000211|ENVO:00000569|ENVO:00002023; material: ENVO:00002151; isolation source: ocean water from marine abyssalpelagic zone ...
CATGCGGCGAGCTCGCGTGCCAATCAACCGATCGTCTCCGTGAACACGGCAGCAATCCCACGCGAACTTCTCGAAAGCGAGCTTTTCGGTCACGAACGCGGGGCATTCACCGGAGCCATCGACTCGCGGGTGGGCCGCTTCCGCGACGCGGACGGCGGCACCCTCTTCCTCGATGAGATCGGCGACATGCCGATCGACCTGCAGGCGAAGCTCCTGCGCGTCCTGCAGGACGGCGAAGTCACATCGGTGGGCGGAAAGAAGCCTCAACAAGTCGACGTGCGCATCATCGCTGCCACCCACCGCAACCTCGACACCCTGGTGCGGGACGGCTCGTTTCGGGAGGACCTCCTCTACCGCCTGAACGTCGTGCCCGTGCACCTCCCGCCGCTGCGCGAGCGACAACCCGATATCGCCCTCCTCGCTCAACACTTCACCCAGCGCTACGCGGAGGAGCTGGCGGGCGGGCCCCGCTATCTGGCCCCCGCGGCCATCGACCACCTCGCGGATCACGACTGGCCGGGCAACGTCCGCGAGCTCGAGAACGGCATCAAGCGGGCGCTCGTGCTGTCGAACTCCGAGGTCCTGACCGCCGACGACTTCGACTTCCTCAACGGCTTGACCACGGACCGTGCGAACGGCGTCGGCGATCTGCCCGCGCTCGTGATGGACGAAGTCGAGGCCGCATTGGCGGCAGAGGAGACGGGCGACCTGTATCGGACGCTTCTCGACCGCGTGGAGCGACCGCTCATTGAAACCGTGCTCCGACGCACCGAGGGCAACCAGATGCGTGCCGCTGCCCTGCTCGGAATCAACCGCAACACGCTGCGGAAGAAGATCGTGGAGCTCGGCATCCAGGTGCCCGGGAGGTGAGCGACGGCTCGTCGCCGCTCACGTTGCGCCCGGACGCAGCGCGGATCGCTGGCGTGCACGTACTCGCCGATGACGACCCGCGTTGGAAGTGGGACCCCACGGAACAGGCGCGTGCTGCGTGTGAGGGCGGCGCGGCTGTGGTGCAGCTGCGCGCGAAGCACGCGACGGACCCCATCGCCCTCGAGCACGCACAGGCGATTCGGGAGATCACCAGCCGAACGGGCACGCTGTTCTTCGTCAATGACCGCTTCGACCTCGCCCTCGCGGCTGACGCCGACGGCGTCCACCTCGGACAGGATGACCTCCCCCCCGCGCGACTCCCGGACGCCGCGCGCCGTCGCCTGTTGGTCGGCTTCTCCACGCACACAACGCGACAGGCCCGCGACGCGGCCCTGCAGCCGATCGACTACGTGGCCTTCGGACCGGTCTTCCGCACCGCGTCAAAGGCCTCGGAGTACGACGCCCGGGGTCTCGAGGCGCTCACCGACGTGGTGGCGATGACAGGCGCGAAGCCCGTCGTGGCCATCGGCGGCATCTCCGTGTCGAACGCCGCCCTCGTGCGCGATGCCGGCGCTGCCGCCGTTGCGGTGATTTCGGCGGTGGCTGCCGAAGACGACCCCGTCGCCGCCACCCGCGCTCTCGTGCGCGCGTTCGCCGTTCCGGGGAGCCCGGCAGCGTGACGAGCTTCGGAGATCGCGCCGTGTCGGCGCTCGGACTCCTGTGCATGCTTGCAATCGCGTACGCGTTCTCGCGCGATCGGTCGCGCATCGTGTGGCGCACGGTGGCGTGGGGACTCGCGCTGCAGCTCACCCTCGGCGTCATCCTGCTCAAGACGCCCATCGGGAGCGCGTTCTTCGCCGCCATGAAGGTCGTGGTGAGCGCACTCGGTCGCTACACCCAGGCCGGTACCTCGTTCGTGTTCGGCGGGCTGGTTCCCGAGAACTTTTCCATCGTAGTCAACGTTCTGCCCATCATCATCTTCATGGGCAGCCTGTTCGCGGTGCTCTACCACTGGGGCTGGATCCAGGTCGTGGTCGATGCGCTCGCGCGCGGGCTGTCGCGGACAATGGGGACGTCGGGCGCGGAGAGCCTCGCCGTCGTCGCCAATCTCTTCGTGGGCATGACCGAGAGCGCACTCGTCGTGCGCCCCTACCTGGCGCGTATGACGCAGTCGGAGCTGTTCTTGCTGATGACGATCGGGATGGCGACGGTCGCGGGGTCGGTGCTGATCGCGTACGTCGTCATGCTCGGCGGCAGCGACTACGCGGGGCACCTCGCGACGGCGAGTCTGCTGTCCCTTCCGGCGGGCATCCTCGTCTCCAAGATGATCGTTCCGGAAGCCGGAACCCCGGTGACGGCAGGTTCCGGGCGCGCGCACGTCGAGGTCACGAGCGTGAACACGATCGACGCCGCGGCCCAGGGCGCCCTCGCTGGCCTGCGTCTCGCCGCCGCCGTGGGAGCGCTGCTCATCGCATTCGTGGCGCTCGTCGCACTCGTCAACGATCTGCTCGCGACCTTCGGCGGCTTCGTGGGGGCGCCCGGGTTGAGCCTCGAGGCGGTGCTCGGCTTCTTCCTCGCACCCATCGCCTGGCTGATGGGCGTTCCCTGGGCGGACGCCACCACGGTAGGTTCGCTGCTCGGCGTCAAGACGGTGCTGAACGAGTTCTTCGCGTACCTGCAGCTCTCCGAACTCGTCGAGAGCGGCGCGCTCATGCCCCGCTCGGCGATCATCGCGTCCTATGCGCTCTGCGGATTCGCGAACTTCGGATCGCTCGCCATTCTGCTGGGAGGCATCGGCGGAATGGTCCCCGAGAAGCGCAGCGACGTGGCCCGCTATGGGATGCTGTCGATCCTCTCCGGCTCGCTCGCCACCTTCATGACGGCGTGCGTGGCCGGGATCCTTCTGTAGGGAGCAGAGGCCATCCCTTCGGATTGCCCGGCGAGGCCTTCGTCCTCGCGGCAGACCCGTGACTAGTCGACGAGGACGTTGGGACGCGGAAGCCCCTGGGCCTCGCAGAGCGCGTAGTAGGCCGCCAGCGTACCGGCGCCGTCGGATACGGATTCGACGTTGCCGTCGTCGTCGAGGTTCAGGTTCACACCGTACATGTGGAACCAGACGTGGGTGTCGTCTTCGACCGACTGCAGCGTGTGGATGGATCCCGCCGGCTCGTAGAGGAAGGAGCCCGCGCGATTCACGTAGTCGTACTCTTTGTACTTCCAGCCGCCCGACGTCGTATAGCCCCAGACCGGGCCGGTGTGTCGGTGCGTCTGGACCTCGTAGCCTTTCACGAAGATGTTCTCGACGATCCAGAGGCCCTCGCCCTCCTTCACCTGGATCACCTTGAGCTTGTTGCCGTCGCCGATGTCGACGAACGGCAGATCATTGCCACCGATGTGGATCGAATCGGGGACGGTTGCGGCTGTGGCCATGGTCGGTTCCTCCGCGAACAGCCTATCCTTTTTTCGCGAGCCTCGGGCAGTGACCGCAACCTGGGCGCCAACGAAACTCGGCGAAACGTGGTGGCGGAAGCGCTAGTTGGCCTCGCCGCCAGTGAGGGAGCCGTCATCCACACCCGTGTGGATCTGCTTGCGAACACGCATCTTCTCACCATCATTCACGAGTTCGCGATGATCCGGACTCTTGCGAGGAGTCAAACCCACCCGCTCGAAACAGGTTGGTCGAATTTTCGGGTAAGGTGGGGCCGCCGCAATCGCACTTCGCGACACTCGGCCAACGCCACTGGCGACCGGAGCCCCCATGCGAATTCGACTCCTCCCGTTCCTCCTCCTCTGGCTGCTCGTCGCCTCCTGTGCTCGCGCGCCGGAGCCCGCCCTCCACACCACGGATACCGCGACTCTGCGCGCGCTGCCCGCGGGAAGCGTCGTCGGCTATGCGGATGCGACCGGGGCCCACGCCTGGCGGGGCATCCCCTTCGCGAAGCCGCCCGTGGACGAGCTGCGCTGGCGCGCGCCGCGACCCCTCGAGCCGTGGAACGGCAGCCGCGTCGCACTGCAGCCCGGACCGCCGTGTGTGCAGTACCCGATGCCGTTCGTGGAGAGCAACGCGGATGTCGGCCCCGACGGCATCACGGGGAGTGAGGACTGCCTGACGCTCAACGTATTCGCCCCGCCCTTCGAGCGAGCTGCGGTTCCCGGTGGCGCCGAGCGCCTCCCTGTCATGGTCTGGATCCACGGCGGCGCAAACCTGATGGGCGAGAGCGGCACGTACGACTGGAGCGACTTCGCGGTGAAGCAGAACGTGGTGGTGATCGCCACGAACTACCGCCTCGGGCTGTTTGGCTGGTTCCGCCACGCGTCGCTCTGGAACGACGCGGACACCGACCTCGACCGCTCCGGGAACTTCGGAACCCTCGATCTCGTGCGCTCCCTCGAATGGGTGCGCGACAACGTGTCGTCGTTCGGCGGGGATCCCGGTAATGTGACAATCTTCGGCGAGTCCGCAGGCGGCAACGACGTGATCGCGCTCCTGATCGCGCCCCCCGCCAAGGGCCTCTTCCACCGCGCAATCGCCCAGAGCGGCGGCACCTGGTCGGCGAGCGTGGCCCAAGCCGAGAACTGGACGGACGATCGGGACCCGGGTGCACTGTTCAGCTCACGCGAAGTCCTCGCTCGATTGCTGGTGAACGACCGCACGGCGAAGGACCGCAGCGCTGCGCGCGAGCACCTGAAGAGCTGGTCGGCAGCCGACACCGAGAGCTATCTGCGCAGCACCTCGGCGTCCGCGCTGCAGAAGCTGCTCGGGAACCACAGCGAAGTGACGATGGACTCGGTTCCGATGACGATCCGCGAGGGGTTCGTCGTTCCCGAGGGTCCGATGATCGAGACCTACGCGCGCGGCGACTTCCACCGCGTCCCGACGATCCTCGGAACGAACCGCGACGAGATCAAGCTCTTCCTGTTGAACGACCCCGAGTACGTCCGAAATCTCTTCGGCATCCTGACGCGCGTGCGGGATGTGGAGCGCTACGACCGCGACAGCGAGTACGGGAGCGACATCTGGAAGGCCGACGGCGCTGACGAGATCGCCATCGAGATGCGCCGCGTCGCGGGACCTTCGGTCTGGGCGTACCGCTTCGACTGGGACGAGGAGCCGACGCGGATGGGCACGAACCTCTCCCGCCTCCTCGGGGCGGCTCACGGCCTCGAGATCCCCTTCGTCATGGGCGCTTCGAGCCTCGGGCCCATCGACGAATTGATCGCGAGCAAGAAGAACACGCCGGGCCGCGAACTCCTGTCGACGCGCATGGGAAGCTACTGGGCGAACTTCGCGCGAACCGGCGCACCGGGACGCGGCACCGACGGAACACTGCCCGCGTGGACGGCCTGGAACCACGACACACCCGAGACTCCCCGCTACATGATCTTCGACACCGAAGAGGATGGAGGTCTGCGCATGTCGGCCGACTACGTGACCGGCGCCCGGATCGCGGCGCGCATCGACGCCGATCCGCGCTTCGCCGAGCACGAGCGTTGCGACGCACTGACGCACCTCGTTGAGGACCTCGCGCGGTTCGGCGAGGACGACTACGCGCAGCGCGGCTGTGGGGAGTTCAACGTAGCCGCGACCGGCGATGAGTAGGACGCTTCCCGAATTGCTCTAATTGGAGCTGCCGCGCACCACGTACTCGCGGTCGGGTCGGATCGCCACCTCGAAGTAGATGGCGTCGGCGTAGCCCCCGCGGAACTTGCGGGTGGGCGATGCGACGCGGAATTTCTGGACCCCACGAGGCTCGACGTTCTAGACTCGGGGCATGCGAACCTTCATGGCTTCTCTCGCCCTCTGGTTCACCGCGGCGCCGGCGCTCGCGGCGGATCCCGCCGTCGGCTCCCCCGCTCCGGACTTCGCATTCGTGGGCTCCGACGGGAAGACCTACGCACACTCGCAGTTCGTCGGGAAGCGCGGCGTGGTGCTCGCGTGGTTCCCCAAGGCTTTCACCCCCGGGTGAACGGCGGAGCTCGAGGCGCTGCGTGACAGCGCCGACGCCATTGCCAAGTACGACGCGGCCGTGTTCATGGTCAGCCTGGACGATCCTGACAAGAACAAGGCCTTCGCCGAATCCCTGAACACCGACCAGGTACTGCTTTCCGATCCGAGCGGCATGATGGCCGACGTCTTTGGCGTGAAGGGATTCGCAGGGCTCTACGCGAAGCGCTGGACCTTCTACATCGACCGCGATGGCATCGTCCGCGAGATCGACAAGAAGGTGAGCACCAAAACCGCGGGGCAGGACATCGCGCGCAAGCTCGGGGAGCTCGGGTTTCCCAAGCGCTGAAGCGATTCCGGGGGGCCGGACTGCGGAGCATTGCGATAGACAGAGGACCGGCATCATGAGCTACGACATCCGAGGGAAGAACGTCCTGGTCACAGGCGCCTCGAGTGGCATCGGCGCCGCTCTCGCCGAGGGCTTCGCGCGCGCGGGCGCCGTGGTCGGGATCTGCGCGCGCCGCGCAGAGCGACTCGCCGAGGTGCTCACGCGGGTGCGAGCGCACTCGCCGACTTCGCAGATGTGGACCGTCGACCTCGCGCGGCTCGACGGAATCTCCGAGTTCGCGCAGCGCGCGGACTCGGCCCTCGGCGGGATCGACGTGCTCGTCAACAACGCCGGCATTCCGAAGCGCAAGAAGGTGCAGTCGCTCACTTCCGGCATCGTCGAAGAAGTGATGGCGATCAACTACTTCTCTCCGATCCGCCTGACCCTCGCGCTGCTGCCACGGCTGATCGAGCGTCGGGGCAGGATCGTGAACATCTCCTCGGTGGCGGCGCGACTCGGGCCGCCCGGTGAAGCCGCCTACACGGCTTCGAAGGCCGCCCTGACGGGCTGGTCCGAGTCGATGCTCATCGACCTCGCCGAAACGGGAGTTTCGGTCCACGTCGTGAACCCGGGCGTGATCGACACCGAGTTGTTCACGCTGCCCGACAACGACGAGCTCGTCGCACCGGTGGAGGCCCTGCCCGTCGAAGACATCGTGAATCCGGTGCTCGAGCAGCTCGCGTCCGGGACCTTCGAGATCTACGTCCCGGAGTGGTTCGTGAACGTCGTCGGCGGCAAGTTCACGGACACGGGGAAGTATTTCGACGGAAGCATCGCCTGGTTGCGTTCCCAGAATCAGTGAGAATCCGCAGCCGCGGGGGAACGATGAAGCGCTTCAGCCGTGTTCCCTCGATTCACGGGCTGTCATGAATGCCCCACGGCTCGGACCGAGCTGAGTCATTCGCTGCGCTGGATTCGGCGATGCGCGAGCTTCCATCCGGTCGACGTGCGCCGAAACAGGTCCTCGTACACGCCCATGATCGACAGCTGCGGCGTCTGGTGGATCTGCGTGTAGAAGTGGAACACGGAACGACTCCGCGCCTCGTCTCCCGCGAGCTCGATCACGATCGTCGAAAGAACGTGGCGCGTGTTCGCGCCGGGGCCCGACGTCCCCCCCGCGCGCCGCTCCTTCGCTCCTTCGAGGATCTCGGGGTGACCCGTCTTCGTGCCAAACGCGCCGCCGTCCCAGACGGCGTCGTCAGTGAAGAGCTGAATGTAGTCGTCGAGATCCCCCTCGTCGGCGAGGTGGGCGAGTTTCGCGAGCTGATTGCGGATCTCGAGTTCGTCGCTCACGGCCTGCAGCGCATCGGTCCCCATGATGTTTCTCCTTCTCGAATCGGGTAGCGGACCAGAGGACCTCCTCTGGAATTCGGAACGTCATTCTACGGTTTCGAGCGGAGCGATCGGAAACCGAAACTGGAGCAGCCGGCCCTGTGTCTGGGTACGGGTGCCTCGCGAAGCCACCCGAAGTTCCAGAGAAAGAGCGATGCGTCGTCGGCGACGTAGCTCAGCCGACTGACGTCGGTGAGCGGAAAGACGTGAGTCCCCATGACGAGCAGAGCGAGCACGAAGAACAGCGGCAGCGCCCAGGGCATTGCGCCACAATCATACGCCCATGCGTGTCCCGCCGGCCTCCGAGTCACGATGAGCTCTGCGTCGCACGAAATCGAGCTTCGCTTCCTCGTGGAAGCTCCCGACTGGCCGCGCGCCGAGCATCCGCACGCGATCGATCAGGGATACCTCACCACGGACCCCGCGCGTGTCGTGCGCATTCGGCTGCGCGACGGCGAGGACGGTTTCCTCACGATCAAGGGACGCGCCAAGGGCGCGAAGCGTCTCGAGTTCGAGGTTCCAGTTCCGGCGGCCGATGCGCGCGCCCTCCTCGAGTTGGCGGTCTTCCGTGTCACCAAGCGACGGCACGTCATCTCCGTACCGCCGTACGTGTGGGAGATCGACGAGTTCGAAGGACGCAATGCGGGCCTCGTGGTGGCCGAGGTCGAGCTCGGAGACGAAGCGCAGATTCCAGCCGCTCGCGCTGCGCGGCCCGCGTGGGCGGGTCTCGAGATCACCGCGGCGCACGAGTACTCGAACCTCCGCCTCGCCGAGCGACCGTTCGTCGAGTGGAGCGAGGCAGAGCGCAAGGCGATCCTGGGAACGGAAGCGAAGCCGCAGTAGCGACGAACCGAAAGTCCAGTCGAGCCGCCCGAAGCGGTTTCATGCCGGATCGACAGCAGCGTTCCCAGCGGGCTCGTTCGAGACATCGCAGTGGACACCGTCTACTGCGGAGACCTCACCAAGGACGGATCGGCCTGAGCGCGCTCAGGCTGCGTTCTTTTCGAGATCGCGATCTTCGACCCGGCGAACAGCGCCAGCCCGATCGCGATGCCCACCATGTTCTGCACTTCGGCATCGAAGTAGTTGTTCTCGAAGAAGCCCGCCGCGAGGATGCCCACGAGCCCGCCAGCGGCTCCCCACAGGAGGGCGCACTCGAACGGGCGCGCGTCTCCGGCCGAGCGAATACCGGTCGCGCAGTACCTGAAGATCGCGTAGAACATCCAGCTGAACGCCGCGAAACCGAGCGTCCCGAGACAGTAGGCGACGTGCAGGAATACGTTGTGAACGCCGGCGGCGGGGGAGTTCATGTACTGGTGGCCCCCGTGACGCTCGGCCACGATCTCGCGGTACTGCCCGAAATCGGTCCGCTCGTTGCCGAGACCGATGCCCACCACGGCGTGGTCGACGAATCCCAGCCAGCCGGCCTCCCAGAGAAAGAGGCGATCGCGGTCGTTGAACGGCGACGAGCTCAGGATCCGCTTCAGGAGCACCGGGTTGTCGGGATGCGAGAGCCGCTCCTGGAGCCAGCCCGTCGACATCGCGAGGATCACGACGGCGAGGGACGTCGCAGCCGCGAGGAGAATGGGTACCGAGCGGCGTCGGGGCAGCATGAGGGTCAGGACCCCACAGCCGATCATTGCACCCAGGAGCCCGCTGCGACCCATCGACACGACGATTGCGGCGGCCGCGCATACCCCGCCCGCGATCCACACCGGGCGGTCGCGCGTGCGGTCGAGGATCGCGAGCGCGAGGAACAACGGGACGTTGATGAGCATGAACCCCGCGTAGGTGAGGTGATGCGAGAACGTTCCCTTCGCATGAAAGACGCCCGCCCCCTCGATCATCGAGGGCCGGACGAGCTTTTCGCCCTCCTCCCGAAACCAGTCGACGCCGGCGAAGTACTGTATGAACCCGTAGAGGGCCGAGAGCGCGATGCAGATGACGAGCACACGCAGCAGGACGTGCACGTCGGCGACGAAGAGCGCAGGCAGCACCGCGAACGGGAGATAGATCCGGTAGTTCCCGAGCAGCGCTCCGAACGAGGCCAGGGGCGCCTCGCTCGCGACGGTCGAGATCACGAGCGTCAATCCGAAGACGACGAATGGCAACACCACGAAGCGCGGTGGCACCGCCTCGGCCCGCCCCATCCACGTGTGGAAGATCGCACCCCACATGAGCGCGACGGTGGCCACCTCGATACCGAGAATGCTGAAGGCGCTCATCCCGACGAGGGCGTAGAGTGCGACGCGAAGCCAGAGCGCCGAGCTCACGCGTCAGTTCATGTGCTTGACGCGGCCGTGCAATGACTCGACGCGTCGGGAGATGGCGCCGGCGGCTTCGCCGTCGGGCGCGAGCTCGAGATAGCGCTGGAAATCGATGATCGCGGCGCTGAAGCACTCGAGCTGTTCGTAGGCCACACCGCGGTCGCGCAGCTCCAGAGGCGCGTCGGGCGTGAGCAGGAGTATACGATCGCTGCAGCCGAGCACGCGATCGAAGTCGCGGTTGCGAATTCCGATGTGCTTGAGGTTCGTCAGGATGCGCACGAGGATCTCGCGGCGAGTCGCCTTCCGCAGATGGATCGCAGGCGAGAGCTCGACCGACTCGCCGGCCATGGCCTTCAGTCGACTCTCGCAGTCCTCTAACGTGAGCAACACGCCGTAAAAGGCGTCGAAAACGACGCCGCTGCCCGCCCCCTCGAGTCGGCCGAGGAAGTGGCCGGGAAAGCTGATGCCGCTGACATCGAAGCCCGCGCGCCGCGCTACTTCCATCACGACGAGCCAGAGGGTGATGGGGATGCCGACCTTCCGGTCGAGCACTTCATTGAGGTAGCTGTTGCGCGGGTCCTCGTAGCGGTCCGTGTTCCCGACGAACCCCTCGTCCTCGAGCAGACTCGACAGCAGTACCTTCGCGCGCTCGTTCTCGCTGCTCGCCGCCTCGAGCTTCGGGCGCGCGGACTGTGCCATTTCGTCGAAGCGCGCGAGGTAGGCATCGACGTCGAGCTCGGGATACTCCTCGGCGGCGATCCACAGCGCGGCTTCGGCGAGGTCGATGTCGGAATCCTCGCGACAGGCGATCGACTCGAAGTGTGCGCGCGCGCTCACGTGGGTGTCGCGCTGTCGCCGTCCGATGCGGAGCCGGTCTTCGCGCGCCCCGCCAGGCCGGCCTCCTCGCGAGCCACCGCGCGGCGCTGGGCCTGCAGCCAGAGTCCGTAGGCAACGATGGAACCAATGACGAGGCCGTAGGCGGCGATCACGTAGGCCAAGCGGGAACTCCCCTGCCGCTGCGCGGGATGCGCTGCGGCGTCTCCCCATTGTCGGGAGCCCGGCGGAACCGCGCAACCTCGGTTCGAGTCCCGAGCGGGAGCCGGGCGACGTCCCGTCAGGCGCCGTCCCGGTGGGCGAGCAGCTCCCGGACCGCGCCCTCGAGCAACGAGCGCCCTTCACCTTCGCCGACCGCGACGAGGTTGTTGCCGGCGCGGCTCGGAACCACGAGATCGCCCTCGAGA